>BABB01000124.1_pt1 | contig 17734 bp, 16 predicted proteins | sample 270368 | NCBI WGS metagenome assembly BABB01 (sample SAMD00036531, study PRJNA27869) | human gut metagenome | isolation source: feces from healthy human sample In-A, Adult, Male
GGCTGAAGCTTGTCTTTTCTGACACCAAAAGCTCATAATCGGGCTTTGAATATTTGCCGGCATATAGCATTCTGCCACTTTCAAGAGCCTTTCTTGCACTGTCAATGTACCAGCCGTCACTGTCTANGCCCCGAAAATTTAATAGTGTCCACTGCATCAAGCTTGTCAAACATATCCATCACCCCTGATGCGACCAGATACAAATCACTTACAGGCTCCTTCAATACAATGATATCCTTGTCAATATCCTTTGGAGTCTTTCTGCCCTTTGGCACGGTAAGTATTTGGGTACCGTCCTTTGTAGTAAGTATCTTGTATCCACCCTCATAATAGTCAACAGAAAAATTCTTTGCATATAAAAGCTTCATACTGCTCTTATATATAAGACCGTTTTGTGCCTCTGCCTCAGCCTTCGATTCGGTATTCCCTGAATCGGAAGAAGGACTGTCGCAGCCTGACAGCCAGAACAGTCCTATAATTGATATCAATATATATATAATTATCTTTTTTCTTCCATGCATAGTTTAATTATTCTCCATCCTCACCAAGCACCTCTGTAGCAGAATCTGAATGGAAGGTGAGTGTGTACTCAACCTCGTGCGGCTTGCTCATAGCAACTGTATCTCCGATAACCTGCATAGGTGTATCAAGCTTAACCGGAATTTCAAATACAGAATTGCCGTCTGTATTTACAGGCATGTATTTCTGTCCGTCAACTATCATATAGTCATAGTTTGGACTGCTCCACTGCACTGTTGCAGTAGCGGCTCCACCGCTTATAGTCACCTCAGCCGGTGATGCAATGCTCGCCTTACCGCTTCCGCCCTCGAAATCGAGATTGATATTGTATGTTCCGTCAGGAAGCTCTTTTCCTGCACTCTCAGATACGCTTGCATCTGCGTCCGCAGGTGTGGCATTTGAGACCTTTACCTTGTGGTCATACCATTTGCCCTTTGTACCGATAAGTGCAAGGTCAAATTCCTCATCCAAAACAGGAACCGGTATATCAAACGCATTAACCTCCTCAGTTGTGCCATCGCCATAATCGACAGTCTCTACAGTTGGCTCCAAAAGCTCAGCCTTGTCCTTTGAGGCATCCTTTGCTGTTCCCAAAAAGAGATTTACAATGTGTGTGGATGTAAGAGCAACATGTATTGTTGCCTTGCCATCCTTCACGGTGAGTGTACCTTTGTTGTCATATGCATCATTCACATGAAACATTGAGCTGTCTGTAGTAAACTCTGCTGTATATGTACCATCTGAAAGTGCTATCTTTTCTGTTTTTTCAGCCTTTTTTGTGCTCTCTGTCGCGTTCTGCACTGCTTTTTTGCTTTCTGTTTCAGCTTTTGCATTCTTATTACCGCAGGCTGCCAGGCTCATGGCACAAACCAGTGTCATTGCAACGATATAAGTAAACTTGTTTCTGAATAATTTTCTCATGTCTGATATACTGCTCCTGTTATTTTATAGCTTCCCCACTATACATTTAAGTAACTGCTACTTGCTCATGGCAGCCGCTGTATGCTCAACATAAAGCTTCTGGATACCCTCAATCTCACCAAGTCCGTTAATCTGTGTATCGATTTTATCAAACTTTCCTGATGCCTTAAACTGTGAAAGCCATGAATCATCATCACTTCCTGCCATATCATTGTTGGCATGGTCTCCTGCAACAACCATAAGCGGACGAAGAATGACGTTCTTGTAGCCAGCGGCTGACACCTTCTCAATGACAGACTCACATGATGTATCCTCCGGCTCACCCTCTACAGTTCCGATAAATACGTTCTCATAACCCAAAGCTGTCATCTGGCTCTGCATCTGGCTGTATGAAATCTTTGCTGTATGGCTTGTTCCATGTCCCATAAATACAAATGCTGTGCCCTCTTCCTTTGCAGCATCAAGGCTGTCATAGCCTGCCTTTTCCACTGCTTCCTCTGTAAGAATTTCTGCAACGGCCTTTTTATCCTCATTTACAACTGTTGCATCACTTCCAACCTCACCGAGGAGTGGCTCTGCAATCTTTACAGACTCAAATTTATCCTTATACTTCTCTACAGCCTCTGAAAGCTCATCATACTCTGCGCCATGCATCAGGTGTGTAGGCTGTACCACAAGATTCTTTACACCATTTTTGACTGCACGCTCAAGTGCCTGATCCATATTGTCAATCTTCTCGTCATCTCTTGCCTGTACATGATTGATGATAATCTGTGCTGTGAAGGCTCTTCTGACTGACCAGTCAGGATTTGCAGCTGCTATTGCATCCTCCACACCCTTGATATCAGCCACACGGCTGTCGTTGAAGGATGTACCAAAGCTTACTACAAGGATCTCGTTCTCGCCGATATCATCCTGGTTTCTCGGATCATCCTTTGAAGCATCGCCTGTATCTCTGCCGAAATAGTCAGGATCAGCATTTTCTCCCTCTACAAGCTCCTTCTGTGCGTCTGTGAGCTTGTCCCAGGCCTCCTTAGCCTCCTTGCACTGCTTGTCTGTATCATCTGTTCTCTCCTGCACGTAGATTGCATCGATTAAATCTGCCACATGCATTGCTGCCTCCTGATCTGCGTTTGCGCTTGTCTCACTCTCTGAAGCCTTAGATGCCTGTGTACCATTCTTTGCATCATCTGCCTTGCTTCCACAGCCGGTCACTGCTGTCATAGCCATAACTGCTGCCATCAGTACTACTACTAATTTCTTTTTCATGTTTTCTCCTTTTCATTCTCCTTGCAGCTATTAAGCTGCACATGTTTTAAATATGTAAGACGAAAACATTTAAAGCGTCAAAAATAAAAGCTCTTTGTACTATTATGTCAAAGAGCTATACATGTCAAAATCTTTCTAACCCAGACTATACGGCTATCATAACCTTGTCTGTAATTATAATTATTTCATCACGTACAGCCAGTTACTCGTGGCTTGAAACACTATTGTTTCCGTACAACACAAAGGCAGGTCTCCCGGCTTATATATCATTGCTTCGGCCGTCTTCCCGGTTGCCCAGTGACTTATTGGCCGTCACTCCTTAATTACGGTGACGAGTTCGTACAGGATTTGCACCTGTTTCCCTTTTCACCGGAGCCAGCTTCACATCGCCTGTCATAAATCAGATTCAAATGCTTGTCTGCTCCGACACCTTTATGCTACATATTCAGTTTCTTCGTGCGTTGCTTACGCAATCGCTTGGATTATTATATTACAACTTGTAACATTATTCAACAGATTTTTATCAGACGCTTTACACACACATTTACAAAAGCGGTGCAAAAAGCTGCAAAATACTCTGCAGCAGCCTGCCTGCAAATGAGATATCATTTGTGCTTTCCTCATACACCTCCTCTGAAACCGCAAACGTCTCTATCGCATCCTCTTTTATTTTTCCGATGCACTGAGTCCTGTACATGTATACAAAATCCTCAAAATTCCAATACATGCTCCTGAAATCCAGATTGCATGTGCCAACTATCGCAGTATCATCATCTGCCACTATACACTTTGAATGTATAAAGCCGGGTGTGTATAGATATATCCTTACCCCCGCCTCGATAAGAGGTCTGAAATTGGCTTTTGTCTGCAGATAAATGAGCTTTTTATCGGGAATCTCAGGTACAACAATACGCACATCAACACCTGACCTGGCTGCCGATATCATAGCATGTGACAGCTCCCGTTCCAGTATCAGATATGGTGTAAAATATAAACATATTTTTTAGCTCTTGAGATGATACTCACATAAAGATTCTCTCCTACATCATCATGCTCAAGTGGAGAATCGCAAAACGGCTGGACAAAACCGCTTTCCTCTGACTGGCTGAAGGTATTGTGTGGATTCAGAAATTCATCATGTACTGCATTGTCCTTATTGATATAATTCCACATCTCAAGGAACATCGTTGTGAAACTGTTTACACACTCTCCCTCCACACGGATACCGGCATCCTTCCAGTAACCAAACCTGATTTTTTTGTTGATATACTCATCTGCTATATTGTAACCACCGGTATGCGCCACACGTCCGTCTATCACCAGTATCTTCCTATGATCCCTGTCATTCATAATTACTGAAAGCATGGGCTTATATGGATTGAAGCGTCTGGTCTGTATTCCGATGCTCTCCATCTCCTTTATAAAATGTGGCGGAATGGCATTTATGCTGCCAAAATCATCATATATGATTCTCACCACAACTCCATGCCTTACCTTTTCTTTGAGTATATCAAGTATCTGATCAAGCATAACGCCACTGCTGATTATGAAATACTCCATAAAGATAAACTTTTCAGCTGACCTTAAATCTTTTAAAATGCTCTCAAAAGCCTCCTCACCTGATTTAAAGTACTCTGTGCAGTCCTCCGCATACAGTGGATATTTCTGATTTTGAGTGATAAGCCTGCTTTGTCTGTATGCATCCATATCTGTCTGTCTGAGAGTCTCATTTAGCAGCTCGTTCTCAGGCCGAAGCGGCGCATATGCTTCCACAATTCTTGCCATTCTTTTCTGTGTCTTCGACGTAAGCTCCGGTCTTCCGAAAAAGAAATAGCACGGAATACCAACGATTGGAACACTCAGTATCAAAAATATCCATGACATTTTTATATACATTTTCATCCGCCTGTTGACAATATAAAGCGAAAGCAATATAGCTGCCACATACATCAGATCCTGAAACACCCTGCTGGCAACAGAGGCCGTATAAAACAAAAAGAACCACCATATCATCTGTATGATTATTATTGTCGAAACTATAAAAAGCTTTGAAAGCAGTCTTTGTAATATTTTTCTCATATAAGCCCTACCATGAAATTACAATTATACAACCTAATATTTCCTATATTATCTATAATAAATCTCTAATACATATTATAATATTCCCACCAATTTATCAACATTTATAATCCCCCACGAGCCTTTGTGACTATCCCCTGCCCTGTCACATGTATTATACAGTGCTAGCTTAACCGCCTCCGGTCTCATATTTGGATTTTTTTCCAATAGAAGTGCTATGGCACCTGACACAATCGGTGTAGCCATTGAAGTACCTGTTTTCCTTACATATGTGCCATCTCTCGTTCCAAGGCTTATGATATCATGCCCGGGAGCCAGAATCTCAGGCTTTACAATACAACAGTCGGTAGGACCTTTGCCACTTCTTATATCATCAAAGCTTCCGACTGTTATTATTTTTCTTGAAATTCCCGGCACAGTTACAGAAAACGGTGCCGGGCCATAGTTGCCCGCTGCTGCAACAACTACTACTCCCATATCCCACAATTCATCTATCAGCTTCAATATCTTAATACGCTCTGCTGTATCAGAACATGGCAGATATCCTACAGAGAAGTTGAGTATTTTTATATTAAGTCTGACACAGTTTTCTTTTATATACTTAAGTGCACGAATTGAATCCGACGTCTGCCCCATGCCAAGATAATCAAGCACCTTAAACACATATAGTCCTGCCCCCGGAGCCATGCCTATATCTGCAGCCGATAATATACCGCACACATGTGTACCATGCCCGTTATCGTCATAACATGTCTCCTTTCCACCCACAAAATCCATAAAGTGCTTTATGCACCCATCAAGCTGTTTGTGTTTAAACACACCCGTATCAAGCACTGCTATATTGACATTTTTACCACTATATCCATTTTTATATACCAGATTTGCATTTATACTATATTTCGCATTTTTCATTATTATTTTATTTTTTAATTTAGTATATGATTCGTTTTCACAATATGACACAGACGCACCTGTTTTGCCTTACATCATATCACCTTACTATAATTTCATATATTAAAAGGACTGCACCTGCGTGCAGCCCTTTACTTAGATATTATTGTTATACTTTAACGTATATTAATTAATCCTCTTTTACATCCTTCATAGAGAAGCTGATTCTTCCCATCTTGTCCTTGCCAAGGCAAACAACCTTTACCTTGTCTCCAAGTGTGAGTACATCCTCTACTCTGTTGATTCTCTCTTTTGCAATCTTAGAAATGTGAACCATTCCCTCTTTGCCAGGAGCAAATTCGATGAAAGCACCGAACTCCTTGATGCTTACAACTGTTCCCTCAAGGATCTGTCCCTGCTCAAAATCAGTTGTGATAATCTTAATCATGTCGATTGCCTTTGCAATCATCTCTTTATCTGTTCCGCAAACTGAAACAGCGCCATCATCTGTGATATCGATCTTGACACCGGTTCTGTCGATAATCTCGTTGATTGTCTTACCCTTCTGTCCGACAACATCACCAATCTTTGATGGATCGATTGTAATCTGCTCAATCTTTGGAGCCCACTCATTTACTTCTTTTCTAGGCTCAGCGATTGCCTTGCTCATGACCTCATCCATGATGTAGAGACGTGCCTCACGTGTTCTCGCGATTGCTTCCTCAACGATAGGTCTTGTAAGTCCGTGAATCTTGATATCCATCTGGATAGCTGTAATACCCTTATGTGTACCTGTTACCTTGAAATCCATATCTCCGAAGAAATCCTCAAGACCCTGGATATCTGTAAGTACAAGGAAATCATCATCTGTATCGCCTGTTACAAGTCCGCATGAGATTCCGGCAACCATAGCCTTAATCGGAACACCTGCAGCCATAAGTGACATACATGATGCACATGTTGAAGCCATTGATGTAGAGCCGTTTGACTCAAATGTCTCAGATACGGCACGGATAGTATATGGGAACTCCTCAACGCTTGGAAGTACAGGAACAAGTGCCTTCTCAGCAAGTGCTCCGTGTCCAATCTCACGACGTCCCGGTCCACGTGATACCTTTGTCTCTCCTACAGAGTATGCAGGGAAGTTATAGTGATGCATATATCTCTTTGTTGTGATATTTGCATCAAGTCCGTCGATTTTCTGAATCTCTGATAAAGGAGCAAGTGTTACAACATCACAAATCTGTGTCTGTCCACGGGTAAACATTGCAGAGCCGTGAACTCTAGGAATCAAATCAACCTCTGCTGCGAGTGGTCTGATCTGGTTGATTGCACGGCCGTCCGGACGCTTATGATCCTTTAAAATCATCTTTCTGACTGTCTTCTTCTGATACTGGTAAATAGCCTCGCCAAGTACTGCAAGGTACTCCTCATTGTCAGCGAAGGCTTCCTCTAACTGCTCTGTAATTGCTCTTATATTTTCCTCACGCTTCTGCTTCTCATCTGTGAATACTGCCTCCTCCATCTGCTCAGGAGTAACAATTTTCTTGATATCCTCGAACATCTGCTCAGGAATAGCACAGCTCTCATACTCATGCTTTGGCTTGCCAATCTCATCACGGATCTGATCCATAAATGCGATAACTGTCTGGTTGATATCGTGGCACTTGTAGATTGCCTCAATCATCTGATCCTCAGGAATCTCATTGGCTCCTGCTTCAATCATGATGACCTTTTCCTTTGTAGAAGCAACTGTGAGCTGTAAATCGCCCTCATCCCACTGCTTCTGTGAAGGGTTTACGATAAACTCTCCATCAACAAGTCCCATCTGTGTCATGGCACATGGTCCGTCAAACGGAATATCTGATATATGAACAGCAAGAGCTGTACCGATCATTGCAACTATCTCAGGACGGCACTCAGGATCCACTGACATGACAAGGTTGTTTAATGTAACATCATTTCTGTAATCCTTTGGGAAAAGAGGTCTCATAGGACGGTCAATTACACGATCTGTAAGGATAGCGTTCTCAGATGCCTTTCCCTCACGCTTGTTAAAACCACCCGGAATTTTTCCTACAGAGTACATCTTCTCCTCAAACTCAACGCTGAGTGGGAAGAAATCCACACCGTCACGTGGCTTGTCAGATGCTGTAGCTGTTGAAAGGACTGTTGTATCACCATACTTGATAAAAACAGCTCCGTTTGCCTGAGCTGCTACTCTTCCGATATCTACAGTAAGAGTCCTGCCGGCAAGTTCCATTGAATAACTTTTGTACATATTAATTCTCCTTAAAATTCTTTTGCAGAAGTGTATTCCTCTTCCGAAACTACTAAACAATACATGTACTCTCATGCACTCTTTAGTGGTCTCGGCTTACTTCTGCTTTTCAAAAAACAATAATAAAAACAATAATAGAGCGGAATAATAATTACCCCGCTCTAAAGAAAATACTATTTTCTGAGTCCTAAACGCTCGATAAGTGAACGATATCTCTCGATATCAATCTCCTTAAGGTATGCAAGTAATCCACGTCTCTGACCGATCATCTTTAACATTCCTCTTCTTGAGTGATGATCCTTTGGGTTCTGTTTGAAATGCTCAGTTAACTCTGCGATTCTTGCTGAAAGAATTGCAATCTGAACCTCTGGTGAACCTGTGTCATTTGGTGTTCTACCGTACTCTGCGATAATAGCCTGTTTCTTTTCCTTTGCGATCATTGTTGATCCTCCTTATATTATAATGCGCCCTGATAACTGTATGATGCTCAGCAATAGGTCGGAGTGTCCAACTACCGAACATGGGCAAAACCACACTTATGCAGTATAGCATAGTAAGCATTTGTTGTAAACTGTTTTTTTATTAATCCGGCAAATATCTTGCGACACAAATCGGATTTCTGTAATATGCATTTGAAACCTTGATTCCATCACGCTTGTTGCTGGCATGTACAATCTGTCCGTTTCCGATATAAATTGCAACATGTGAGATACTCCTTCCACTTCCGTAGAAGAATAAATCTCCCGGCTTTGCTTCAGATGCACTGATTTTTGTGCCGTATGAAGGCTGTGCTCTTGATGAATGCGGTAATGAGATTCCATACTTTCCAAGAATTCTCATTGTGAAGCCTGAGCAGTCAACTCCCTTCTCAAGGCTTGTACCACCCCACACATATCTGTTTCCGACAAACTGTAACGCATACGATACAACAGATGCCCTTACATCTGATACGCCGTCACCATACTTCACCTGCTCTATTGTCTTTGCTGTAGGAAGTGCCTGTGCCAGTGTCACATAATCCTGTGATATATATCCTACCGAATCATCCACACTTATCTCAACCCAGCCGTCAGCGACAGAATTAACCGTGAATGCCTCTGAATTTCCAACCTGCGAAAGCACCGCAGCCTCTGTTGACTTCTCTGCACGCACATTCAGTGTTTCCGTATTTACTGTGGCAACCGTCTTAATCTCCTGTTCTGCAATAGCCTCTGCCTCATCTCCTGTCACAAGATACTGCTTGTTTACATATCCTGTCACCTTGCCTGATGTGACCTTGTACCATTCTCCGGCATCCTCAAGAAGCTCACAGGCATTGTGATTGGTAAGTATTCCTATTACCTCGCTGTCTGTCGAAGCTTCCTGTCTGATATTTAAGTTTCCACTGCTTATAACCGACATACCAAGATTTGTATAACCACAGGTCTGTGCGGCAGTCGGTGTCTGAGCTGCTTCATTTGCCTGTGCTTCCTCTTTTGCCTGCTCAGACTCCTGTGAAGCATCGTCTGTCTGCGGTGCGCCCTGTGCAGATGCTGTTACAACATTGCTGTCATTTTGCGCAACAGTAAGCTCAGCTCCGTAGTATGTGAGAGCAGATGTCGCTCCTGCTGTAAGAAGCTCCGTAGCATCTGCCGCCTCTGTCAGACCAAGAGCCACCCCCGCATTGACTGTTCTGTTTTCCTTTAATGATGTTCTGGCATCTACTGTGCTGCTTGAACTCATAGATACAGCACCTATAATAATAGCAAACGCTACAACGCCTGCTGCCTGTCCTAATTTTAATTTATTTTTCATATAGCCTCCAGTTCATGCTATCCATAATCCCATGTTTACGAGTATATCACAAATTGTTAAAATGTCAATATTTCTCCGTAATATTTCCGTAATATTTGTCATTTTTTCGTTATTTTGGGTAATTTTGCAAAAAAACAGCCACACTAGAATGTGTGACTGCCTGCATAATTGATTGTATAATTGATATCTGCACTCATCTGGCTCTTTAACGCTTCTATTGAATCAAACTTCATCTCAGGTCTTACGAACTTATGAAGCTCTACCATGATATCCTGTCCGTAAACATCCTGCCCAAAATCTATGATATATGTCTCTGCACCGATTGGATTTTTGCCCTCTATAGTAGGCTTGCATCCTATATTGGTTACACCAAGGTACCAGTTGTCCCTGACAAGAACTCTTGACATATACACTCCCTTTGGTGGAAGCAGCTTATCGTGCGGCACTGAAAGGTTGACTGTCGGAATGCCAATAGTCCTGCCCAGTGCTCTGCCATGCACTACTCTTCCTTTTATGAAAAAGGGATATCCCAGCAGTTCATTCGCCTTTTTAATATGTCCTGCCGCAATCTCCTCGCGGATATAGGTACTGCTTATATCCCTGTCTCCATCCTTTATCTTGTCCACCACAATAAGCTCGTATCCAAGCTCTCCTGCCATCGCAGAAAGCAGCCGATGGTCTCCTGCCCTGTTGTGCCCGAAACGGAAATCATCTCCGACAATGATACACTTGACATTAAGACTTTTAACTATCCATCTGACAAACGCATCCGCCTCCATCGTCATCACCTGTGGCACAAACGGACACTCTATCAGATAGTCAATACCTGATTTTTCAAACACATACTCTTTTTCATCGTTTGTGATTATAACCTTTGACTCAACGCCAAGTACCTCCGATTTGGGAGGAATGTCAAACGTAAATATGATGCGCTTGTAGCCATGCAGATTGCTCTGTTCAATTTGCTTTTCCATCAGAAATTCATGTCCTCGGTGAAGCCCGTCAAACTTTCCAAACGAGATGACGGACGGCTCCTTGACATGAAAATCCAGAGTTTTGCTTATATATTCCATAATATCTGTATACTATTCTATTCCATAAAAATCTTAACCGGCTTAAACTCACCGGTCTCATCAAGATACGAATACACCCCGACAAATATGCCCTCATGATTGTATACTCTGTATCTTATATCAGAGTCAGCACCGTGTTTTAAATAATCCGTAAGCACTGCCGGAAGCTTATTTCCATTTCTGACAAGCTTATCAGCCTCTGCCACAGTATGCACTGCCGGCAGATTTTCAAACACTCCATCAACAGGCCGCACCATATCAAGGCTGCCTTCATCCACCTTCGACTGAATCTGCGAAAGTGTAAGTGCATGCTCTAAGTCAAAGCCTGCTACCCTTACTCTAAGCAGTGACTTCATGCAGCCATGGCAGCCCAGCCTCTCTCCGATGTCATTGCACAGCGTCCTGATATATGTGCCCTTTGAACAGTGCACCGTCATCGTAACCTCAGGCAAATCAATGCTTTCAACCTTGATATCAAACACCTCGATATCCCGGGCTTTTCTCTCTATAACCTTGCCCTCCCTGGCAAGCTCATAGAGCTTTTTCCCATTGACCTTTATAGCCGAATACATTGGCGGCACCTGCTTTTGTCTGCCAATAAACTGTGATATTGCATCATACACCGCCTGCTCAGTCACATTGACCTTAGCCTGATTTAAGACCTGCCCTGAAATATCCTGTGTATCTGTCTCCTGTCCTAAAAGCAGCACCGCTTTATAGACCTTGTCCTTATCTGTCAAAAGGTCACACACTCTGGTTGCCTTTCCAAGGCAGACAGGAAGGACGCCTTGCGCATCAGGATCAAGTGTACCTGTATGACCAATCTTCTTCTGGTGGAATATGCCTCGAAGCTTTGCCACAACGTCAAAGCTTGTATAGCCCTTTTCCTTGTATACATTGATTATTCCATTAACCATCTGCCCAAGAATCTCTCCCTAAATATTGTCCTTAATTGCCGTAAGGATGCGGTCTGTTGCCACCTCAAGCGGTCCGTCAATCGTAAATCCGGCGGCCTTTACATGTCCACCGCCGCCAAATACCGACGCAACCTTTGCCACATCGTAATCACCGTTTACGCGCAGGCTGCCCTTGTAGGTACCATCCTCATTTTCGTAGAGAAATACAGCAACCTTTATATCCTTTGTCACGCGCAGCTGATTTACAATGCCGTCGAGATGCTTTGGAAGCACATCGTACTTCTCCATCTCAGCGCGCGATACTGCAGACAATATAACATCACCATTCAGATACAAAGCAGCATTCAAAAGTGCCTGCCCCATAATCTTGTTCTGAGCAAATGTCTTTGTATAAAATGTATCATCGATTATCCTTGAATAATCAATGCCCATCTCCATCAGGGAGCCTGCTATATCCATAGTCTTTTTTGAAGTGCATGAATACTGGAACACGCCTGTATCATGCACCATGCCTGTGTAAATACACTCTGCTATCTGTATTGTGATGCGCTCCTTCGGCAGAAGTTCAAACACAAGCTCACAGGTTGAGCTCGCATCCGGAAAGATGTAATTTGCGTCTGCAAAGGCCCCGTTTGTAACATGATGATCTATGCAAAGTGTCCTTTTTGCAGACTCAAAATACTTAGCTGCACTTCCCAGTCTGCCTGTGTCACTGCAGTCACATGCTATGAACAGATCGTATACTGTATCATCCGCATAGCTGCTGTCAATCTCATCTGCTCTCTGCATAAACTTAAAGATGTTTGGGCTTGGCTCTAAATAAAGCCTTGCCTTTATATCAGGATAATAATCCTTTATGTAGTTGTATACCGCAAGTGTTGAGCCGACACAGTCGCCGTCCGGTCTCACATGACCGGAAACGGCAACTGATTGTGCATCCTTTAAAATAGAATCAATCTCTGTCATAATCAATCCTCTTTGTTAATCCTCTTTGAGATTTTTTGTTACTTCATCAATCTTTTTAGACATCTCAACACCATACTCTATAGACTGGTCTATGATAAATGTAATGGCAGGTGTATTTCTTAAATTGATGTTCTTTGCGAGAGTTCTGCGTATATATCCCTCCGCTGACTTAAGTCCTGCAAGTGTATCAGCCTGTGATTTCTTGTCACCAAGCACACTGATATAAGCCTTTGCTGTCTTTAAATCAGGTGCCACCTCGACAGCAACAACACTTGTCATGGGATTGATACGCGGATCCTTTATCTCACCGCGTATGATATTTGACAGTTCACGCATTACCTCTTCGTTGATACGAATATTTTTTATGCTGTTCTTTCTCATATAATCCCGCTTTCTTTTTATATTAAACCGTAACTATCCGAATAGCTGCATTAATTCAAGATAACCAATATATGATTATCTCGGAACCTCTACCATCTTGTAAGCTTCAACTATATCGAATTCCTGAATATCATTAAATCCGTCAAATACAAGACCACACTCATAGCCTGTCTTGACCTCCTTGACGTCATCCTTGAATCTCTTGAGTGAAGCAAGGTCTCCCTCGAATATCTGCTCACCCTCTCTGCTAATTCTGACACGGCAGCCTCTCTCCATAAATCCGTCAAGCACATATGAACCTGCAATGTTTCCAACGCCTGAAGCCTTGAAAATCTGTCTGATTTCCGCATGTCCGATAACCTTCTCCTCAAATACAGGATCAAGCATACCCTTCATGGCACCAGATACATCCTCGATTGCATTGAAGATGACCTTGTAAAGTCTGATATCTACGCCCTCACGGTCTGCTGTAGCCTTGGCAACAGGATCCGGTCTGACGTTAAAGCCAATGATGATTGCATTTGATGCTGATGCAAGGATAACATCTGACTCGTTGATGGCACCAACGCCGCCATGGATGACCTTGACCACAACCTCCTCATTTGAAAGCTTGACAAGACTCTGCTTAACAGCCTCAACTGAACCCTGTACATCTGCCTTTACGATGATATCAAGCTCCTTCATGTTGCCTGACTGAATCTGTGAGAACAGATCATCAAGTGACATCTTTGCCTTTGTATCCTCGATGAGCTTATTCTTCTCCTCTGAAATATATGTGTCAGAGAATGCCTTTGCCTCCTTCTCTGAATCGCATGCCACAAATGTCTCTCCTGCTGAAGGCACACTGTTGAGTCCAAGTATCTCTACAGGTGTAGAAGGCTTAGCCTCCTTTACTCTGCGGCCCTTGTCATCAATCATGGCTCTTACCTTACCATAGCTGCTTCCACATGCGATTGGATCTCCGACATGGAGTGTTCCTTTTTGTACAAGCACTGTGGCAACCGCACCACGGCCTTTATCAAGCTGTGCTTCAATTACGAGACCTCTTGCGTTTCTATCAGGATTAGCCTTGAGCTCGAGCACCTCTGCTGTGAGAAGAATCATCTCAAGGAGATTGTCGATACCCTCCTTAGTATGTGCAGATACAGGACAGAATATTGTGCTTCCGCCCCAATCCTCCGGGATAAGCTCATACTCTGAGAGCTCCTGCTTAACCTTGTCGATATTGGCACTTGGCTTATCTATCTTGTTGACTGCAACGATAATCTCAACACCTGCTGCCTTTGCATGGTTTATTGCCTCAACAGTCTGCGGCATTACACCATCATCTGCAGCAACAACAAGGATTGCGATATCAGTAGAGTTTGCACCACGCATACGCATTGCTGTAAATGCCTCATGTCCCGGTGTATCAAGGAATGTGATGTTCTGGCCATTGATTGATACAACAGATGCACCAATGTGCTGTGTAATACCACCTGCCTCACGGTCTGTAACACGTGTCTGTCTGATGGCATCAAGCAGTGATGTCTTACCATGATCTACGTGACCCATTACGCAGACTACAGGTGGACGAGGAACCATCTTGCTCTCATCCTCTTCATCCTCCTTGAGAAGCTCTGCAATCACATCGACCTTCTCCTCTTCCTCACATATGAAATTGAACTCTAAAGCAATCTCCTCAGCGGCTGCAAAATCAACTTCAGAGTTAACTGTTACCATCTCGCCCTTCATGAAAAGCTTCTTTACAATGGCTGAAGGCTGAACCTTCATCTTATCAGCTAAATCCCTTATTGTAATCTTCTCCGGAAGAGAAATTGTCTTAATCTCGTTCTCATCCTCTTTTGGCTGTGCCTTCGGCTGCTGTGGCTTTTTCTTACCGCCGTGCTTCTCGAGATTGATGTAATTCTCCTGCTTCTTTCCGAGCTTATCCTGCTTCTGGCTCTGATTGTGATTATGCTTATTCTTTCTATCGTTGCCTCTGTCGCGGCTCTCCTTTCCTCTTACATCATCAGGAGCTGCAACTGCAACTGTTTCTTTTCTGAAACGATTTCTGTCATCACCTCTGCTGCCTGTTCTATCGTTATTTCTGTCATTGCTCCTGCTTCTGTCGTTGCTTCTGCTTCTATCATTATTTCTGTCAAAGCTTCTGCCACCCTCTGCAGGACGTCTGGAGTCATTTCTGAAGCCTCTGTTATTGTCTCTATTATTGTCTCTGCTGTTATCTCGGTTATTGTTGTCGCGATTGTTTGTTCTTCTATCGCTGTTTCTGTCCGTATTTCTGCTTCTGTCGGCATTTCTGTCAGTGTTTCTGTTGTTGATTTTCTCGCCATTGTCCTGACGTCTGTCGCTTCTTCTATCAGCGTCAGCCTGACGTGCCGGACGCGAATTGGCTGCCTTCATATCTGCATATGGATCCGCTGTACGCTCACTTATAGGGCGCATAGCTCTCTCTCCGACAGGTCTTGGCTTAATAATGCTGTGCTGCTCAGGACGTGATGACTGATTATCGCGTCTGCCATTGCCATTCCTGCGCTGCGAACTGTTATTTCCATTATTTCCGCTGCCGTTTCCACCATTTGTTTTCCTACCCTGCTTACTGTACTGGGCATTGAAAACTGCTGTGATGCTTGCCTTTTTCTTTGGTCTGTCGGCTGCCTTAGCCTCATCCTTTTTAGGTTCTTCCTTTTTAGGTTCTTCCTTCTTAGGTGCATCTTTTTTTGCTTCTGTTTTTGCGTACTTCTTTCGTACAATTTGCTGTGCCTCATCCTCAAGACCGCTCTGCACATTTTTGACAGCAAACTGTGTGCCGTTTAATGTGTCTATGACGTCCTGCGACTTTATATTTAATTCTTTTGCAAGTTCATGAACTCTCATTTTTGCCATATATCTATTTTCCTCCATTATTCAGTTTTATTCGACTGCAGCTTTTTTATCACTGCATTTGCAAGGTTTTCATCCGTTACTGCAAGGGAAGCGCGAAACTCTTTGCCTATTGCATTCCCTAACCCCACCTTGTCACTATAAAAATAAATCGGAACCTCATAGAAAGCAGTCATATCCGAAAAATGCTTCTTTGTGTTGTCTGATGAATCATCTGCAACTATCACTAAAAATGCCTTTCCTGTCTTTACAGCTTTCTCTGTAGAAAACTCTCCGCTAACCACATTGCCTGACTTTGCTGCTAAGCCCAGCATAGAAAGTACTCTATCTGTCAATTTGGTTCATCTCCTTTTCAAGCTCCTCATATACCTGTTCTGATACACTAACGCCAAGGGATCGCTCAAGTGCCTTTGTCTTTTTAGCCTTTTTAAAGCATTCAAGACTCTTACATATATAAGCTCCCCTGCCGTTTTTCTTGCCGGTGTCATCGAGAATTATGTCGCCCTCCGCAGTCTTTACCACGCGAATAAGTGACTTCTTTTCCTTCATCTCCTGACAACCTACGCATTTGCGCATTGGAATCTTTTTATTTGCCATTACTGCTCATCACCACTATCTGCCGCATCATTTTCTGTACCTGCTGCTTCGTTCTCGTCAGCCTCTGTATCAAAAGCCTCTGCCTGTACATCTGCCTGTTCTGTATCAGCTAATCTCTCGTTCTCAGCAAGCTCCTCATCCGAATAATCATAATCGTCATCATAATCATCCTCTTCATAGTCATTCTCATAATCCATGAAGTCCCCTGACTCTCTGGCCTGTGTCTCGCTCTTGATATCAATCTTGAAGCCTGTAAGTCTTGCTGCAAGTCTTGCATTCTGTCCTTCCTTACCGATTGCAAGCGAAAGCTGATAATCCGGAACAACAACCTTTGCTGATTTCTCATCTGCATCTGCGATAACAGAGATAACCTTTGCAGGGCTAAGTGCGTTCTGGATAAGTATTGCCGGATTCTCATCCCATGTGATGATATCGATTTTCTCACCGCGAAGCTCATTTACGATAGCATTTACTCTGGCACCATTCATACCTACACATGCTCCTACAGGGTCTACGTTTGGATCATTTGACCATACTGCAATCTTTGTTCTGCTTCCGGCCTCACGTGAAATAGCCTTTATCTCAACTATGCCCTCTTTAACCTCTGTAACCTCTGACTCGAAAAGTCTCTTCACAAGCTCAGGGTGTGTTCTTGAAACAAGAATCTTTGGCCCCTTTGATGTGGACTTAACCTCAAGGATATATACCTTGATACGCTCTGTAGGCTTGAATACCTCACCCTTTATCTGCTCACTCTCAGTCAGAAGTGCATCTGCCTTACCTAAGTTGATGCTGACATTCTTTCCGATGTATCTTTGAACAACACCTGTCACAACATCCTTTTCCTTGCTGTTGTACTCGTCAAATATTACCTTTCTCTCCTCCTCGCGGATTTTCTGAAGGATAACATTCTTTGCGTTCTGTGTAGCAATACGTCCGAATTCCTTTGACTTAACCTCAACTCTCACGATATCTCCAAGCTGATAGTTACCGTTTACCTTGTGCGCATCTGCTAAGGAAATCTCCTCAACCGGATCCTCAACGTATCTACAACCGTCTTCTCCTGGTAGCATGAGAAAGCACATGTCTCAGGATCTATTTCTACCTTTACATTGTCTGATTTACCTAAATGCTTCTTGCAGGCAGTCACAGAGAGTTCTCAA
>BABB01000098.1_pt1 | contig 16187 bp, 12 predicted proteins | sample 270368 | NCBI WGS metagenome assembly BABB01 (sample SAMD00036531, study PRJNA27869) | human gut metagenome | isolation source: feces from healthy human sample In-A, Adult, Male
TTCCCGGGTGATTCGTCACATACTGACATTTCCATGCGAGACTTCCTGCCGCAACTTGCCATTCTCCACTTTTCTGAACTCTAAGATCTGCTGAATCAACCGGATTAACCGCACAGTATTATCAGCTATCACAGGACAAACCGACGAACTTGCCGGTACTTCTTGTTTCAGTTCATCCACCGAAGCCGATATAATAGAAAGCGGAGTCAGCAACTCATGAGTGATATTGGTAAAGAACTGTAATTTAGCATGATTGATTTCCTCCATTTTCTGCCGTTCTATCTTCCCCATCTCTATGGCCTGTTTCATCCGGATACGGTTTCTGACAATCCGATAAGTATACCATGCCAATGAAACGAACAACAAGACATAAAGGCAATAAGCCCACCACGATAACCAAGGCGGCGGAAGAATAGTTATACGCAGACATTTCATATCCGGAGACCAGATTCCATTCTGATTGGCTCCCTTTACACAAAAAGTATAAGTACCTGCCGGAAGATTGTTATAATAGGCAAACCGACGTCCAGCCTCAACGGACAACCATTCCTTGTCATATCCCTCCAACCGATATAAATAACGGTTCAACTCAGGATTGATATAGTTCAATATTGAAAAATCAAGACTGAAATTATTCTCCCGGTATCCTAATACAATTTTATCAATAAAATCAATAGCCCTGTTTGCAACAATCCCCTTTCTGATGGAAAGAGGGTAGGTACGTACCGATACATTATGTACCTTTATATCTGTAATCACTACCGGAGAATAAGCAGTATCCTGAACAATTTTATCAGGATAAAAGCTGTTCAATCCACGGAATCCTCCGAAGATAAGTTTCCCATCCGCCCCCTTAAAGCAAGAATTCCGGTTAAACATGTGATCTTGCAAACCATCATCTACCGTGTAAGTATGTATTTTCGGTGCAGCACCATCCAAAGGGATATCAATGTGATACATTTCCGCATTGGTAGTAAGCCATAAAGTATGCTCATCATCCTCCAGCATACTGAAAACAACATCTCCATTCCGGAAATAATCATTCAAGACTGAAACAAAACGATCATTCTTCCGGTCATACAAATCGAGTCCATTACCATTCGACCCCACCCATACTCTATTGTATCCATCCACACAAACACTCATCGCCCCGATAGTGGATAATGTACCATCCGAAGGCGTATAAAACTTAACCTTATATGTTTCTCCGGATGTATCTATCCGCCATACCCCTTCATTGCTAGTCGCTATCCAGATAAAACCATCTTGATCTTCCGCCATTTTGAAAATAGAAATTTGGGGCAATGCCTGATTTGTCAAAGTCACCAGTTCATTCAAAGAATGAAGCCTTTGTTCCGTATCCAAAATAAACACTCCCGAACGTGTCCCCAACCACAGATTCCCTTTCGAATCCTCCAACAAAGAATAAATACAAATATCACTCAGTTCCGGGTTGGTTACGGTATTTACCACGTGTGCTTTCCCGGCTTTGACGTTATAGAACCACACACCGTCATCCCAAGTGGCAAAACACAATTCATTTGTCCTTTTACGATAAATAATATCATTGACCGTCGATGTATATCCCATATTCTTCAATACAGGATGAGAGCGGTAAGGAACAATGGTATGCTGTTCCATATCATAAAAAACCAGACCGAATCCCATGATTCCCATCCACAGATTCCCATTATCCTCCTGATAGACACTGCGGACAGAGCTGGTAGGGCAATGCTCACGCAAAGCCTCCAAAGAATCATAATTAAACCGGAACTTATTTGTATTTACAGTACAAACACCTTCCCCCCCAACATACCCAGCCACATCAGCCCGTCTTTACTGCACAACAGAGAATTCACTTCATTAAAAGGTAAATCTCCTTGAAGGTTGCCCGGAACAATATTGGTAAAATTCCCGTCCCCCGATTCATCTTCCAAAATACTGACTCCACTGCGTGAACCGATCCAGAGCTTTCCGGAATTTTTATCCTGAGCAATGGCGTAGATAATATTATCCAACAGAGAATGAGAATTTCCCTTGATGTTCCGGAATGTTTTAAATGAGAAATGTTCCGGATCATACGGATTAATGAGTTTCACCAATCCATACCGCCAGGTACCGATCCAAATATTCCCGGCTTCATCCTGAAATATGACATGCGCCGAATTACCAGGGTTAATCCCCTCGTAAGTATGATACAATTCCTCTTGAGGATTATAACGCAGCAACCCCTGTTCCCAAGTACCAATCCATATTTGACCTTTCCGGTCTTCGACAACAGACTTTATATCCATAGTTTTTTCACAATCGAAAGTACGGCTGCCGGCTTTCCTGCGAAACAATCCTTTGTTGCTTCCCACCCATAAGTCCCCGTTGCTTGCATAAAGAATACTTTCCACATTGCTTACCTGTAACAAAGGACTGATTATTTTTTCTATCTCATCCGTTTCCTTATGCAATACATATAATCCATTGTGCGTACCTTTCCACAAATTATTCTCCTTGTCTTCGGCCACCATATTCACAAAACTATCAATGGAACGTCCATGATTCACTCCATCGGGTTTATACACCACAATAGAATACCCATCATAGCGCAAAAGGCCATTGTAAGTCGATATCCATATATACCCCTGGCTATCCTGAAATAATTTCCGGACTTCATTGGTCGGAAAATTCACCGAAGTGGAAATAGATTTAAAATGATAGGTATTGACCTTGTTATCAGCCCAAAGCCAAACGGGAAAACACAAAAGATATATTACTCCAAGAATATATTCACAGTTACGGTGTGCAAAGTGCATAGATTCAACTTTAAGATTTGATGCAATATTCGCAAAAAAAAGCATTTTAAGCAAATATTCCATAAGATTTGTTCTAAATTTCCCTCATCCGCATACATAAGAAACTAAAATTATACCTCCAGAAACACTTAGGACAAAAAGGTTAGAGGCAGTTAAGATAAAAAATTGTATATTTGCCGATAAGTGTGACCTAATTTTAAAACAGAGAAACATGCATTACAACGACCAAGGCGCTGATTTTAAATACCTAATTGTCAATGAACGTGACAAGCGTTTCGGCTTGTCGGTGACTACCGTCGGATTCCAGGCCATCAGGGCCGGGAGCGTTTATCCACCACGCAACCACCCGGACGCTTATTATTTCACGGCCCAGAAAGGACGTGTGCTGCATGAATATCAGTTGGTATACATTACTAAAGGACGGGGAACTTTCGCCAGCGATACTACTCCGTCTGTCGACATATCTAAAGGACAGATACTTTTCCTGTTTCCCGGACAGTGGCATACCTACGCGCCGCTGCAAAAAACAGGATGGAACGAATATTACATCGGTTTTGAAGGTCCGATTATAGACAATCTGGTAAAAAACAGCTTTATTTCAAAAGAAAACCAGATTTTGGATATCGGTATCAATGAAGAACTGGCCAGTCTTTTTGCCCGTGCACTGGAAGTAGCGGAAGCAGACAAGACCGCAGCGCAACAATATTTGTCCGGCATTGTTTTACACATTATGGGAGCCGTACTTGCTATCTCGCAGAACAAACGCTATGAGGTGGACAATGCGGCACAAAAAATAGAAAGTGCCAAAATCATCATGCACGAAAATGTGTACAAGGATATAGATCCGGAAGAACTGGCACTGAAATTAGGTATCAGTTATTCCTGGTTCCGCAAAGTATTCAAAGAATACACCGGCTATGCGCCCGCCAAGTATTTCCAAGAGCTGAAATTGCGCAAAGCGAAACAATTATTGATTGAAAGTTCCATGTCAGTGAAAGAGATATGCTATGAATTGAATTATACCTCTACTGAACACTTTTTCTCGGTATTTAAAAAACGTACCAACTTCACCCCTACCGAATATCGTAACTTCGGACGGGGAGGAAAAGAAAAAGAGAATGAAAACGAATAAAGGAAAAATGAGAAAAATAACCATCAATCTGGCTGCTGTGGCAGCCTTTTGCATTGTAGTCGCCTCACCCGCCTTAGTGAGCAGCAGTTGTGCTACTCCCCAAACGGAACAGGAAGATACCACTATCATACGAGAAGATTTAGGTATTACGGCATTGAAATACAGTAGTCCCGAAGTTCCCTCCAGCATTGAATTTTGTGGTAAAGTGATTGACTTGAGCCGCTTTGACCGCCACGAGCGTATGGACCGTGAATTATTGGCATTCACCTATATGCACAGTACTTCCCTGCAAATGCTGAAAAAAGCCAACCGTTATTTCCCCATTGTAGAACCCATACTGAAAGAGAACGGAATCCCCGATGATTTTAAATACCTGATGGTCATAGAGAGTAATATGAATCCCACCGCCCGTTCCTCTGCCGGAGCCGCCGGACTATGGCAATTCATGCAAGGTACGGGAAGGGATTACGGACTGGAGGTTAACAACAATGTGGATGAACGTTACCATATTGAGAAAGCGACTCGTGCCGCCTGCCGCTATCTGAAAGACGCGTATGCTAAATATAAGGATTGGGTGGCTGTTGCCGCCTCATACAACGCTGGTCAGGCACGTATTGCCAGCCAACTGGCTAAACAGGATGTGGACGATTCGCTGGATTTGCAACTGGTAGAAGAAACAGCCCGATATGTGTACCGCATTCTTGCCGCCAAACAATTGTTCAGTGCCCCTACTACTTTCGGTTTCCGTCTGCGCGCATCAGATTTGTATCCGCCCATTCCCTATACGGAAGTCACTGTGACGAAAGGAATTGCAGACTTGGCACGTTTCGCACGCAGCAAAGGAATCAATCTGGCCATATTAAAGAATATGAATCCCTGGTTGCGGGAAACATCCTTGTCCAACCATAGCGGGCGGACTTACGTGATAAAAATCCCTACCAAAGAAGGAATGACTTATGATCCGAAAAAGACGGTGGCGCATGATAAGCGATGGGTGATAGAATAACTTTCTATCATACAGCATTCCATAATCAATTTACCAGTTTTCCTCCACAGTATTTACAATAAGCAGCCCCGTCCTCATGTCCGTCCTTACCACAATGCGGACATTTCAGGGCCACCCTGCGTCTATGTTCCTGGATCATAGACGCAGAAACAATTCCTGTGGGGACTGCAATGATGGTATAGCCCAGTAACATTACAATGGCCGAAAGGAAGCGCCCTAACGGAGTTTCCGGAGTAATATCCCCATAACCTACTGTTGTCATCGTCACTATCGCCCAATAAATACTATTCGGAATATTATTGAAAGAAGTGCCCGGCCGCTGTCCCTCAATCATATACATCAATGTACCGATCGAAGTCACCAATATCAGTACAAACAAGAAAAAAACAATAATCTTCCGACTGCTGAACACCAAAGAGCGCAACAAGAAATTACCTTCATTCAGATAATTGAAAAGTTTAAAGATACGGAACACACGAATCAACCGGAAAGTGCGGATCACCAGCAGATAACGTGCCGTGCCGAAAAGCCAGCCTATATATAAAGGTAAGGTAGCCAACAAATCCACTATACCGAAAAAACTAAAAGCATACTTGCGCGGTTTAGGAGAACAATAAAGCCTCAACACATACTCCAACGTAAAGAAGAAAGTAAAAACATACTCCGACACTCGCAGATAAGGCCCGATAACAGCATCCCAACTCTTGATACTCTCGGCAACAACCACCAGAATACTCAAGACAATAAACCCTATCAACGCCACATCGAATAACTTTCCCATCGGTGTGTCACTCTCAAAAATAATCACATATATTTTATGCTTTAATTTCTCATCATGCAGTAAATTCTGCCACCTGTTCCAAATATGCTTCAAGAATGCCATAATTTTTTATAATAGAACGCAAATCATTCATAATTATAACAAATATTGCCCGATTTATGTCCTATTGGTCACTATTATTTTCACTATATTTGCACAAAACCAATAAAATAATAGCATGAAGAAACAACTTATGACAGGTCTGTTCACAGTCCTCGCCCTTACAGCAGGTGCGCAGACCTTCCAAGAATGGCGCAATCCGGAAATAAATGCGGTAAACCGTGCGCCGATGCACACGAACTACTTTGCTTTTGAAAATGCAGATGCAGCTAAGAAAGCGAACAAAAAACAATCAACCAACTACATGACTTTGAACGGAACCTGGAAGTTCAACTGGGTGAAGGATGCGGATTCCCGCCCCACTGATTTCTGGAAAACCGGTTTCAACGACAAAGGCTGGGATGACCTGCAAGTGCCCGCCGTATGGGAACTGAACGGATACGGTGATCCTATTTATGTGAACGTAGGCTATGCCTGGCGCAACCAGTTCCAGAACAACCCTCCCGAAGTGCCGACAGAAAACAACCACGTTGGTTCTTACCGACGTGAAATTGTAGTTCCTGCCTCATGGAATGGAAAAGATATTATCGCTCATTTCGGCTCGGTTACCTCTAACATGTATTTGTGGGTAAACGGACGTTATGTAGGCTACAGCGAGGACAGCAAACTGGAAGCCGAATTTGACCTGACTCCGTATTTAAAACCGGGTCAGAAGAATCTGATCGCTTTCCAAGTATTCCGCTGGTGCGACGGTAGTTACCTGGAAGACCAGGATTTCTTCCGCTACAGTGGTGTGGGACGTGACTGCTATCTATATGCCCGCAACAAAAAACGCATTCAAGATATCCGTGTAACTCCCGATTTGGACGCAGCTTATCAAAACGGTAGCCTGGCTATCAATCTGGATTTGAAAGGCAGTGGCAAAGTCGATTTGGAACTGGTGGATGCACAGGGCAAGCAAGTGGCAACCGCTACCGCCAACAAATCCGGTCTGGTAACGATGAACGTAGAAAACCCCAAAAAGTGGAGTGCCGAAACACCTTATTTATATACGTTGCGTGCCAGTATGCAGGGCAGCAATGAAGTAATTCCCGTCAAAGTAGGTTTCCGCAAGATTGAATTGAAAGGTGACCAGATCTTAGTTAACGGTAAAGCAGTCCTGTTCAAGGGGGCCGACCGCCACGAAATGGATCCGGACGGAGGATATGTAGTATCTCCCGAACGTATGCTACAGGATATCCAGATAATGAAGCAATTCAACCTGAACGCTGTACGTACCTGCCACTACCCGGATGACAACTTATGGTACGACTTATGTGACCAATACGGTATCTATGTCGTAGCCGAAGCCAATATAGAATCTCACGGCATGGGCTACGGCGAAAAGACTCTGGCCAAGAACCCCTCTTATAAGAAAGCCCATCTGGAACGTAACCAGCGCAATGTACAGCGCGGATTCAACCACCCAAGCATCATCTTCTGGTCATTGGGTAATGAAGCCGGCGACGGCCCCAACTTCGAACAATGCTATCAATGGATTAAAGCAGAAGACCCCAGCCGTGCCTGCCAATATGAACAAGCACGCCAGAAAGACCATACCGACATCTTCTGTCCGATGTATTATGGCTACGAAGGCATGGAAAAATACGGTCAACGTACCGATGCTACCAAACCATTGATTCAGTGTGAATATGCCCATGCAATGGGTAACTCGCAAGGTGGTTTCAAAGAATACTGGGATTTGATTCGCAAATATCCGAACCTGCAAGGTGGATTTATCTGGGACTTCGTTGACCAGTCCTGCCGTTGGAAAGGAAAAGACGGCGTGATGATTTACGCTTACGGTGGAGACTTCAACCGCTTTGACGCTTCTGACAACAACTTCTGTGACAATGGTTTGATCAGCCCCGACCGCGTTCCTAATCCGCACATGTATGAAGTAGGCTATTTCTATCAGAACATTTGGACTACTCCCGCCGATTTAAGCAAAGGGGAAGTAAATGTGTTCAATGAGAACTTCTTCCGTGACCTATCCGCCTACTATATGGAATGGCAAGTACTGAAAGATGGAAAAATAATCCGCACCGGACGCGTGGATGATTTAAAAATCGCTCCTCAGGAAACAGCCAAAATTACGTTGAATATCGGCAAGACCTGTACCTGCAAGGAATGGTTGCTGAACGTTTCTACAAACTGAAAAACCGCGAAGGTTTGCTGCCTGCAAGTTTCACCGTCGCCAAGAATCAGTTGACACTGAATGATTACAAAGCACCGTCTATGGATTTGAAGAACGTGGAAACCACCAATGTAGCCACCGTTGTTCCGCAAATCATCGACAACCAATATCATTATCTGATCGTAAAAGGCAATAACTTCGTAGCCGAGTTCAACAAACAGAACGGTTACTTAAGCAAATATGCAGTGGACGGAACGGAAATGCTGAAAGAAGGCGCAGCCCTGACCCCTAACTTCTGGCGTGCCCCGACAGACAATGATATGGGAGCCGGCCTGCAAAACAAATATGCAGCATGGAAGAACCCGGGATTGAAACTGGTTTCCTTGAATTCCAAAACAGAAAATGACCAGATAGTAGTGAATGCGGAATATGACATGAAGAATGTTTCCGCCAAATTATATCTGACTTATGTCATCAACAACGAAGGAGCCATCAAAGTGACCCAAAAGATGACAGCCGACAAGAATGCCACAGTATCTCCGATGTTCCGCTTCGGTATGCAAATGCAGATGCCTAAGTGTTTTGAAACCGTAGAATATTATGGTCGTGGTCCGGTAGAAAACTACAGTGACCGCAACCACAGCACAGACTTGGGTATTTATCGCCAAAGTGTGGATGAACAATTCTATTCCTATATCCGTCCGCAGGAAACAGGAACCAAGACCGATATCCGTTGGTGGAAGCAACTGAATGCCGGTGGTAACGGCCTGAAGGTGGTAGGTGATGCTCCATTCTCCGCATCTGCCTTGCATTATACCATCTGTTCACTGGATGATGGCGAACAAAAAGACCAGCGTCACTCGCCCGAAGTACAGAAAGCAGACCTGACCAACCTGATTATCGACAAGGCTCAGATGGGATTAGGTTGTGTAAACAGCTGGGGAGCTCTGCCGTTGCCTCAATATATGTTGCCTTACGGTGATTATGAATTTACTTTCATCCTGACTCCGGTAAAACATCAGATTGAGATAGAATAAGACAAGAATTTAAACGATAGAAACAGGGTGACTGGATTTGGTTCTCAGCCACCCTATTCTATTCTCTCTGTTCTTCATAGCTACCGCCATCTACAATTTCCATAAAACGAGTGTTACACAAGTAGCTGGCCTAATCATCTCCTTTCAAGATACATTTTCCACCTTTTTTCCCTTCAAATCCTTCATACACAACCAATACAATGAATATCAAACTATTACAATGAATCATTCTTATTCCAATCCTTCATAAATTCTTCATAAAGTTGTATCCGTTCCCTTTGTATAAACCAACCACAGGAATCCATTCCGGCAACCCATCGAATCTTTTTCTTTATTTTACCGTACCCGATTACAAACCTCGGTTGTATTACTCATAAAGAACAATTAAACACTAGTAAAATGAGACCAGACGGCTATTTGAAAACAGCGTGGATCATGACCGTATTATTCAGCATCATCCTTCCGCTTCATTCACAAACACCCCGGCAATTCTCTATAGAATTAAAGGACAAACCACTTCCCGCTGCCCTTAAACTAATCGAAAAGGAAGGTGGAAAGAATATTATCTTCTCCTATAACGAAACTGAAAGTTACCGGGTTACAGCCTCCATCCCGGCAAAAACTGAACTTGAAAACCATCGCACTGTCCTGAACGGCACTCCTTTCATTTGCAAAGAACGGGAAGAATACTTCGTCATACAGAAAAAGGGAAGAATGTACCCACCACCCGAATACGAGGACAAGTACCCNATGAAAGAATGAACCGCTGCCCTACTTCAATGTACTCTTATGACACCCGGCGATTCCACCTTGTGTAAACGGATGTGTCACCCGTGAAGACGGAAGTTTCCTGATGATAGCGGAAGAAGGGATACCTTACTTGATACGGGTTTCTTACATAGGCTATAAGACAGAAGTGCAACCTTACCACCCTACTCCTACGTTTCACCTGCTTCCCGACACCCAACTGATGCAGGAAGTCACCATCAGCGCCCGACGCCCCATGATAGAAGTGGGTCCCAACGGACTAAAAGCCAACGTGGCAGGAACTTCCCTGGCCCGAATGGGGTCTGCCGCAGAAATGTTGCCCCATCTTCCTTTCGTCACCGGCCGTAACGGCGAATACAATGTAATGGGATGTGGTTCTCCTGTAATCTATATAAATAATAAGAAGGTACGCGACATGACAGAACTGGACCGTATCCGAGCCAACGAAATCTTATCCGCGGAAGTCATCACCACTCCCGGAGCCGAATATGCCTCGGACGTAGCAGCCGTCATCCGCCTCCACACCATCCGCCGGCGCGGACAAGGGTTGAGCGGCCATTTCAATACGACTTATTCACAAGGACATTCTGCCAACGCCAACGAATATATGGCATTAAATTATCGCACCGGCGGTCTGGATCTCTTTGTAAAAGGCTATCTGGCACAACAAAACTCGTATGGAAAAACCACAAATATGAACCGCATCAAGGGTTGCGCCATTTGGCAAACCAACAAAAATGATGTGCAAACCCATAAGAGCCAACGTTTTTCCGGTGAGCTGGGATTCAATTATGAACCGGATGAACACCATTCTTTCGGTCTGCGCTATATGCCCGAAACCGGAATAGGGAATGCAGACAGAAATTCATCCGGTAAAACCGTCACCAGACGTAACGATGAAGAAACCGACCGGATAAACTTTACTACAGCAGAACAAATACATACAGGTTGGGATCACGCGGCAAACGCCTACTACGCAGGAGAACTGGGCAAATGGAATATTGACTTCAACGCCGATTACCTGTTCAAACGCTCGCATTCCGACCAGAACGCCATGAATAATGACGATGCAACCGTGCAAGCAGACAGTCGCATGCGCAGCTCCCTCTATGCCGCCAAGCTGGTAGTCAGTGCCCCTTTATGGAACGGACGTTTTTCATTCGGTACGGAAGAAACTTTTACCAACCGCCATGATATCTTTACCCAAAACGGTTTCTCTGCCGATGCCGACGACCACATCAAACAATCCGTATATGCCGCATTTGCTGACTATTCAAAATCCATCCGCCATTGGAAACTGAATATGGGAATACGTTATGAACATCAACAAACAGATTATTATGAAAAAGGAATAAGGATAGATGCACAAAGCCCTACCTATAATGATATTATTCCTGTATTGGCCGCCAGTTGGTCACACAATGGCAAAAGTTTCAGCCTCTCTTACCGGTTAAGGAAAAATAATCCCGACTATAGTTTATTGACCAATTCCATCCGCTATCGCAGCAAATATGAGTATTCTCAAGGAAACCCTTTGCTGAAAACACAAAAGACGCACCGTTTTTCGGCCAGTACCTCTTGGAATTGGCTCTATTTCTCAGCCTATTTCAGCCGTATTCTCAATATGTATACCAATATAATTATGCCATACAAGGAAGATACACATCCGGGCGTCCTCTTATTTGCCACACAGACCATTCCTACAACCCATAATTACGGCATTAGTCTCAACGCCTCTCCCAAGCTAGGGTATTGGGAACCGCAACTCAATGTGAATATGGCTTTTTTGGATATGAATGCGAATAAAATAGGAATCACCGAACGCCGGAACCAACCCCGTTTCTATATCAGTCTGGACAACAACTTCAACCTTCCCAAAGGCTGGTTCTTCAATATAGAAGGATATCTCTCCACCGCTTCCCGGCAAGGATTTTTTGTAACGCGCACGGAAGGACAAATCAGTGCACGCTTATCCAAATCATTTTTAAATGAAACATTAAACATAGCACTTACCGCCAATGACATTCTTCATACCGGTTACTATCATTTCAATTTATACGGCATAAACGCTTATATGGAAAATCGGATTTACCGCGACTTCCAACGCTTCGGCCTCCAAGTATCCTATAAATTCAATGCCACCAAGAGCAAATATAAAGGAACCGGAGCCGGACAAAGTGAAAAGAATCGTCTGTAACCCCGGCGGAGAAAAGGAAATTTCCGTACCTTTGTTCACGGAAGACAAAGAAACATGCAGATTTTATTCAGGAGAAGAAACCATAAAGAAGAGCATTTCGAACGACTGTTCTCAGAGATGTACCCACGCCTCGTCCGTTTTGCCACCACCTTGATGGACAATACGGAAGAAGCCAAGGACATAGTAAGCGAAACCATGGAACAAGCCTGGAAGGAGTTCGACCAACTGAAGGAAAACACCCGTAGCGCTTGGCTCTATGCCGCCGTGCGTAACGGGTGTCTCAACCGTTTGAAGCATTTGAATGTGAAACAGCAACACATCGACCGCCTCACCGAAGCCACCCGTGCAGAAATGAATCAAGGTTATCGTGCACACGAGGCACTGTTGCAGCAAGCGGAAAACATAGCCCGCAGTTTGCCCGAACCGACTTGCACCATCTTGCGAAGCTGCTATTGGGAGAAAAAAACATATCAACAGGTAGCCGAAGAACTGGGAATCAGCCCCGACACCGTGAAAAAACATATATCAAAAGCATTGCGGACTCTACGCGAAGCGATGCTGGGAAAGGAGGAGAAACAATGAAAAAAGAGTTTTCAACAAATGACCACATCCATCCAGACAGCGGAAAGGATACCCATAACCAAAGCTCCCAAGAAAACGGAACTTGGAATGACCATCAATTGGAACAGCTCTTCGGTGAAGCATTGGGGGATACTCCCACCGCGGACGAAACCCGGAAAGCCTGGCAGACATTCATCCGTCGTCACCGTATCAGACACCAATCTATCCGCCGGATAATGATACTAGGTATAGCCGCCGCTGTCATCGCCTTGGCACTTGTATTCCAGCCTTTACTGCAACCTGAGCAGCAGGAAGTGGAAGTCTTCACTTCACTGGAAGTTCCTGAGGAAATTACTTTTCGGAAAGAAGGGAAAAGGATAATTGTAAGCACCCCGCCCGCTACCATTACCTCCGTTCAATTAAGCGACGGAAGCAAGGTATTGCTCAGCGCAAACAGCCGTCTGGAGTATCAAAAAGAGTTTACAGATACCATTCGCAGTGTCAAACTAAGCGGAGAAGCCCGTTTTGAAGTAGCCAAAGACGCTTCCCGCCCCTTTATAGTCTGCACCGAGCAACTACAAACACGAGTATTGGGAACGGTGTTCGACGTGAAAGCCTATCCCCGTTACTCGCCGGATGTCATCCTCTATCAAGGACGAGTGAATGTAAGTCATACCAAGCGCAATCAAAGTAAGGAAATGCACCCGGGGGAACAAATATCCTTGGATAAACAAGGAAAACTCCAATTGAAAAGAGTCGATACGGAGAAGAGAAAAGGATGGGCGGAGAATAAATTTTCTTTTGACAATACCGACTTGAGGCAAGTCATGCAAGAAATAGGTTCATGGTATAACATCAGCATCGTATTCCGTTCACGTCCGTTGCTGGACGAACGCATCTATTTCCATATCAACCGCCAACTCCCGATGAATACCGTACTGGATGTCCTGAATGATTTGAAAATCGCACAGTTCACCATGAAAGAAGGAAAAATAATAGTGGAAACACCACAAGACAAAAAACGATAACATCAATGGGAGTTCAATAAACAAGCCTATATTTTCATCTGGAGATTAAAATATCAGCGTTCTTTTCATCTTCAGGTGAGAACCATTCGGTTTATCCCCCTGTGCTAAAGAACCTACAGCATTATCTCTTTTTCCAGTCCCCTCGTGTGAAATCGGGAATCTCCACCGGAACACTGCCCTGCCGCACGGAACGCTCGCTCAGTTCCGTAATGCAGGACCATTCGGCGGCATCATACACATCCTGATCCAACGGCAAACCGTTCCTCAAACAATGAATAAGCCGATAGTCCATGATATAATTCATTTCATTCGGCATATTCTTCCGCCGGGCCTCTTCTCCGATAACAGCTGTAAAAGGATGTTTATACTGCTCCATCATCCGCTCAAACTGCTCGCCGGACAAAGGCTCTTTTCCGTATTTATCCAGCATAAGACAGGGAACGGGATATTTCTGCATGAATCCCTTCGTGCCGCACACCGTCTGATGGCGGCTGTACGGGCGAGGAGTGGTCACATCATATTGCAACAAGATAGTTCTTCCTTTTGCGGTATGAATCAGCGTGGTATTCACATCCCCCATCTCATAATTCTGTGCCGCTTCTTCGGAGGATGCGCCAAACACCTGTCCGGCATAAGCAGACAGACCGGCCTGACGCGAGGACATGGAAACCAGATATTCCATACGGTCTCCCCGATGAATATTCATCCATTGGCAGACAGGACCTAAGCCGTGAGTAGGATAAGGATTCCCCGTATGCTGCTGACTGTAAAGCTTTATCCAGTGATTGTGATACCCACCCGCCTTTTCATCTGCAAAATAATGCTTGCGCAAGTCATGTATGTATGCCCCCTCGGCATGAGTGATCTCTCCCAACACCCCCTGCTGCACCATGTTCAATGTAGTCAAGGCAAACGCATCGTAACAACAGTTCTCCAGCATCATGCAGTGACGGCGGGTTTCTTCGGCTGTATCCACCAAACGCCAGCAATCGGCCACACTCATGGCGGCAGGAACCTCCAAAGCGACATGACGTCCCTGCTGCAAAGCATAAACCGCAATCTCGGTATGAGTCAGCCAGTCTGTACAAATATAAACAAGATCTATCTCTTTACATTCGCACATCCTGCGCCACATCCCCTCTTCCGAATAGTTCTCAGCCTTGGGGCGGCCGGACTCCTGCAAAATCCGCTCTGCACGCTCTATGTTTTCCTTCCGCAAATCACAAAGCGCTTTCACCTCAATGCCTTCCAGGTGCATATATCTCTCGAGTGCAAGAATGCCCCTGTTTCCTAATCCGACAAAACCGATCCGAACTACGGGGATGGCAGGGCAGGTTAAATTAAGTACGTTGGGTCGTTTCATGGACTGCTTTATTTTTCTGACAAAGATAAAGAGAAAATTCGAGAATGGGAGCGGATTGGAGCAAGAAGGTTGTAAACAAGGGATTTAGAGAGAATCGAACTGCGATATCGAAGCCAAACCGAAGCCATCGAAAAGCCAACTGAAACCGGGTGACAACTATGTTACCGCCGAGAAAGTTCGCAATGCCTATTTAGGTTTGGGCATGAACCACGAGACGCAGGTCGGTAAACTCAAAAGTCTGCGCAGCTATTGGAAATACTGCGTCGTTTACAAACACCTCGCGGAGTTCGTCGAAAAGCGGTACAAGGCCAGCGATATTGCGCTGAAAGAGCTTACTCCGGCATTCATCACCGACTTCGAGTTGTTCCTCAAAGTGGAAAAGAACCACTGCAATAACACGATCTGGTCGTATACAGAGGAATAAAAATTTAAATAAAAAACAGCCGTATAAAACGGCTGTTCTTATTTGTATCTTGAACAAATATCTTGTTGTTTAGCGGACAGATATATCTTTCCTATACTCTGACGGTGTTGTCTTCATCCTCTTTTGCACATACCGACTGAAATAAGAAACAGAGGAGAAATTCATTCGTTCGGCAATCGTAGTTAAAGACAACTCTTTTTGTCGCAGCAAGCGGGTAATCTCTTGAAGAGTAAAGCGGTCAATCCAATAAGTGGCAGGTTTGCCGCTTACCTTTTTACATATCTCCGACAGATAATGAGGTGTTATGCAAAGCCGGGATGCATAAAAATCGAGATCTCGATTTCGGATATATTCGCCGTTATATAACAGTTCTATGAAATTTCGCAGTAAGACCGTAATACGCTCCGATACCTGCATAGTATTCTGACTGCGTGCATGAATATCATAAAGGTCGAGGATGTGCGCCGTAAGCAGGCTTCCCATCAATTCTTCCCAAAACAGATGCTCTTTATCTTTCAGACGTTGCCGGATACAGCGCATTGCCTGCTCGCATACTTGAAAATCATGAGAGGAAAGTTTCATGACCGGATTCTGCAAGAGTGATAGATACCCAATAATGCCGTAATTGCTGCGAATAGCAATCGAGGAAACGAACGCATCCGAAAGGTTCATCAGGATACCTTGAAAGTCTTCGGAGTCCGAAAATTCCGATACGAGTGTGGCGTTGGGCAAAATTACATAATCCCCGGCCGCGATGTTATAACGGGTATCCTGAAACGTGAAACCCATATTTCCTCCGCTGCAAAGAATA
>BABB01000069.1_pt1 | contig 15254 bp, 15 predicted proteins | sample 270368 | NCBI WGS metagenome assembly BABB01 (sample SAMD00036531, study PRJNA27869) | human gut metagenome | isolation source: feces from healthy human sample In-A, Adult, Male
AGGCAGGAACAGTTATCACAGGTAATTGGCGTAATGGATATGGACGAGACATATGAGCAGCTTAGCAGAAGGGTTCAATAGAGAATCCGACAGATACACGTGTGCTCAAGATTGTGGTTACAGACACTGATTTGGAAGCTTNCAAAACAGTGGCAGATGAGATTGCAAAAGTTTCATCACAGTATATCGCTGACAATATGGATCAGTCACAGCCAAAGATTATCCAGACAGCATATGCTTCAAAGACACCGGTGAATAATAATATCCTTAAGAATACAGTTATAGGAGCTGTACTCGGACTGTTTCTTGCTGCCGGCATAGTTGTACTTGGATACATGCTTGACGATACAATTTCCAATGCAGATGATATGGAGACCAGAACAGGCCTCAAGGTGCTTGCATCACTTCCTGTTGATGAGACAGAGTATGATGGAGCCAAGACAAAGAGAAGAAAAAAGAAGAAAACTCAATCATCTAAATCAGACGATAGCAAGAGTAAGAAGAGGGCAGTTTAATGGAAACAGTAGTTATTAATCATATAAAAGACCAGAGCTATACAATGAAGGAGTCTCTTCGAGCTCTTAAAACAAGCATCAGCTTTAGTGGAAAGGGCGTGAAGTCCATCCTCTTTACCAGCAGCGTGCCAAATGAGGGAAAGACAACCGTAGTTATGGATCTGGCTCGTTCGATGGCGGACTCTAAGAAGTCAGTCCTTGTAGTAGATACCGATATGCGTAAGTCAGTCCTTGTAGGACGACTCAGAGCGAAAGTGGAGAGCGGTGGAAAGATATACGGACTCTCACATTATCTCTCAGGTCAGGTATCTTTGGACAAAGTAGTATATGCGACAAACATCAAAGGAGTATTTATTCTCTTTGCAGGACATGAGGTGCCTAATCCGACAGAGCTTCTTGAAACAAACGAGTTTAAAGAGCTTATCGAGTTTGGAGAGAAGAACTTTGACTATGTGCTTGTCGATACTCCTCCTACAGGAGCTGCGATTGATGCGGCCGTAGTTGGAAAGAATGTAGACGGAGCAGTAATAGTTGCTGCCCAGAATGTTACAAGCAGCCGTGCAATCATTAATACAAAGCGTACACTTGAGGACTCGGGAGTAAAGATTCTTGGAGCTGTGCTCAATAAGTGCAGGTTTGAGGAGTCTAAGTATGGTCATTACTATGGAAACTATTATGGTAATTACTATGGCAATTATTATGGCAGAGATGAGGACGAAAAGTAACAGGCACAGACACATATGAATGACGGAGAATAGTGCAGATGAAAAAAAAGAAAAATATAATTATTACAGCAGTAATGATTGTTCTTATTGCTATTATAGCGATAATACTTGTAAAGATTAACAGCAGTAATGTTAAGAATAAAGAAGCTAAAGGCATAAAGCCGGGTACAGAGGCAGTTAAGACAAAAGCTGATACTCAGGCTGAGGATGACAACACTACAGACAAATCAGGTATTGAGGAGTTTGCGTTATTTGGTGTTGACAGCCGCTCAGATCAGCTTGATAAAGGAACACGTTCCGATTCCATTATGGTAGTCAGGGTTGATCATGATGCTAAGAAAATCCGCATGGTATCTATTTTCAGAGACTGTATGATGAATATTGATGGTCATGGATACCAGAAGGTGACACATGCACATGCGTTTGGCGGACCGGAGCTTGCAGTGGATACACTTAACAAAAACCTGGACTTAGACATAAAGAATTATGTTACAGTCAATTTCAATACAGTCGGTGAGATTATAGATGAGGTTGGAGGTATAGTACAGGATATCGATGCTTCTGAGGCAAAGGTGATAAACGGATATATTGATGAGGTCAATAAGGTTCGTGGAACAAGCTCATCCCATATTGATTCAGCCGGCACATATACACTTGATGGAACTCAGGCAGTTGCGTATTCCAGAATACGTTATACAGCCGGAGGAGACTATAAGCGTGCTGAAAGACAGAGAACAGTGCTGTTCAAGGTTTTTGAATCAGCTAAGCAGATGAATACAGCGGCAAAGATTAAGATGGTATCAGATCTGATTGGACATGTCAATACTAACTATAATACTGATGAGATTCTTTCAGTATTTAAAAATCTTGCAGACTATACAGTAGAGGATTCTACAGCATATCCACAGGTGTTCTATGGTGGAAAGGTTGATGGCGCATGGGTTGAGGTGCCTACTACACTTGCAGACATGGCTACAGGAGTGCATCAGTTCCTTGAAGGTGATACAGGCTATACTCCTAGTGCAACTGTAAACGAATACAGCAGTGCATTATCAGGAAAAGTAAGCGGACCTAATAACGATTTAACAAATACAAATTTTGGGGATTAAATATGAACTTCAGACAAAATGGAGATAAGTACCTCATCACAATAGAAGTAATTGCACTGATATTTGTGCTGGTATTTGGAGCAGTGCATTTTGTGATGCCGGGGAATAATGCGAATAAGAAAATAACAGAAAGCCAGCAGGAGACACAGAATCCTACTCAGGAGACGGATGGAACTCAGCAGGTACAAGCTGATGGACAGCAGGCAGTACCGGCATTTACTCCGTCAGATTCTGTCAAGACAAAGCTGTCTTCTATGACAACAGAGGAAAAGGTAGCCCAGCTATTCATTACGAGACCTGAGGAGATTACAGGTGTATCACAGTTCACTCAGGCCGGTAACAAGACAAAGGCAGCTATTGGTACATATCCTCTTGGTGGTTTTGTTTTCAGACAGGAGAATTTCTCAGGCAAGGCTGCAGTTACAAAGATGATGAGCAGTCTGCAGTCATTTTCGCAGGAGCGACTAGGCGTGAATCTGTTTCTTGCAATTGATGAAGAAGGTGGAGAAAGACTTCCTCTTGCTTCAGCTAATGGATATGAGGCACAGCAGGCACCATCACAGCTTGGAGATGCTGACGCAGCGGGCAGCAGTGCAGGAAAGATAGGCTCATATATGGCTACCAATGGCCTTAATATGAATTTTGGACCGACAGCGGATATAGCATATGGTGATAATGCAGATAACGATACATATGCATTTGGCAGCGAGTCAGCGACTGTAGGTGACTGTGTTGCAGCACAGGTAAGCAGCTATAATGGTGCAGGAATCAATTCTGTAGCAAAGAGCTTTCCGGGAAAAGGGAAGCTACTACAGATTCAGCGACAGGAATGCTCTGGATGACAGACAAGCTGGAGGATCTTGAGGCATCTGATTTTGTGCCATATCAGAAGGCAATTGAAGCAGGTGTTCCGGCAGTCATGATGGGAAATGTGATTTGCCAGAGTGTGACAGGAGAGGAAACCACGCCATGCTCTACATCAGCAGGTGCCGTAAACTATATGAGAACTACCATGGGCTTTAATGGCCTTTTGATTACAGATGATTTATCAGATGCATCTCTTAATAAGGTATGTACACAGGATGAGGCGGCTGTGGCAGCTGTTAAGGCAGGAATGAGCATGCTTTATGTTTCAACAGGCTTTGAGAGCAGTTATAATGCAGTGTTGTCTGCAGTTAACAGTGGCGAGATACCGGCAGAAAAATTAGATGATGCAGTTGGAAGAATTCTAACAACAAAAGGAATTTAATATATGCAAATAAAAGTAAATCCGTTATACTATAGAGTATAGCGGATTTCTGTTATATATTTTGTATATTTAAAGGAGAATTGTTGATATGTCAAATTGTTTCAATTCGGCAAATATTCTTTTGCCAAACGATGGTATAGATATGGAAAAATGGTCAGTTATCGCCTGTGACCAGTTCACAAGTCAGGCTGATTATTGGGATGCTGTGGAAAAGCATGTGGCTGATGCACCGTCAACGCTTAATGTGGTATTTCCCGAAATATATCTGGGAACAATTGAGAATCAGGATAATGATTGCAAGTCGTCAGGCGATGGTGTCAAAAATGACAAAGAAACCGGCAGAAAAACAAAATATGCTTCAATGACAGATGACGAGAGAATCAAATATATTAATACCACGATGGATACATATCTCACAGATGGAACCTTAAAGCAAGCGGTGGCAGATGGCTATGTGCTAGTTGAGCGTACTACGGAGTCAGGGGTTCGTCTTGGAATAGTAGGACTTATTGATCTGGATGACTATGATTTCGACCCGAAAAAGAAGACTCTCATCAGAGCAACAGAGGGAACAGTAATCTCACGTATACCTCCGAGAGTGAAAATAAGAGAGAATGCAGCTATTGAGCTGCCACATGTTATGCTGCTTGTTGATGATCCTATAGACAGACAAAAGCTTGATGGATGCCAGGGTGCTACACAGGAAGATGCAGTAAATATAGCAGCTGTAAAGCATGGAATAATCGAGTATGTGTATGCCATCAGGGACACTCTTCGTAAGCTTTACGATACAGAGCTCATGCAGGGAGGCGGACATATCCGCGGCTATGCTGTTGAGGGTGAGGCAGCAAAGCAGGTGACAGAGGCATTCGCAGCAAAACAGAATAGCTGTGGAGGTTTCTTGTTTGCAGTAGGTGATGGAAATCATTCGCTTGCAACAGCGAAGACCTGCTGGGAAAATATCAAAAAATCCGAAAAATTCACAGAGGAGCAGTTGAAAAACCATCCTGCAAGGCATGCTCTTGTGGAAATCTGTAATCTGCACAGTGAGGCGCTTGAGTTTAAGCCTATTCACAGATTGCTTACAAATATTGATGTAAAGGACATGCTGTCGTTTTTCGAAGCTGAAATCACAAAACAAGGACTTGAGAGCACTGAGGGTGATGAGATAGTATTTGAGTATGTTGAATCAGGAAGCTGTGACAGTGCAAAACCGGCAAATGGCAATGAAGTGGTTTCAGAAAATAATGATGGAAGATGCACAGCACCAATAAAGAATTCCGGAATTAATATCACAAATAGAGGTGACCGCCTCCCGGTTGAGATACTCCAGGGTATTTTAGATAAGTATCTTGAGATACATGACAATGTGGAAATAGACTATATCCATGGTGATGAGGCACTTCACGGACTGGTTAAGGAGACTAAGGGATGTGGAATCTTTCTTCAGTCGATAGACAAGAGCACGTTATTCCCTGCAATCAATGCGGGCGGGGTGCTGCCTAGAAAGACATTCTCAATCGGAGAAGCGAATGAGAAGAGATATTATATGGAGTGTCATAAGATATCTATGTAGCTTTGATTTACATAATATGTCAATTTTATCACATTTATAAACAATTGATTTTATGAAGTCGAATAATTTAACAAATAATACTGTTTTACTACACAAACATATTTATTAAGTGTATAATATAAGAAAATTTTATTTCACAAGGGGACAATAATGGGAAAATACTTTGGAACAGACGGCTTCCGTGGAGAGGCTAATGTCAATTTAACAGCAGAACATGCATATCAGATTGGTAGATTTTTAGGCTGGTATTATGGAGAGCTTAAGAAGCAGAAGCAGCTCGACGAGCCGGCGAAGATAGTAATAGGAAAGGATACAAGACGTTCAAGCTACATGTTTGAGTATTCCCTTGTATCAGGACTTACAGCATCGGGAGCAGATGCATATCTATTACACGTTACCACAACTCCATCAGTGGCATATGTAGCAAGAACCGATGATTTTGACTGTGGTATCATGATTTCAGCAAGCCATAATCCATACTATGACAATGGAATTAAGCTTATTAACAGCAATGGAGAGAAGATGGATGAGGAGACAATTCTCCTTGTCGAGGACTATATAGATGGTAAACTCCGCCTGTTTGGTCAGGAGTGGAAGGAATTGCCTTATGCACATAAGGATGCTATCGGATGCACAGTTGACTATGTAGCAGGCCGTAACCGTTACATGGGATACCTTATATCGCTTGGTGTCTACTCATTCAAGGGCATGAAGGTAGGTCTTGACTGTGCCAACGGAAGTTCATGGAACATGGCAAAGTCTGTTTTTGAGGCACTCGGAGCAAAGTGCTACGTCATCAACAATGAGCCAAACGGTCTAAACATCAACAATAATGCAGGATCTACACATATTGAGGGCTTACAGAAGTACGTGGTGGACAATGGTCTTGATGTAGGCTTCGCATATGATGGAGATGCAGACAGATGTCTCTGTGTAGATGAACTGGGCAATGTAATCACTGGAGACCATATCCTCTACATCTATGGAAAGTACATGAAAGAGAGAGGAAAGCTCGATAACAATACTGTTGTCACAACAGTTATGTCAAACTTTGGACTCTATAAGGCACTTGATGAGCTGGGAATCGGCTACGCAAAAACTGCAGTAGGTGATAAATATGTATACGAGTACATGCAGCAGAACGGATGCCGCATCGGCGGAGAGCAGTCAGGACATATCATTTTCTCTAAGTATGCATCAACAGGCGACGGTATCCTTACCAGCCTTAAGATGATGGAGGTCATGATGGCTAGGAAACAGAAAATGAGCCAGCTCTGTGAGGGACTTAGTATCTACCCACAGGTGCTTCAGAATGTGCGCGTAGCTGACAAGGCTGAGGCACTTGCCAATCCTGAGGTTCAGGCGGCTGTCGACCAGGTTACTGCAGAGCTTGGCGATACAGGACGTATACTTGTGCGTGAGTCGGGTACAGAGCCTGTTATCCGTGTCATGGTTGAGGCTGAGAGCGAGGAAATCTGTCAGAAATATGTGGATATGGTTGTTGCAAAATTAAAATAAAGGTTAATGCCAAAGATAATACACGTAATATACAAAAGCTGTGTGAGAATATCATGCAGCTTTTGTTGCTATCAGGGTTCATAAATGAGTGAATTAAGATAAATTAAGTGGATATAATTTAATCTGTAGAGAGAATAGTAATTAAATTCTGCCGGAGGAAATAGTCTATGCCTGAAATCTTAATTATTTTTATATTATGTGCCGGTATTATTGTAATTGGCATAATATTGTGTATAATTATTAAAGTGAGTCATATGTCTGATGACGAACAGAAAAAGGACGATGAACGACAGCTGGAGTTCATTCGTGCCTACAAGGAGCATAAAAAAGGACATTGAGTTTAAAGGATTATATAATAAGAGACATACAGGAAAAGTTCAAATACCTTCCGTCAGCGGTATATTTGGCTTTAATCTGCATTGCGATGTATATTTTTGTGTGCCTGCTGCGATATCTTTTCACAATGAGGGAGGTATCACAGGCAGATGAGAGAAGAAAAAAGATAGTGGGCAAAATCTGGCATATGCTGTTCTGCGGCACCTTTGTGGCCTATATGTATACGCTTATAATGATAGTGTATTATTCAAGGGAGCCGGGAAGCAGAACCGGCGTCGCCGATATGGTGCTGTGGAGCAATTGGGGCATGACACTTCAGATGCACGCTTATTTTATAGAAAATATAGTATTGTTTATACCATTTGGGCTTTTATTTCCACTGGTTTTTAAAAATTGGATGAGATGGTTTACAATACCTGTTGGTGCTCTTATAAGCGCAGCAATTGAGTACACGCAGCTGGTTACCGGCAGGGGATATTGTCAGCTTGATGATTTTGTGACAAATACGGCAGGAGCAGCAATCGGATTTTTTATTTATTTGATATTATATGCAGGGTGGCTTATATGGAAAAAAATAAGATAAGCATTGTGGTACCATGCTTTAACGAGAAAGAGGCTCTGCCTCTTTTTTATAATAAAATAACTCAGGTGTTTAATCAGATGAGTCAAGAGAGTGAGACAGCGGGATTGTCCTATGAACTGATTATAGTGGATGACGGTTCTATGGACGGGACGCTCGATGTCGCAAAGGAGCTTGCCGTAAATGATTCCGGTGTGAAATACATATCCTTTTCACGTAATTTTGGTAAGGAGGCAGCCATGTATGCAGGTTTGCAGCATGCGGTAGGTGAGTATGTGGCGATAATGGATGCTGACCTTCAAGATCCGCCGGATATGCTGCCTGAGATGTACAAGGCTCTTATGGAAGACGGTTATGATGCTGTCGGTACAAGGCGAGTGACACGCAAAGGTGAACCAGCGATTAGATCTTTTTTTGCCAGAAAGTTCTATAGGCTGATGAGTAAGATTTCAAAGGCAAATATGGTTGATGGGGCACGTGACTACAGGCTGATGAATAGGAAATATGTGGATGCACTGCTGTCGCTTAAGGAATACAACCGGTTTTCAAAAGGACTGTTTGGATGGGTAGGCTTTAAGGTGAAGTGGCTTGAGTTTGAGAATGTAAACAGGGTGGCAGGTGAGACAAAGTGGTCATTCTGGCAGCTCTTTTTGTATAGCCTTGACGGAATAGTGGCATTTTCAAACGCGCCGCTATACATGGCTTCAATAGCCGGAGTGTTCAGCTTTATTGTCGCAATAATTGCAATGCTCTTTATCATTATCAGGAGACTTGTATTCGGAGATCCGGTAGCCGGCTGGGCTTCGACCGTTGTTATTATACTTTTTATAGGTGGGATACAACTGCTTAGCATAGGCATTTTGGGATTATATCTGTCGAAGCTTTATCTCGAGGCAAAGGACAGACCGATATATTTAATAGGAGAATCAAATATAGAAAAACCTACAGAAAAAAATTAAGGCTTTCTTAAGAATTCTTAATTCGATAGCACATGACATTTTTTTCGGATGTTATGTGCTATAATTTTTTTCGGCAACGTTTATTAATGCATGAAAGAGGACTAAGATGAAAAACGTACTGGAGTGGCTTGAGGCCACAGTGGCAAAATACCCTGATAAGCCTGCATTTTCAGATACTGAAAGCAGCATTACATTTAGGCAGGTGTATGATATAGCAAGAAATACAGGAGCATATCTGGTAGAACAGCTTGGAGTGGACAGAACCCCTGTTGCAGTATTTGCCGGAAGAAAAATGGTGACACCGGCATACTTCCTGGGTGTGGTATATGCAGGCAGACCGTATGCACCGATTGATGCATCGCTTCCTGACAAGAGAATTGAAAAAATTCTTGAAAATCTGTGTCCAGGGGCTATTGTTGCGGACAGGGAAAGTCGTGAGCATGTGGAGAGCATAGTGGATGAGCTGGCAAAGGCAGAAGGCTTCGATAGACCGCAAATATTTATTGCTGAGGATATATCGCGCTTCGAGCAGGTGGCGTGTGCTGATAGTAATTGTAAAATCAGTGAATCAGCAGGAGACGCTGTGACGGATAGTGAGAACGATACAGATGGTGGTGTTGTGGCAGGCTGTGCAGGAAAAACAGATGACAGCTCACGGGATATGCTCGCTGTAGTCCGCAGGCAGATGTCCATGACAGACCCACTGTATATCATCTACACGTCAGGCTCCACCGGCAATCCAAAGGGAGTCATGACATCGCATCTGTCACTTATGACATACATCAATGCATATTGTGATGTGATGCATATAGAGGAAAGTGATGTGCTGGGCAATCAGTCGCCGCTTGACTATATTGCGGCAATCAGGGACATTTATCTGCCGCTAAAGACCGGCTGCAGCACAGCGATTATTCCAAAAGAGTATTTTATGGAGCCAAATGCCCTGTTTGATTACATGAATGATAAGAAGGTCAGCAGTGTTGGCTGGAGTGTTTCGGCATTTACCATCCTCACATCGCTTGGGGCATTTGAGGAAGTAGGGCTTAAGAGTCTCAGAAAAATCTGCTTCTCAGGCTCAGTAATGCCATGCAGGGTGCTCAGAAAATGGCAGGAAAATCTGCCGGAAGCGCATTTTGTGAACCAGTATGGGCCGACAGAGGCAACTGCTTCGTGCACGTATTATAGTGTGGATCATCTGGTGGAAGAGGACGAGGTGCTTCCTATAGGAAAAGCCTATGACAATTACAGAGTTTTCCTGATAGATGAGCATGGAAATGATCCGGCTGTCGGAGAACAGGGCGAGATATGCGTATGTGGACCAATCCTGGCGTTGGGCTATTATAATGATCCGGAGAGGACAGCTGCGGCATTTACACTCAATCCACTCAACAGGGCTTATCCTGAGCGGATGTACCGCACCGGGGATTACGGAAGGCTCGATGAAGCCGGCATACTTCATTTCTGTGGACGTATGGACCGCCAGATAAAGCACATGGGACACCGTGTGGAGCTTGATGAGGTGGAGCATGCCGCCAATGTGGTCGATGGAGTCGCAGAAAGCTGCGTTATATATAATAAAGCAAAAGAGGTGCTGATACTTTTCTACACAGGTGACTGTGACAGGAGAAGCCTTGCGCTGGCACTGAGGGATGAGCTCCCGGGCTTTATGGTGCCAAGGAAAATCAAGAAACTGGAGCAGCTTCCTAAGCTTCCAAACGGAAAATATGATATGAAAAAACTGGAGGAAATGTAAAATGAGAGACACAATTTTAGAGATTTTAGAGGAATTAAGACCGGATGTGGATTTTGAGAAGGAGACAAAGCTCATCGATGACAAAATTCTTGAGTCATTTGATATAGTTTCACTCGTATCGGAGCTGACTGATGAGTTTGACATCACAATCAGACCAAAGGATCTGGTTCCTGAGAATTTCAACTCAGTTGATGCAATCGAGAAGCTTGTGAAAGAGCTTGTGGAGGAATAAAGCATATGAGACAGACACCGTACTATGTATTTGATACGGACGAGTTTGCGAAGAGAGCAGCCATGATAAGGGCTGCTCTTGATTGTAAAGGAGGACGTAGGATACCACTTTGTTTTTCGATAAAGGCAAATCCGTTTCTGCTTCACAGGCTGCCGGCGGGCTTAGACCATGTGGAGGTGTGCAGCCCGGGAGAGCTTGAGATATGTATAGCACTTGGCGTGAAGCCGGAGTGCATCATCTATTCAGGTGTGATGAAGGAAAAATGCGATATAGAGCGAGCCGTTTCGTATGGCGCCGGCATACTGACCTGTGAGAGCATAAGACATGCGACGCTTATATCAGAGGTGATGCTTGAATGTATGTCTGAAGGCGCGCAGGAAGCCGGATTGGTCGAAAAGAAGGCACAGGTCATACTGCGCCTGACAAGTGGCAACCAGTTTGGCATGTCGCTTGAGGATATTGAATATATCATTTCGCATCCGGATGAGTTTAAGGGTATTGCGGTAATGGGCATCCACTACTATTCCGGCACACAGAAGAGTCTTCGCAAAATAAATAAGGACTTGGAAAAAATAAAGTCTGCACTGACCGGATTAAAAGAAAAATACGGCTTTGAGCCACAGCTTGTAGAGTATGGCCCGGGACTTTGCGTGGAGTATTTCGAGGATGAATGGCAGGAAAAGGAAAAACATTCACTTGATGAGGCGGCAGAGGTGCTTAGAGAATTTGCCGAGGAATATCCGCTTGGCATTGAGATGGGACGTTTCCTTGCAGCCTCATGCGGTAAATATTACACACAGGTAAAGGACATTAAATCGACAGGCGATGCCAATTATGCGATTCTGGATGGCGGAATTCACCATCTCAATTACTTCGGGCAGAGGATGGCTATGCAGGTGCCACCGATTAGTATATATAGAGCTGCCGGTGTGGAATTAACACAATTGCCGGACATAGACTATACACTCTGTGGAAGCCTCTGTACAGTGGCAGATGTGCTGGTACGCGAGGTGAAGCTCAAGAAACTTGAGCTTGGTGATGTTCTTGAGTTCGGGCACTGTGGCGCATACTCGGTGACAGAAGCACCGGCGCTCTTTCTGTCAAGACAGCTTCCGGCTATATATGCGTATTCGAAGGAGTATGGATATGAGTGTCTTAGGGAGCATATTCCTGCGGCTGAGATAAACCTGGCCGGAAAAAAATTGTAAATAAAAGCGCCATGGTAAATTGCCATGGCGCTTTTGAATATGACATAAACAAAGCATTTTGTGGGGAGCTTGACTATTAGCCAAGCTCCTTCTCACACATATCAAGTACAGAAGCAATGGTAGTATCCATATCATAGTACTTGTACTCGCCGAGACGACCACCGAATATAACACCGGTCTCCTTATCGGCAAGCTCCTTGTACTTGGCGTAGAGCTGTCCGTTTTTCTCATCGTTTACAGGGTAGTAAGGCTCATCGCCGGCCTTCCACTCAGAAGAGTACTCACGGCTGATAATAGTCTTTGGCAGATCATTTCCATCCTCATCCTTACCGAACTCGAACCACTTGTGCTCGATGATACGTGTCCATGGAGTTTCGCGGTCTGTATAGTTGACAGCGGCATTGCCCTGGAAGTTAGGAATATCGAGGGTCTCATTCTCAAAGCGCACTGAGCGGTACTCTAAAGTACCTAGCTTAAAGCCAAAGTATGCGTCAATCGGACCTGTATATACAACCTTGTCAGCAAGAGAATCAAGCTCAGCCTTGTGCTCAAGATAGTCGGTATTCAATCTGACCTCAATGCCGTCGAGCAGATTTTCAACCATCTTGGTGTAGCCACCGATTGGAATACCCTGATAAAGAGCGTTGAAGTAATTGTTGTCAAAGGTAAGTCTAACAGGAAGACGCTTTATGATGAAAGCCGGAAGCTCCTTACAATCACGGCCCCACTGTTTCTCAGTGTAGCCCTTCACGAGCTTCTCATAGATATCACGGCCAACGAGTGAGATAGCCTGCTCCTCGAGATTTTTAGGCTCACCGGTGATTTCCTTTTTCTGCTCCTCAATCTTTGCAGCAGCCTCCTCCGGTGTCACCACACCCCACATCTTGTTGAAGGTGTACATATTGAAAGGCATTGAGTAAAGCTCACCCTTGTAGTTGGCTACAGGGCTGTTTGTGAAGCGGTTGAACTCAGCAAACTGTGTGATGTAGTTCCAGACCCTCTTATCATTGGTGTGGAATATGTGGGCTCCGTACATGTGTACATTGATGCCCTCCTGCTTCTCGGTGTAAACATTTCCTGCTATGTTAGGACGTTTGTCCACAACAAGCACAGATTTGCCTTTGGCTTTTGCTTCGTGAGCAAAGATGGCTCCGTAGAGACCGGAACCTACTACTAAATAATCGTATTTCATTGTGTTCTCCAAATTAATTTAGATAGATTTTTAAAAGAGTGATTGATTTATCAACCACTCTATTGTATAATCTACTCAAAGGTAATCGGATGTTATTCCGATTTGCCCTCAGTGATTGATTAGTATAAAGATTAGCACCCTCACTTTAGGCGGTTGGGGTGCTATTTCTTTTTGTGGTTGTCTATATACGACAATGCTGCAAAAACTACTAGTAACAATGTAAGTACTTCAATTGTATTCATAGTAACATCATCCCCCTTCTGTAAAACTAGAGGGATTTATCAGAATTAACACCCGAGCTTTTTTCGACTACCCAATGATTATATCATAGAGTATATGGGCTATCAAGGAGGCAATTAGAGAATATGAAACTACCCGGCTACTACTCCTCAGGAGAATTTGCAAAAAAAGCGCATATTACAAAAAAGACCGTCAGGTACTATGACGAGCACAATATTTTAAAACCATCCTACGTAAACGAAAACGGAGCCAGATTCTATAATGATGACGACTTTGCGCGTCTACAGCAGATACTGTTCCTCAAATATCTGGGCTTTTCCCTGGATGATATCAAGGAGATGACACTCAGAAACACGGACAGCAATGTCATGTCTGAGTCGCTTCACATGCAGCTTGGTCTCGTGGAGGAGAGGATAGAGCAGATGAAGCTTATGAAATCAGCACTGCAGGAGGCTTCAGAGGTAATAGACGAGGGGCGAAGCGTGGACTGGAGTCATATGCTGGAGCTGGTTAATATAAACGAGATGGAGCAAAAGCTAAAGCAGCAGTACAGGGATGCTTCAAATATATCAGCCAGAATCAATCTGCACAGGGATTTCTCGATTAATCCGGTGAGCTGGTTTAGCTGGGTATTTGATGAGTGCAGCTTTTTTGAGGGGGAAAAGGTGCTTGAGGTGGGCTGTGGTGATGCCTCTCTCTGGACACAGAACATAGACAGGATACCGGCAGATATGCAGATAACCCTGACTGATATATCGTATGGCATGGTAAGGGATGCGACGAGAAATGTAGGCGCAGATGACAAGCGCTTCACATATGAGGTGATGGATGCCCACAGGCTGTATAAGCCGGATGCATCGTATGACTGCGTGATAGCAGACCATGTACTGTTCTATTGTGACAATCTGGATGCCGTGTGCAGTGAAATCCTAAGGGTGCTAAAGCCCGGTGGCGTGTTCGTGTGCAGTACATACAGCTCACGGCATATGAAGGAAATAAACGACCTGGTGCAGCAGTTTGATGACCGTATAGAGCTGTCAGCGGAAAGGCTGTATGAGCAATTCGGTAAAGAAAATGGTGAGGCAATACTTGGAAAATACTTTGGTGAGGTAAGCTGGCATGGATACGAGGATGAGCTTGTGGTAGAGAAAGCAGAGCCTGTGATAGAGTATGTGCTTTCGTGCCACGGCAACCAGAACAGGTATATTGTGGACCGCTATAAGGAATTTGCGGCATTTGTCAGAAAGAAGACAGAGAGAGGGTTCCATATCACAAAGGATGCAGGTGTATTTATTGCACGAAAATGATTCAAAAACAGGATATTATAAGCATATATTTTGTGAAAAATGCTAAAAATATAAAAAAGTACTTGAAGGTGCCCTTGGGGCACCTTTTATAATGCAAGTAAATGATGAATCAGGTCAGTGTATTCTACAGACCGAAAGCATCAAGTGCAGCACGTAGTTTCAGTTTGAAGGAGAACAACATGAAAGGTATTATATTAGCGGGAGGTTCAGGCACACGTCTTTACCCACTCACAATGGTAACATCAAAGCAGTTACTTCCAATTTATGACAAGCCAATGATCTACTATCCTATGTCAGTGCTTATGAATGCAGGCATCAGAGATATTCTGATCATTTCAACACCACAGGATACACCAAGATTCAAGGAGCTCTTAGGAGACGGACATCAGTTTGGTGTCAACCTCACCTACGAGGTACAGCCAAGCCCTGACGGACTTGCACAGGCATTTGTTATCGGTGAGAAATTCATCGGTGATGATACAGTAGCCATGGTTCTCGGAGACAACATCTTCGCAGGACACGGTCTCAACAAGAGACTCAAGGCTGCAGTTGAAACGCAGAGAGTGGTAAGGGTGCCACAGTATTCGGATACTATGTAGATGACCCTGAGAGATTCGGTATCGTAGAGTTCGATAAAGAGGGAAAGGCTATTTCAATCGAGGAAAGCCGGAGCATCCAAAACAAGCTTCAGCCTAGATCCTGCGCAGCTGCCGCAGTTGAAATTCCCTTTTTTTTTTTTTTTTTTTTTTTTTTTT
>BABB01000458.1_pt1 | contig 12581 bp, 5 predicted proteins | sample 270368 | NCBI WGS metagenome assembly BABB01 (sample SAMD00036531, study PRJNA27869) | human gut metagenome | isolation source: feces from healthy human sample In-A, Adult, Male
TGGCAGTTTAAGAATACGGCAAAGATCATAAACGACCCGTCTTGGGGATTTGATGATTTTGGAGGAGAATGCAAGAATCAGCTAGATGTCAAGCAACTCAGATATGTAGAGCAGGAATATGCCACGGTAGGAGAGACCCAATTCGTTATCAACACGATGGGGGAAGATGTTACGGTAGATGATGCTATTGATTATATCGCTGATAATATAGAGAACCTGTGTGATATCATAGAATCTAATGTAGGTATTACTGACGAGTTATGCGCTGCTATATCATTGCCAGAGGATCAAGACGGTATAAAGGCTCCCGATTTCCCTAGTGGATGTGATGATATCGAGAGGATAGAGACCAGGACTATATTGGATAAAAACTCTTTGGTGGATTCTAGGATTGATTTTACGTATAAGCTGGCTAGTGATTACGTGGAGACCGAACCTACGACATTAATACAAAGTAACGCCGAGTCACAAAGGAAATTCTCTGTATTGTGTGATTTCGATAATTACTCCAGTGGAGGTAAGAATATCATAGATCTGGTTCAGGAATGGTTGGATGGTCAGGATGAGGATAAATTCCCGTCTGATATAGACTCCTCCGCCTTGGTCTTGTGTCAGGATATGTCTAATGTTCGGCAGTTATATGATGAGGGTATATGTACTAATGGGTGTTCGGTAGGTGATCCTCACGTGAATCCTACTATTAACGATGTTCAACTTCCTACATTCCAAGGGGGTAGGTCATTGGGTAAGTGCACATATTTGTATCAATATCCCGGATGGGAAGGAAAGAAGCATACGGAGACGATGCTTGATCAGTTAATGGATACGATGGAGGCTTATTTTCCCCAATATGAGAGTCAGTTTGGTATCGAGAACGCCATGTGTCTTTTTGGCGATGGTGATAATTCTAAGTTTAATACCGGTATAACTACTGACTGGGAAGGTCGTGTGTCTGTGCAGAATGATATTGACGCCAAGACCAATTGGTTCGGTAGAAGCAACTTGACTTATTTCAAGTTCTATCCACATGTATCCTCATACGCCAGATGGGTGGAGTTGGATTACGAGAAATACATAAGTGGTTTATCCGATCCTGATAACGGTATTATGTATATAGAGATGATGGGTAACTATAATTATCCGATCGGCGACTCATCATCATACAATAAGGTTCGTATAACGTTTTTCTCGGACAAGGAAGGTACCGTGGCTCCTAATCCTTTGGCTAATGATGCCAAGAAAGGTGTTATAGTGAATTACGTGGATCATAAGATATTTATGATGCCAAAGTACTTGTTCTGGAATGATGACAAGACTACTTTCCATAAGATATATGTTTGCATCGAGCCTGCGGTATGCGTGTTCTTCACCGGTTTCGCCATGAGGCAGGACATGAAGGAGCTCGCCGGATTCTATACGGCCGGCACCGCCATCTTCCCCGCCCCGTTCTGTTTTGGCATTCGGCCACTGGAGGTGAAATACGTATTCTTCTTTACGAAAGAATTGAAATTAAGAAGATTTGTTACCTATGAGGCGAAATGTATCTCATGTGGAGATAAACCCGCTGATTGCGCTCCCAGACCATATCAGTACGGTGATTTCGGATATTGGGAGTCTGCCAATAAGTATCCGGCTAATTTTGAGTTGTATGATTCAAGCAAGATCGGGATATCATCGGGAGGATCAAAGAGGAAGGATATAATAGATTCTTTGACGAAATACTATGGGTCTCCTAAATCAGTTGGGGGTAAGTCTTATTTCACCGGTAATGGGGGTAACGCTGAGTACCCCAATACGTCAACCACGTTTTGTCAGAGACCTATACGTCATTACAAGTTCCCGGATAACTCTGTCGCTCCTTTTATGGGTAATCCGTCTCAACTGACCGGTCAATATGGAGTTGACTCCTATATTTATCCTATGGGGGTGATGCTTGATGACGATATCGTTAATGAGTTTCTGGATATAGCGGTAGAGAACGGTCTTATAGATAAGGCTAGAAGAGATTCTATAATAGGATATGAGTTGTATAGGGGCGATAGGACGTTGGATAAGAGCGTTATCGGGACCGGTCTGGCTTATGATATGTTTAAGTACGATGATCCCGACGGATCGGCTAACCTTTATCCTAATTACCCTTACAACGATTTGTCTGATGATATGTATATCTATAAGGATATTAATCGTGAGAAATTTATAACGCATCCGTTTAACAGGAAGGGTAATATCTGGTATTCATTCTTAAGTCCTGATATTGCCTTTAACAAGCCTGACGCTCCCACCGAGTGCCTTGTTGATGGTTATCAATTAGGTAAATCCTCCGGTATATTCAGGGAGGTGGAGGATCACCCTAAATGGACGATATTAGGGAGTAAGGCTTACAGTATGGCAACGTCATTGGCTACGGTGGAGGCTATGGCTAATTTAATATCCGCTATAGCTGAGTATACATATCAGTCGGCTTCACAGCAATATGTCGGTGGAGGCGTGTTCTTTTTAGCCAACCCTGTCGGCATAGCGCTGACGGCTATCCGTCTGGCTACGGGTATCGCCAAGGCCACAGCCCAGTCCGTGGTGGATATAGGCAAGTATAGGTATCAGTGGTTAACGGCATTGATAGATAGGGGACCTAGACGGAACTATGCTTATTATTATACTTCTGTCGCTCATTATAATTTATTTTACCAAAAAATAGGGGCGTCGGAGCTACGTGGATTGTCAACGGCCAAATATATCAAGAGCGGGTTGTATCCGGTTACAGACATCTCGTCACAAGGGGGAACCGTAGGTGGTAAGCCTATTATCATAAACAACCTCGATCGTGAGCATTCGTTGTTCATGTCATTTGGTATGGATAAGTATATGCTTGAATATCCGGAGTTGGTTTCAAGTTACGATACCAGCCGTATTCAGGATGAGTGTAATATTCGTAACGATGAGGTGGCTGGTATGACGCCTCATTTTATGACACGTGAATCTTTTGTATCCTGCCCCTATATGAGGATAAAGAAATATTCTCCGGCTCAATACGGGCAGATAGAGGATATCAGGTGGGTATCGTTAGGTGGTTGCGGGTTGATGGATGAGGATAAGCGTAAACCTGTTTTTGGAGGAGATGTGTTTATATCAAGGTTCTCGCTTAAGAGGAAGATGCCTATGTTTTACTTGACTCAGTTTGGTCAGGGAGACATGATACCATTCCCTTATTACGATTATCGAAACATCGGGTATCCCCGTTATTTCGTCAATTACGATACCGGGGAGGATTATCTTAATAAGACCGATACGGATACCGGATCGCTATACTCTTTCCCTAGCCGGAAGAGCGCTTATGAGATGGTTTGCAAGACCGGAGATATGTATCTTAGCGGTCGTTTCTTCTTATACTTCTATGGTATACCTCAGTTCCTCGTGGAGTCTGAGATCAATTGCAATTTCCGTATAGCCGGGCCTGAGCCTTACGAGGGGTTCTATCCGGAGGTAGGGGATTATATATCATGGACTCAAGAGCGTAATGTCCCTATATCAAGGGATAATGTGTTTAAGATGAGCCCTGTGTATAAGAATCGTTTTACGCTAGGCGGAAGGTCGTTGCCGGAGACGTATGATAGCAATTTTTGGGACTGCGCCTACCAAAGACCCAACGGCGTCATATGGAGCACCGCCGACGTGTCGGAGAACGGCATGACCGATCCTTGGCTGTCGTACAAGCCTATGGATTACCATGAGTTCAAGACCTCGTTCGGAAAGCTTATAAGCATGAAAGGGATAGAGTCGGATCAGATACTGGCTCGCTTCGAGAATCAGGTAGGGCTGTATAACGCCATAGACGTATTGGCGGAGAGAATATCCCCGGAGAATAGCGAACTAGGGACAGGTGGTCTTTTCGCCTCTCGTGGTATCGAGTATAATAATACGACGTTAGGATATTCCGGGACCCAGAGTCGGGATATGATCAGTTGCGAGTTTGGGCATTTTTGGGTCGATTTAAGGCGTGGTCAGGTGTTTAAGGTAGATTCTAATGGTAGGAATCTTACGGAGGTCACACCGGGGCTTAGAAACTGGTTTAAGGAGCATCTTCAGATGAAGATCATCCGTAGCCGGATATATAACGCTGATACGGACGCTGAGTTGTCTTATTATGATATTGATAACAAGTTCTTTGGTATAGGGCTATCCATGGGCTGGGACAATCGGTTCAAGAGGGTTCTGATAACCAAGAAAGATTATATACCGGTAGGGAATCCGAGCGAGTACCAATTCCGTGGCGGCCGGTTCTACAGGAACGGGCAGGCGGTGGAGCTACAGGACACCAGCCATTTCACGGACGTCTCGTTCACCGTTGGATATAACTGCCTGAAGGGTGAGTGGAAATCATATTTATCCTACACCCCTGATTATTATATCGAGCACCAGCATTATTTCCAGTCCGGAAAGAACTACTCAAGTGAAAGTCAGGAGATAGGTTTATGGTCTCATGGTTTGACCAACCAATCGTATCAAGTATTTTATGGTAAGCTATATCCGTTTGTTATAGAGGTTCCGGTACGTGAGCAGTACGTGAATAAGATCCTCACCAACTACCAATATCGGATGGATGCCAGAAGATATCAGGATGAGGTTAATTACCAAATTCTTAGGACTACTGGATTTAATAAGGCATGGTTTTATAATGATACCAACAACAGCGGTGAGCTTCGGATGGTTATCGCCGACAAGAACGATATGAGCCAGCGGTTAAGGTATCCTATAACCAATGACGATAGCCGTGAGATACTGGTGACGGAGGTTGATCAGAAGATAAATATAAATGACTATTTTAACGAGGTCAAAGACGATACGAACAATCTTCCGATATGGGTTAAGGATGTGAATGACATTGACCGTAAGATCGACCCCAGGGCTGTCGATTATCATCGGAGGTGGCGGGATCGTCTTCGTGGCGATTGGTTCTTGGCTAGGTTCGTGAATGACATTGAGAGTCGGTTCAAGATGATAGTACGTTGGTTTAGCAACGATGAGAAAGTTTATTGAGGTGATTATATACCTTTAAATATTTGATGTTATGGCAGCAGGGAAAACTAGCAGTAAAAAGAAGGGCAAATGCCCGAAATCAGGATGTATCAAGAAAGTAGGGAGTGATTGGCGAGTGGTCAGTAACAAGACCGGTAAATTATGGCCGGCTAAGTACAAGTCTAAGGAGAAAGCTAAAGGAGCCTTGGCTGCTTATCACATGCATTAGCGTATAAACGGGTACATGATTTATTATGTGCCCGTTTCGTGTTTTTAGGCTTATGAGATTATAGTTATCTTTGTGAAAAATGTAGTATATGTCTAAGAAGAATAAACCGGAGGAAATCCCATCGTGGATAAAGGATTTATATAAGGAGGATCTTGATCGTGTCGTAAGAGGCGAGCGTCCTATGTATTTCAGGGGTATGGATGATAGTCCTTTGAGAAACGTGTCCCCGGAGTTTGATATCCTTAGCGGAGGAGCCGCAGTTAAAGGCATGAATGGGATAAGAGGTGCGTTGTCCCCGTTGAATAATGGCATGGGTAATTATAATTTCAGTATCAGGGGTATAAATAAGAAGATAGGTGAGTTGGTTGATGAGGCGGGGCTATATTTACCTGAGAAATTAAGACCTGTATATCGGACTGTGGTGGATGCTATGTCGAGTTCCAAGGGTAAGGGGTTGGGTCATATCACGCAGCCGTTGGCCAACGCCCTGTACCCAGCGGACGAGCGACGGGACCGGCGTCTGGACGGGGAGCACCCCGTTGGTTATGTGGATGCCATAGACGGCATATGGCCCATGGAGAAATATGGGCTATGGGGAGAGAAAATTGAGCGGAAAGCCGAAGGAGGTCCTACTGGTAATGATCCTATGTATGTAAGACAAGATGTATCTGATAGAGCTTCGTATTTAAAAGACATCATAGGTAACGCCATAAGAAGGAGGTTGTACGAGAATGTCACCCCTGATGTGGTAGCCTCAAATGCTAGCCTTCCTGACAAGGTCAATGAGTTTATATATGGCAGAAACGGGAAGGCTAACGTTGATGAATATAGCGATCAACTATGGGCGAGATTTTTATCTCAACCTAATAATCTAGATGGCAATAATAAGGAGATACGGATTCCTGATAATGTCATTACTGATATTGAGAAGATGTTCAATCGTGACACTAAGGATGAGATAAAGAGGTTAGATAAGAAAATACATGATACGGAGCAAGAAATATATGGCTCTGATAAGCCGGCTACAGATGATGCTTATGGTAGGCTGAAGCTTTTGAAAAAGTCTAGAGAATGGGTAGATGTTTTTGAGAAGAATCGTAATTCGGTAAGATCTGGAAAGCCTACGGTTTTTTCTGAATATGATTTTTATCCTGAGGCCGCTGGTGATCTTACCCCGTTATCAGGGTTTGGCAATTTTACAATTTATAGGCGTCCGGATGGGAGGTTAGGTGTTTACGACGTGTATGATTTTTATAGCGATGATCAAGAGTTTCCTGTCAATATAGCTACCAAGACGCTGGATGCTATAGGTAATAAGTTTGATGAGAGAGGTTCGTTTAAGGATTATAGTCCTCTCATGGAAAGCGGCAAAGACGCCCTTATCCGTAACGCTATTATGTCTAAGAATAAGTTAGAGAATAAGGAAGATGGAGGACCGGTTGATACAAGGCGAGATTATGGGTCTGGTAAATATGTTATTGATCCAAACAGATCAGAGGATAATAAGATGGCTGTGTATGATGAGATATGGGATTATCTTACCGATAAGAAGGGGATACCACAAACACAAGCTATCGGTATCCTGTCGAACATCGCCGCCGAGTCCGGAGGGGACACCGAAGCCCTAGGAGCCGCCGGTGATTTTGGCATCCAACAATGGCTTGGTCCGAGGAAGAAGGAGCTACAGCGCAGGTATGGGAAGAAACCGACATTAACCCAACAACTGGATTATCTCGTGGATGAGTATCAAGGCAAGGTTCCGGGGTTAGGTTGGAACTATATCAATCAAGGCAAGTTCTTTGACAAGGACGCTCAAGGTAATGTATATAATTACTATATGTATTCTAAATCGGATTTCGATAACGCCGTCAACTACAAGGACGCTACCGTGGCATGGAATCAAGGATACGGTAGGCCTCTTGGATCGACCTTAAGAAATGAGAAGAGATTTGAGTTCGCTGATATGTTCGCTAATAGGTATGGTGTCCCGGAGAACGAGCCAATGAGATACGAGTTCGGACAGCGGGATTCGGGCACGGGGGACGGAGGTCAGCGGCCCGTACCTGAGACGGTAGCCCCTGCCGATCCTTCCTTGGCTTCCCGCTCTTCCATGGATAGCTGGTGGGAGAAGGAAGGTCAAGACCTGTTATATAAGATGCTAGCTCAATCCGGCGCTAACAAGAAAGCTATAGAGGACATCGCCAATAATATTAAGAATGATCCTCAATCGGAGGCGCAGATAGCGGAGGCCGAGCGTATGCGTAAGGAACAGGCGAAAAGGCAGTTGGTGCTTAATATGATACCGAGGTTAAGTCTTAACATAAAAGGTATGAGTAGAACTCGAAATTAATACTACATTTGTGAAATTATTAAATGTTTTAGATATGAAAAGATTGTTGTTTTTATTTGCTATGTTATTGACGCCGTTCGCTTTGATGGCGCAAGAGGTAATCCCATCAGAAGGGGCTATTACTATTGATCTGACTACCTTTACCGGCATCATGGCTTTTGTCACGATGTCAGCTACCCAACTAGCCAAGGTAGTGCCGTATATTGACACCCATAAGTGGGCTAAAGTCCTATCCGCCGTAGTCATAGGTATGCTGGTTTGTATATTAGCGTGGCTACTAAAGGTGTCTCCATTGCTTATAGGGAGTGAATGGTGGGAGGCTCTATTATATGGAGTGGCTGTAGGTCTCAGTTCTGCCGGTTTCTATGATTTGGTTAAGGCTATAGGATCATTATTCATAAAAAGAATTTAATTCTGTACATAATAATAGCATTTGCTGAGAGACTCATCGTTGTGAAATGATGAGTCTCTGTTTTTTTAAATTATCTTTGTGTCAGAACGAAATTAATTAGACATGAGCAAATACGTAATCAAGAGGAAGATACCTAAATATCAAGAGGCCGGGGAAGTCGGGTCGTATATGCTTGGTAATATGGACGGTATACAAGGGTTAGGTATAGAACCTTTGGTGAATACCAACCAAGGATTACCCGCGCCGGTCAATCCGCTAGGGATATATTCTTTGGATACTCCAGATCAGTTGAGGACTAAATATGCTAATGCTTTTGATCAGGATAATGTGTTTCCGGCTAGCTTCAAGGGTAGTTTGCAACGTATAGCTGAGAATATCAGGACAATGGTATTACGCTTAATAACATAACTGTTAACGATGTTGATAAGTCTAAGACCGGTTCAGGCGAGACGGATGTTTTTGATTTTACCACCATCCCCTACTATGGCGCTGATGATATAGGGTCTAGATTCACTCAGATGGGTCGTGGTATAGGGCGTATGAGAAGTGAGGGATATGGAGATTTATCCACTGGGGCTAAAACAGCTAATACGATAACCACCATAGCCTCAGGAATTAGTGGTATCATGGGATTGGCTCGTAGCGTGGTTTCTGGGATAGCGTCAGAGAAAGGTACTCGTACCAATATCAGGTTAGCTCAGGAGCGTGAGGCCAGACAAAGAAGGCAATCCCAGATGCAGTACAAGGATGGTGGGGGTGTTTATCTAGGACCTAATAATAGGTTCGATAGCGGAAGCCTTACCGGTGAGTACCTGTATCCGTTACCTAAGTCGATGGAAGATCAAGCCAACGTAGAGGTCGAGAAGGGTGAGTACGTGACGCAGCCCGGAGAGGCGCCGATGGAGGCTATGGGGCAGAAGCACGCCGATGGTGGAACCCCCGTTTCCTTGGAGCAGGGAACGAAGGTTATTACCGACGACACAACCATAGAGCCGGATTTCGCTAAATACATCAGAGATACGTATGGGATCAAAGCCACGCCTAAGGATACGTATGCTACGTTAATGGACAGGTATAAGGCTAAGATCGGTCTTAAATCGGCTTACGATGATCAGAAAAAGGCGCTGGAGAAGCTGAAGAAAAACGATAAGATAGATGACGAGAATACAAGGCGTTTAAACGCCTCCGTATTATCTAAGGCTATAAATGATAGCAACGATACCGTTAATGGATTAGAGGGAAGATTTACGGACTTCGCTAATGTCATATACAAGGAGCAGGAAGACCGGAAGATGAAGAAGGATGAGGATACGTATTTCGCTAAGGGTGGTGAAATAGATAACATCATATCCAGATCCATGAAAGAATACGGTCTTACGGAGGAGGATATAGCTGAGGCTAAGAAAGAGCTGCTTAAGAAAGTGGCTGGTATTCGCCAGAAGATGGAGATAGGAGGCACGTCTTTGTTCGGTCGTAAATTAACTTTCCGCCCGATCGAGAATAGGTTCAACAATGATCCTAACTATTTCGGTTATCAACGCCAAGGAACTGATGGCTCTTATGGAGGTATTAATACGGATGAGAGGTTGAATTATTATAAGACATTCAATCCGGTCGCTTACGATGCTTATATGGGAGCTTCAGAGGGCGCTAGGGCTAGGGCATTGCAAGACGCTATCTACGGTCAGACAAGTAGCTGGATGGGCTTGGCTACGGCTGAGAACCCGATCATCGCCAACGCCGAGGCGCTTCGGGATTACACGACGCTCGTTTCCTTTGGCGGTGAGGATAGTCAAGGTAATTACCCGGAAGACAAGAAAGCCGCATATCATGATCGGATGAGAGACAATAAATTAGGTTTGTTTACCACATCTCGCCCTATGATCGGTCTAGACGTTGTTACAGAGGAACAGCATAAGGCTCTTAACGATGCTGGTATCACCCATTTTAGCCAACTATTCTCTGACAAGAACAAGGATGTCGTTAATAAGATACTTGGGGAGGATATGCTTAAGATGCAGGCATTGAGATCCATGAAAGGAATGGAAGGTCTTGATTTTATACTTGACCCTCATAAGGTGGCTCCCGGTCCTATGGATATAGGTGACGTGGAGGAACCTGATGTTAAACTGGATATGCCTGAGCTGATTGACCCCAATACACTCCCTAAGACCAATACAAATGCCGGTAAGTCGAACAGCGGCAATGGAGGCAGGAATATAGTAGGTGGTGGTCTTGACTTTCCTGAGGTGTTCAGGATGATTCCGGGAGCCGTGACAACGGAAGGTCTGGAAAGGCATTACGCTCCTACCGTGGATCCGGTATTGAGATCTGCTGATCAGTATATGGTTGAGGCTAATCGTGCTTTCCAATCACAATTGGATCAGATGGGTAATGTCCCGGATTCCCAGAGAGGGGCTTTATCATCCAATTTACAGGCTATCATGAGTTCCAATATAGGCAGATACATTAATGAGGTAGAACAAGGGAACGTGGCTCAAAGGACTTGGGCTGATAATGTAAACGCCCGGACTTGGACTGATACGTATGATAAGAATATAGCTCAACGTCAGGGTTATCAAAGTCGAATATTACAGGCTTTGGCTAATACTGACGAGAACTGGGCTAGGTATTTCGATAGCGTAAATGATGAGATCCAGCAGAAGTGGAATACGGCTACGACCATGAATACATTAAGGTCTATATTCGGGGATACCAAGACTGGTCCTAATGGGCAGTTGATCGCTGATCTTCAAGGAGATATATTGAGTTATAGGAGATTATATCCCGCTCAGGAAGTAACTAAAAGCAAGAAAGGATAAAGGATGGCTTCACAATACAGTATATTAAGGAATTACGGTTAGTACGTATCACCCTACAACATGGATGTCATGATGCAGGGTATGGGATACATGCTACAGAAGATAGATACGAATCGGCAAGCTATTAATGAGTACGCTGATTATATTATTAATTCTGATATAGCTAAACCTCAGGATAGGGAATATCTTCAGAATAGATTAAATGGATTGATACAGGATGTGAATAACGCGTATCGTAAATCCAATCTAGCTTCTGATGGTATAGCTAGAAGTATACAAGCCCGTCTTGGAGAGGCTTTAGATACCCGTGTATTGAACGCCATCGCTGGAACGCGTGAGTTTAGGGAACTATCTACTAAATTAGAGGATATGAAGCTGAATAATCCTAAGATGTATAGTCCCATAAATGAATCAATGGCTTTTATGCCTTATTATAAATGGTTGAATGATGGTCAGGTAGGAACTAGATTAGAACCTCTTCATTACACTCCATATACGGATTATAACGCTGAGATAGATGGTAAGGTGAAGGATTTTTTGACCAAGCATAAGGGCCAGAAAATACAGATCCCGGTTCTCAATGATAAGGGCGAGAGAACGGGAGAGATTATTGAAAAGACAATTGATGAGATGGGGTATTCTGAGATAAGGAATATTATAGCATCCAGTATGTCCCAAAACGCTAAGGCTCAAATACAATNGGAAGGTCAATACATGGCTCTCACCAATCCTCATATGTTCAATCAACAATCTACCTCTGCTTTTATTCAACAATATGTGAATGATTTTGATGCTAAGGAAAAAGCTATAAAGGCGGAATTAGGGGGTGTTGGTAATGATGCTAATCGTAAATTAATGCTTGAGACTAGTTTGGCTGATTTACGTAATCAGAAACAGACTTTCATAGATGAGGCTAATTCGTTTATAGGACCTAATTATGATGTAGAAAGAGCGGGGGCCTTTATGGTTCAACAGGAGTTTCTTAGGGGGGCAGCTATGAGATGGTCTTATAATAATTCATCTGTCATCCGCAAGGCTGATGATTATTACTATAAAGAAGATGAGAGATTAGCTCGCAATGCCAAGTTCGTGTGGGATCAAAAAATGGATAAGGAAAGGCTTAAGATAGAACAATCAAAGGCTGATGCTGCATGGGCTAGGGCTATAGGTGGAGGAGGAAGTGGAATGAAAGGGTCAGTATCTATTGGTGTTCCAGGGACATCGTATACTGTCCCTATTGCGCAAGAAAAGGTAAAACCATCAACAAGGTTGATGGATAATATCGCTTCTAACAGGGAGAGTATAAAAGTTAAATTTGATGTTTTGGCAAATGCTATAGGTGACAATGTGATGTCTAATATAAATGCTTATATAGATAATAACCCCGATGATTTTAAGGGTATGTCACATCAAGATGCCGTCATGAAATTCATTATGAATAATAATGGAGCTAAGTATGATGGTTTGAAGACTGATAAGGCGAAGAAGGCTTATGAGGATCTTGCAGAGGCGTATGACCAAAGAAATTCATATTATTCCATTTATGACGGAGCTATGGATTTCAGGAAAAAAGTGTCTCAGAATCTTGATACCGTCATTATGGAGGAAATATCAAATAACCGTGGCATGGATATTTATCTAGATAATGGAGAGAATGTCAATGTAGGTGATAGGTATATATTATAATCTATTCGTATGGGTGGTAAATCCGTCAATCCTTTTACAAATGGTAAAGTTTCTTCTTTGATGTCAAGA
>BABB01000099.1_pt1 | contig 12573 bp, 10 predicted proteins | sample 270368 | NCBI WGS metagenome assembly BABB01 (sample SAMD00036531, study PRJNA27869) | human gut metagenome | isolation source: feces from healthy human sample In-A, Adult, Male
AATTTGCTAAAAGTTCCCATGTTTTTTTTGTTTAAAATAAAATAAAATCTACCATCCATCATTGCATCATCGGGATTATCCGCAATTGAGTGGGGCGGTATTCCGTACCTTTGTTTTATCTGATTCTCAATAGACGCTGCCCTACCGTTACCCCCATGGAGANCCAATTGGCGGATTAACCCCTTTNTTATCCCCATGCCGTAATTTGGTCAACCTTGCNTCCTGCTACACCGTCAGGATTATGCAATGCCGCTTTACCTTTCATAAACTCATCAGCTTTAGCGGACGCTTGTTCTGGAGTGTAATTATTTTCAAGATACTCGTCATATTTGTTGTTTCTTATTTTCTCTCTGTATTCATCTCTCGCTTGTTTTGCTCTTTTATTATAGTCCGCCTTATCCCTGTTTTTAAAGTTTTCCCTGTTTCCCAACCATTCTTTGGCTTTCATTTTATTAATAGCATCTTGCTGATCTTTGAGTTGTTTGTTAAACTCTGCACTTGAGTGTTTCGGATTTTTCTTAAACGGAGGTTCGGGTTTAATTTTTTCAACATTCGGCACTTCCGGTTTCGTTTTTCCTATCTTCTTCTTTCCACTCGGCAACAGCGTATTATCGGCTATTCCACTCATCAGGTTGCGGGCTTTCTTGGTGTATGCACCACAGAGTTTTCCCAGCCCCTTACGTCCGAGCTTCATCAGGGAGCTGAACCCTATGCTCGCCGCAAGTCCCGTCAGCATTCCGCCCCAGTCGGGGACATAGGGGCCGCCCACCATGACGGGCTTGCCCGTGGGGACAGGGAGGGAAAAGGAGGTCGGGGCGAAAAGGCTCGGTATGAGCCGTGTCTTTCCGGCCTTGTTCTTGCCGAATGATGCCGACAGCGGTATGCCCACGTCGTTGCACGTCATTACCATGTGCCCTTTCGGACTCATGCGGCTGCCGTCGCAGAACACGGTCTGCGAGGCGAAGAAGTTCATGCTCTCGTGCCCGATCATCGAAGCCATGGCGAAAGGACCGGCAAGCGGGATGTGCATCAGGGGGATAATCATGCCGCCCGTGTCCGAGACGCCGCGCTTCAGTCCGTTCACGCTCACGTTCGTGCCGAGGAACGGTATGTAGTCGGCGGGATCCATCACCATACCTATGTAGGGATGGATGGGATTGAAAGGGGGAGCTGTCGTCACATGGACGTCAACCCCGACTACCATAGTGATATGACTGTCCGCGAGTAACATGATTCTGTTATTTTTGGTTTCTCAGTGAGTATTTCGCATCGAGTTTGGCTGCCAGTTCCTTTGTAGAAAGCTGCCAGTCCTCGCCATATAAGTCAGACATACGTTTTGAGATTTCGTCTCTTTTTGACGAATCAAGGCTGTATGTTTTGTCAAGATAGGTAGAGGCAATAAATGAGAGATTGATAATCTTTAAGTCTTCGTCAGAAAAAGAGTATCCATACTCAAATGCCTCATTTAAGATCGGTTCGTATGTAAGCCTGTCTTTTTTCAATGCCATAAGTAGCGCATAGTTGTATTCATTTACAACCTCGGTTTTCATATCGACCTCTTTGGCTATCTTAACGGCTGTCATAAACTGTTTGATGGCTCCTGTTATATCTTTATTGTAACTGTGTACAGTTCCTTTGTAATTATAGAGTTGTAACAGGATTTGTGCGCAATCCTGTTCATCATGATATTTGGGAAGGACCAAAGCTATTCCTTTGTCAAACAAATCATGGCAGAACCCGGCTTCACGATGAAACCTTACCATGAATCCCCCAAACATAAGGTAGGACGAAGCCATAAATGCCGTTCCGCCAATTTCACGGCTTAGCCTTATCAGTTCATACCCCAACTTCTTTGCTTCATCCTTGTTACCTTTCGATGCAGCTTCCCCAAGTTCGAACAGACATTTCCGATATTTTACGTTCGGGTCTTGTGGATTACCTTGGGTCGCAATTTCTTTGTATGCGCCGGCCATATTCTGATTTGGGATGTCTATTAGGCATATCCTGCCTTTCATTTCAGACAGCAGGATATCATAGACCTCTCGCTTTTTATAGTCAATCAGAATAAGCGCAACCCCTGCGGGCAGTCGCTCGGCTATTTCCTTTATTACTTCATTCAGAGCTTCCACATCGCCAATGCGGGATATGAAGAGGGTTATGCCGAGTAGATTGTTGTCTCCGACGAATTTCTTGAAACTTGTAACAAGACGAATATACAAGTCTCGTAGTTTATCTGCACTTAGAGAACTGACAGAGGTCAATTCTGACTTGAATGAAGAAAAATCCGCCCAATCCCAATCGGGATTTTTCTCTACATCCATGGAAAACGAATCTATCCACGTTTTTATCAAGAACTTATAAAAGTCTGTTTTATCATTATAGTCGGCCTTGAAACCGACGATTATATCCGATGTACAACCATGTTCGGAGGCTTCAAGCCGTATGAATCCTTCTACAATTTGATAATCGGTTGGTTCGCAAACGAGACAATAAATCTTTGCATCGGGAAATTTCTCCCGATTTTCAATCCATAAGTCTTGTATATTACTAATTCTTATGGCTATCGGATTATGTTCGTTATTTATCATGGATTAAAATTAAGTAAACCGCCTTTTATATTTGTCATCGCAGAACCATCCACATCAACAGTTGCTCCCGTTGCTTTCAGTGTTGCAGATGCTTTTATGTCGATTGTAGCTGCCTCTTCCTTAATGGACGCATCACTTTTTATTTTTGCCTCGGACTTACCTTCAAAAGTGGAGGTCTTACCAAGTACCTCAACCTCTGAATCGGCTTCAATTCTTATCTTTTCGTCAGCAAGTATCTCCAATTCTTTGGAATGGATAGTTATTTTGTCCTTAGCATCAATGGTGATGGTATTGTCACCGTTCAAGATGATTGTGCTTCCGGTTGGATCTGCAACGGTAACGCTTCCTTTTTCATCATCAAGCGTTATGGTACAACCGCTGCGGGTAGTCAGGCTTTTTGTTTTGTTTGAACTGCCGCCACCGGTACCTGACTTTCCATGGAATAAGCTGCCAAGAACAAACGGACGGTTCGGGTCGTCATATCTGAATGCCACCATGACTTGGTCTCCCTTTTCGGGTATGAATACAAATCCTCTGTTTGTGGGCACCTTGTCGCTTGTACCTGCGTCAGGAGTGAGTACCCGTATCCACGAGGTTTGCATCGGACCGGTCTGCCAGTTCATCTTGACTTGGACACGACCTAACTTTTTCGGGTCCTCGTTGCTGACAACCACGGCTTGCTGTGTATGCGCGACAGGCAGAGGCACATCCGGGCATGGAAGGGTGGGAATAGAGGACGGAAGTGCGGTGAAATAGTTCTGGTAACTGTCACCCATGCCGGCTACGTGGGTTATTTCTGTGATGATATAGGTGCCGATACTGTTCTTGACGAATATTTTGATTCCGGAATGAATAGCGGTGTGGACATCTATGATACTGCCCACCGTGAGGGTATAGCAGTCGCTCTCTCCGGTGACAAAACAGGATGCGGCGGTGTCGCCTTGCTGCTTGCGCTGGAAGTAGGCGTCAAGCTCACCCTTGTTGGTGATGCGTGGTTCCGAACGTTGTACGGCGGGAGCGGTAAACAGTGCCAATGACGAGTCAAAGGCCGCTTGTCCCAATGTGTTCTGTCCGGCTGCGGCATCAGGGGACTGGCCGTTATAGGTCTGGTCGTTCACCGAATGGTAAGAACTTCCCTTTATTGGTCGGGCAAGTGCCTGCGAGCAGACATCGAGCACGGATAGTTCCTCGCCGTATATCAGCTTGGTCGTTGAGCCGGGCTGTGGCTTCCCGAAAACAAGGTTCTGTCCATCGTAATAGAGCCATTCCTGATATTGGCGGGCAAGCCGTTGTATGAATCTGAAGTTGGTTTCCTCGTACTGGCATTCGTATTCCAGCTTCGATTTCGTTTCCGGATCGACAAGAGCTTGCACTCCTGCCTTATCTGTAAGTTCCTTAACGATGTCAGACAAGGACTTGTTGCACCATGAGGCACAAGTCTGGTCCGACTCCAGTAGGAATGTTGACGAATATCCCGTCACTTTTATATTTCCGTGTGTCCCACCGGCACGATGAAGTCCTACCATGGTGGCGATGCCGATGAAAATAGTGCCGCCGAAGTCCATGATTACTTTTTTCCCAATCCAGTCCTTTGACACATTCGGTATTTCCACACCATAAATTTCTACGGCCTGGATATCCAGCGTTATCTCAAAATAGTGGTGCTCATTAATGCTCTGTTTGAGCATCAGTTGTACAAACGACGGCATGGGGATGCCGGCTATTTCCAATGTGACTTTTTTTTGTTCCAGCATGGCGGCATTATATTTGACGGTTTATATCCAAATTGCCAAAGCCGCCCGGCGGAAGTCCGTCGGACGGCCTGACAAATGTTTTGATTTTAGGATTTACCTATGTACGCCGATTTATTTCTTCGGCCAACGGTTGTCAAGAGCTGCGCTGCCGACAGTGATTTCTTCAGCGGAGAACGTGATGGTGATTGTCATAGGCACATCGTTGTTCGCGTCCAGAGTTTCCGAGTAGTGAACGATGTATGCGTTCTTGAACTGGATTTCCTTCATCTTGGCGTCCTCCTCCGTTTTCTTATAGGTAATCTTACCTTCTACGGGTTTGAAAGCACTGTTCAGCATTGCCTCGATAACAGAAGTGTCTTCTGTTGATTCGATAGTTACTTTTACTCTACCGCCCAATACGCTTGAAGAGGGCATACCTTTAGAGTCCGTGTTACGACTGAACTCATAGTTTGAATAAAGGACGTCAAATTCCTTGTTGTTAAGTTCTAATGATGCTCTAAATGCCATAATTCGTTGGATTTAATGAGTTAAACTTAATTTTTACTGCGGTCTCTCCGTCCTTGCGCCCTAACCGGTATAGATGCAAAAAAGAGAAAACCTCAAAAACGATTTTTTGAAATTTCCTCTCAGCCTCCGGATGACTCAGTTTTATTGTGGGAAAAAGAGAAGAAAATAAAACATCATCTTTGATGTGAGCAAATATAAGTGCTTATCTTCATTTCTCCAAATTTTTTAGCGCGTTTTTTTTGCTGTTGTTTTCATTTTAACACGTTTTAAACTAATATTCGTGTATAAAGCCACTGTCCTATATACTTAGGAATGTACCCCGTTGATGATGTGTCTCTATTGGATTGATTGCCAGTATTGTAATGGTACTTTCAGAAGACGTTTCATCAGGGACGGACGAACCCGTCGGAACGAAAATTGCTGCCGGAATACAGAAAAAACGGTATCCACCGCATGAAAGTGGCAGATACCGTTGGCAGATTGACTATGTAGTCTGAATCTTTGCGTATATCCTAATTCTTGCGCCCATATCGGCAGATAAGCAATGAACTTAATACCAGGAGTGCAAGGGCAATCATCCATGTGTATATCTTCCGTTCCTTTTCCAAATGTTCGATGTCCGCCGCTTGTTGTTTGGAGCAAGTTGTCAGTATATTAATCTGGGATTGTTGTACCTTGCAGATATCCATAAGTTCAGCATTAATCCGTTGCTGTGTCTCCAGCGAAGTTTGGATGTTCTTGAAGTTACGGTTGGTCGTATATGCGTCGCGGATATATCCGGGTGTGCTTACCTGTAACGACGGAACCTGTATGCTGTCCGGAAGGTATGTCAGTTCTGCATTATTGCGCCGCTCTGTTGCGAAGCTGTTGAACAGGAGTATGCCGACGAGTGTACCGCTAATCAGAAAGGCTATTAACGCTATGATGGCAAACATTGTGTTTGACGGTTTCGCAACAGGTTGTTGGTACTCTCGTTCAAGCCATGGATGATGGTTCATCGTGTGAGGTGGTATGGATGTTCCATATTCCACAGTCCGGACTTCGGCATTTTCTTCGGTCTCTTTTTTCTCAAGGGCCTTGCGTCTTGATATATCCATAAATTCGCGCTTGGCAATCTGGTATTTATCTGCTTGATAAATGACAAGGTCGTTTTTTACCAGCCAGTCAAGAACGTCCTTGACACTCCGTTCTGATACCTTGAGGTTGCTGATGCTCCAAAATATCTCTGCACAAGATACCCATATTGGTTTCTGGAGGCACTTCTGATACAAGATTTCAAGTATCTCTGCCTGTAGTTGTTCTCTTGTTGGTTCCATTTATTTACAGTATTAATTGTTTCGGAATAAAATAATATTTCTTGCCGGCTATGAATACGGGCCTGAAAAGGTTGCGTTGATACATATCTTCCAGTCTCTTCATCTTTGAAATCAGGGCTGTATAGCCACTGTTAAAGTCTGTCAGCTCAACCTTTCTTTTCTTCAGTTTCTTCACCTTTGTTGAATTTAAAAGGCTGTCATTGGCCATGACTCCCGTCTTATAATAGAAGATTTGAGCCAGATATGGATTTCTGGGCAATACTTTTCGATAGAAACTTCTGTTTATGCTTTTCTTTTGCCGCTTGAATTGCTTGCGAAGCACTCTTAACTCCTTTTTCCCTATGTTATCTGAAACTCCGGGAGCAGTCCCCTGTAGCTTTGCAGCAGTCCCATCACTTCCCTGTCATCGAGTAGATACCCATATTCGTATCCGTTCATTATACTGTCCGCTACGGAGACCTTTATATAGTAGGTGTCATTCACGCTGTTTCTATCTATATCGTCAAGGCTCGTGCTGTCAGGATTTTCCGTATGATAGAATATATGCGTCAATTCGGATGTGGGACGGCTTCTTAGGACACCTATATTTCGCTCATAATCTTTAAGCGAGTGCAACAGTAGGCTGTCCGTCTCGAAAGATTGCCGCGACACGGAATCCAAGGCTGTTTCCAAAGCGTTGCTTTCCAGCCTGTTTCGACCTTTAGGGAATAAGATTCCTCCTACCGTAAGGCTGTTGTATGGGGCATCATACAGATATAAGTTGGCATCCGTAGCTTCTATGTTCTTGAACAGTTCCGTCTTTACCAGTCTGTTGTCTGCGATATAATTGGATATATGGTCTATGTATTTCGTAGAATGGCTGTCCAGAATGGATTTGGCCTGCAATAGGAAGTCCTGATACGCAGTGCCTGACGCTCTGTCTATCTGGGCAAACAGAAGCCTTGCCGGTTGGGTTGCCAGCCACGAGAGTTGTTGCTCGTGCAAGGATAAAGTTTGCTTTGACCCTAAAATGATGAATACATTGTTGCTGAAACGGCTTTCGTTATCATAGCAGGAGATTTGTTTGATAGCCCCGCCAAAACCGTAAAACGATGATTGTTCCTCTTGCTCGTTCTTTCGCTTGGAAGAAATGGATCGTTTGATATAGTCGAGCCAGGCTGAAAAGTCCTTGGTGGGAGCCAGATGTCTGTTTACTCCATTGGAGGATATGCAAGTTGCCGAGAATGTGTAGTCATATCCGGGCTTCATTTTCAGCTTTAGGTTCTGTAGCACATTGATATATGGGGATAGATAAGGCAGGTCGGTATCATTGAACAGCACATGTATGTTCACGTTTTTGTTTTCCGCTTCCATCTTTCGGACATCGGAAACCATGATGTCTCCGCCTTTGATATTGATAATCTTATTCCAGTTCTTGTCCCAGACGGATAGAGGATAGTTCAGCCGGATATTCCCATCCGTTATAGGCCCTGCCGGGTTTCCATCCAAGTTGAACAATATCGTACCCTGAATATTCGCATTATGTAGTGCCAACGTATCGGGATACATCAGGTTGACGGTACATAACAAAGAATCACGGTATCGTGAATAATCAATATGATACACTTCATTCTGGCCGACTTCTGCAAGAAGGTCAGCGGGAATCCAGCCTAAAAAGCGTTTGGTACTGTCTGATAATGCGGGAGCATTGGAAATCAATGCGGATTTGCCGCTCTTGTCCAACTTGTATAGGTAAACAACCTCTCCGCTGACAACTACCGCATCCGTTGTTGTTTTCAGAAACGGCTCTCCGTATATTTTCAGGGTATCTCCATTGAAGAATTGATGGATATCGAACAGCTTGTTAATGCTGTTTATGCCTATACGGTACCTTATCGGCTGGTTGTTGCGGGGATTGATATAGGCATGGTCGTACATCAGTATATTTTCCGATGGTATCCATCCGGCATAATTGACTTTACGGGGTTCTTTAAAGTGCCTCTTGCTGTTATACAGGAAACCTATAATCGACTTGGGCTTGCCTGTAATGTCAGGGTCGGCCTGAACGAGTTTGTAGGTTCCGTTCTTTTCACCTACTATGTAATAGGGTGTACCAATCCCGTGTGAAGACCGCTTACGCTGGAAATACGGGTCTTCATAACTTTGATTTCCGGCCCTGTCCGAATAGACAATTCTGTTTGTCTTGCTTTTCTTTGTTTTGACAGGTGCTTCCGTTGATTCCGGATAATTGAATATATCCCTATCCATTATTTGTATCCTGTCGCGGATGGACACTTGGGCAGATACGTTGCACGCAAGAGTCATCATCACGGCCACAGAAAACAGATTTCGTATGAGATTCAGTTGTTTCATTTTTCAATATAACTTTGTGTCACATGGATGGACTTGACGCAATTCAAATCGTCAATCTTCACATCATCAATACTCACACGCTTTTTCCTGTTGCTCTCAAGAAAATGCAGTCCTTGGCAATAGCCGTTGAAGTCATTGTATTTTTCATCATTGATGATGACCACTACCTGGTCTGCATCAATGCAAAAATATTTTTTACGGATATAATTTGTATGTTCGTAATAGACCGACTTTTGTGAGACTTTGGCGTCAGCTATGGCTTGCAGGTGTTTTTTAATATCATTCTGTACCAGTGCCAACGAATCTACCGTGACCAGTTCCTCTGCTTTTTCAAAGCGTGGGAGAATGGTTATACGGTGCTTCACCGGATATTTCGTCGTATTGGTTTGTAATGAGATGGTGTATTCTCCCGGAATATCATACGAATATACGACTTGCTGTTCGTATGCGTCCACAGTACCGCTTTCGCCAAATTCCCATAGCCATGTGTCCATGCCATAGCCTTCTGCCGAAAAGACCAGCTCTTCGCCTTGATAACCCTCTGACACTCCATTTATACGGGGTATGGAATCAATGGCCTCATGCTCCAGTCCTGAGATAACCTTGATATACTTGTTTACGGAGTGTTTTCCGTCTATTTTCAAAGTAATAAGATATTTTCCGGCCTTACGATAAGTGTATGACACATCCGTATTTCTCATCAGTGTATCGCCGTTTCCCATTTCCCAAGTGAGCCGCTTGCCTTTAATTGCTGCCGTATCGTTGACTAACAGCTCCAACCGCTCATTGACCTCATAATGAAAATTATCATTGGTGTCATACACATAAAAGTCAATATTGGCAAGGTGCGACTTCGAAGGCAGGAACAAGAACAAAAGGATACCTGCCATGGCAACCAGTCCCAATATGATGATTGTTATAGTTTTCTTATTATCCATCGCGAATGTTTTATAAATTGGCTTTACATTCTTCCAAATCCCGTTCAATCAGTGCGTTGTTGTGTACCAGACTGTTCAATTCCTCTTTGATGTCGAATTGGCATTTAAGCACTCTGGAGGACAACACGCCGAAAAGGAATTTCGTATTCATATTGTTTTCCTTGTATATATGCTGCAATTGGTAAATCCCATCCTTCACTTCGTCCATCTTTTGTACCTGATGGATGTTGAAGTCCAAAGAGTCGATTTCATTCCAGATGTTCTGCGCCTGCTGCATATGTGTATGCTGGATTTCAAAAATGCGCTCGGAATGGTTGATGTCGTTTATCAGTTCCGAACTGTCCTCTGTCGGTACGTCGAGTATATACCGGCAAAGTATGATATAAATTGCGGCTACTGAGAAAATCAGCAGCAGGAGAAAACGGATATTTCCCCATAGCACTTCGTCTTTTGTCATGGCTTCGTCAGTTTATTCTTGGTTAATTCCTGATATTTGATTCTACACTTTTCAAGTTGCTCCATGTTGCTTTCACGCTGTTTGCTTTCGCGGTCAAGGTCATCCATGGATGACTGGATGACACGAATCTGTTCAAGCATGGCTTTATACACTTCGTACTTGCTTTTATCGGCCTGCATCGCAATGTCATTTTCCATCAATAACCGTTTTTTGGTTATCAGTTTTTGCATATGCTTGTGTTCACTCGAATTTCGCCGTTTGGTCTTCAGATTGTTCAGGTCCCGGAACAATTCTTCTATCTGGAAGTTAAGTTCTGCCTGTTTCTTGAACACATTGTCATATTCGGCCTTCTTGCTTTCAAGAAGGGATATTCCCTTTTGTGCAGTCACAATCGTTACGACACCTCCGGTTGTGGTAACAATCAGTGCGATAGCGAATACCAAAGTAAATCGGAGTTTCGCTTTCAAACGAGCTTTTTTGTTTTCTGCTTCCATACTTGCTATGATTTAATCGCTCAACCTATAAACGACCATGACCGTTTCTTCTGAGCTTCTATTGTTTCGTGACTTTCGTCTCCTACTATAATATTCTCACGAACCATTCCGATGTATTCCAGTTCACTCATTTTGTGGAACATATTGCTGAGCAGTGTCACAAGTGCCCCTGCCGTCTGCAATGATTGGTTTATATTGGTATGGTCATACACAAGTTTGGTTACGCTCTCTATCTTCGTGATAAATTCAGAGGGTGTGACATTGGTCCACTCATAGAAGTATTGGAGCAATTGTTCTCTTTCCGTTTCGGAAAGACTTTGAAGAGCGGAGTTCAGACCGTTTGCAAGTTCATTCACGGCCTGCACAAGATATATCGGCGGTTGCTCTAAGGCTATTTGCTCAATAAAGAAGATTCTTGAGTTGTAAAAGGCAGAGAAAGCCTTACACAGCTCAAATGTGTTGTTGGCAAGCGTATCTCTACGCTTGTCGGCAACATTCCTGCTGTAAATGAGTTTCACGTCTTCTTTTATCGACTGTAGGGTACGTGCCAATTGGGAAATGAATGTTTTAATCCCATCGTGGCAAGCGGAATGTTGTACAGGTGGAATATATTGATGATTGATTTTATAGGTATTCCCTTGTCTGCATACCTCTGCCACCAGCAAAAAATTCTGGCTGTAGAACGATTTGTTGACTTGGTTCTTGGGGACGATATGGAGTTTTATGCTCGGCAAGACATACGGGTGATGCAAAGGCACCTCTTCCGGGTCCGGTTCACCGACAGGTATCAAGTGATATGGATCTACGGATATTAGTACCATATACTCGCTGTCTTCGGCTTGCAGGCCGGATTCTGAAATGGTTGCACTGGGTTTCTCATCCCCGTATAAACCGTCGTAATAAACGATGGGCAGACCGCCTTTGGTGATTGCGTTACAACTTTTCAGGCGGACACATAGAGTGGACATGGTATCACCTGAAATCTCAATTTCAAGATTGTCACCTATCCCTTCAAGAACCTCTCCAAGGCCATAGTTATAATTGGTCAGGCTCCTTCCTGCTTCGCGGTTGAGAGCTTCCGTTTGGCTATACTGGTTTGCAAAGAAATGCTTGCTGGTCAGCTTCAGACCATTGACCCAGTTTACAGGCAAATATGTTAGTGTTTTCATATATTATGATGTTTTTGTTTCTACTTGTACTCGCCGGATATATATCGTTTGGTTATTCTTAATCTTATTGCCCTCACTGGTCAGAGTGGGGTCAAGTATTCTTATGAGCAATGGGAAGTTAAACCATTTTGAGGTATAGAACATCCATCCGATTTGCATATCTTCCTTTTCTGTTTCAATCTTGTTTTGGGGGAAACGCCTGTTTTGGTCTTCGATAACCCAATTGAACCAGTTTCCAAGAGATATTTCATTGGGCAGTCGGACAACCAGCGAAGCGTATGTCGGGTCTTTTATATTCCGTTTAATCTTGACTTTGACCGTTCGGAAACCGAAGTTGTCTATGTTGTCCCAATATTTCCGGTCAAAGGTTCCATAGCTCAATTCCCATGGGGTGTATATCGGATGCGGGATGTCCAGGAACAGGGTTCTGCTGTACATAATCAGATACGGGATTGCAAACCACAGGATATTTGTTGTGTTCCATAGCGAATAAGGCAGCTTGCTTATCAGTTCAAACAGTAGATAGTAGCACCATCCGCCTAAAGCGCATATCGTGGTTAGAGTGAGAATGACCGCTGTTCGGGAACTGCCAATACCGATTGCTCCGAACAAATCGGAGGTTGACAGTTTGCAGAACAATGCTCCAAGGAGAATATAGGACAGTACCGTGAATGTCAAGCCTCCCCAGACGTATTCATTTTTTAGGAAACCGAACAGGCTGGGTAAAGCGACGGCAATGGAAGCCAGAAGAATGAATATGATTAATTTCTTCAGGGCTAAGTTTGCTCTTGATCGTTTTTATTCCGGTCAAGATAAATATCATCACGGCTACNAAATATGGAGCCNATAAATACGTGCAAAGAATATAGCAATATCTTCATATTTATAGATTTTTCATAAGTCATATTATATCCTAATCGGTTTTCTCCGATATAAAATCGTTTCTCCACCTACAGATAATCACTTCGATATTTCCTGTGGAAGGATGAAAATTCAAG
>BABB01000262.1_pt1 | contig 12302 bp, 7 predicted proteins | sample 270368 | NCBI WGS metagenome assembly BABB01 (sample SAMD00036531, study PRJNA27869) | human gut metagenome | isolation source: feces from healthy human sample In-A, Adult, Male
GCAGATCTTCCCGGGTGATTCGTCTGTAGGGTGTACGGCACGCGTATTCCTTCCCAATGAGAAAGAGCCGAAGATAGTGGAAAGCGGAACTTATTCTTTTAAGAAATAAACGCAGCTTTCATAGGAAAAGCCCCCTGGGGGTGTTTGGTAAAACTAAAATCAATTAATGAACGATATGAATAAACGTACCTTTTTAAGTCTGTTGTTATGTGTTTGCAGTTTGTCTTTTCTGCATGCCGAGCGTGTGGATATGCAGCAAGCCGGTGCCGATATACAAGGCCGGAAATTAAACACGACATTGATTAATTCTACCATCGACCGCTTGAATGCCAATGGTGGCGGAACACTCTTTTTCCCCACAGGAACTTATCTCACCGGTTCCATCCACATGAAAAGTAATATTACATTAGAATTGGAAGCAGGAGCCACCTTGAAATTCTCGGAGAACTTTGACGACTTCCTCCCTTATGTGGAAGTGCGTCATGAGGGAATCATGATGAAAAGTTTCCAACCGTTGATTTACGCCGTGGATGCAGAAAATATTACCATCAAGGGAGAAGGAACTCTGGATGGACAGGGTAAGGCATGGTGGACTGAATTTTTCCGTGTACTGGTAGACCTTAGAGATAACGGCAAGAGAAACATCAACAAGTACCAGCCCATGTTCGAGAAGGAAAACGACCTGAAAGCCCTTTACGCTGAAACCAATGAAGACTGGCATGGCACACTGGACCGTCGCTTTTTCCGTCCTCCTTTCATACATCCCATCCGTTGTAAGAATGTACGGGTAGAGGGCGTGAAGATTATCAACTCTCCCTTCTGGACTGTAAATCCTGAATTTTGCGACAATGTGACCATTAAAGGCATTACCATCCACAATGTGCCTTCCCCCAACACGGACGGCATCAACCCCGAGTCTTGTAAGAATGTACACATCAGCGACTGCCACATTTCGGTAGGCGATGACTGCATCACCATCAAATCCGGACGTGACTTGCAAGCGCGTAAACTGGGTGTTCCTTGCGAGAATATCACCATTACCAATTGCACCATGTTGAGCGGACACGGTGGTGTGGTTATCGGCAGCGAGATGAGTGGGGGAGTGAAGAAAGTGACCATCAGCAATTGTGTCTTTGATGGTACAGACCGAGGGATTCGTCTGAAATCCACTCGTGGCCGCGGAGGCATTGTGGAGGATATCCGTGTAAGCAATATTGTGATGAGTAATATCAAGAAAGAAGCTATTGTTCTCAATCTGAAATATAGCAAGATGCCTGCCGAACCGAAGAGTGACCGCACTCCGGAATTTCGTAACATCTATGTTTCGGGTGTGACGGTCCGTGATGTGAATACCCCCATTATGGTGGTGGGCCTGCCCGAAGCGCCTATTACCGGTATTGTGATGCGTGATGTGTATATTCAGAATGCCAAGCAACGCTGTGTCTTTGAAGATTGTAAGGACTTGGTGCTGGATGATGTGTATGTGGATGGTAAAGAAATAAAATAGACTGCCCGATGAAAAAACAGATGCTTTTGTGCATGGCGGCACTCTCTTTTTCCGCTGTGTCTGCACAAACTTATGAAACCCGGTTCGCACGTCCGTTATCCGATGTGTTGAATGACGTTGCCGCCCGTTTCCAGGTCCGCTTGAAGTATGATATTGATACGGTAGGGCGTATCCTTCCGTATGCCGATTTCCGTATCCGTCCCTATTCATTGGAAGAAACCTTGACCAATGTGCTTTCTCCTTTCGATTATAAATTCGTGAAGCAAAGTGATACCGTGTACAAGTTGAAACCATACGAGTATGCACGCCGCACGGATGTTGATGGAGAAAAAATGTTGTCATATCTTAGTGGCTTGTATACTGATAAAGATCAGTGGGAACAGCGCAGGGAGATACTCCGAAAGGAAGTGCGCCAACGTTTGGGATTGGATGATATGCTGAAAGGAACAGTGAAGGATGCAAAGCCTATTCTCTCGAAAGTACGGAAATTCGATGGATATACCGTGCAGAATTTTGCATTGGAGACCTTGCCGGGGCTTTATGTTTGCGGTTCGGTTTATGCACCGCGTTCCAAAGGTAAACATGCACTTATTATTTGCCCCAATGGCCATTTTGGACAGGGACGCTACCGGAAGGACCAACAGCAACGTATGGCTACATTGGCGCGTATGGGGGCTATTTGTGTGGATTATGACTTGTATGGTTGGGGAGAATCCGCTTTGCAGGTAGGTGCGGAAGCGCACCATACCAGTGATGCGCACACCATTCAGGCTATGAACGGATTGCTGATACTGGATGATATGCTGGCAAACCGTAAAGATATAGATCCTGCACGCATCGGCGTGAACGGTGGTTCCGGCGGAGGAACGCAGACGGTGTTGCTTACCGTTTTGGACGACCGTTTTACAGCTGCTGCCCCTGTGGTCAGTCTGGCTTCTCACTTTGATGGCGGTTGCCCGTGTGAAAGTGGCAAGCCCATCCAGCTGGCAGGTGGAGGAACTTGCAATGCGGAACTGGCCGCCCTGTTTGCTCCGCGTCCCATGCTGGTGGTTTCCGACGGAGGAGACTGGACAGCCACGGTTCCTCGTTTGGAATATCCTTACTTGCAACGCATCTACGGTTTTTATGGTGCGACGGACAAGGTGAGCAATGTACATTTGCCGAAAGAACGTCATGATTTCGGTCCGAACAAGCGGAATGCGGTTTATGATTTCTTTATAGACGTGTTCGGCCTTGACCGGAGAATGTTGGATGAAAGTAAAGTAACCATTGAATCGGAAAACGCATTGAAGAGCTTTGGTGAGAAAGGTGAGAAACTGCCAGCCGGAGCCTTAAGATATAAAGAATGATTTTGTCGTTTATTTATTAGGTTAAGAGTTAGTGTAGAATCTCCCTCTTGCATAGCCTGTGAAGGTGAGCAAGGGGGAGTTTTTTTAGGTATGGGGGTTAATACTTTTTGTCGGGTATATCAGGTCTTGTCATACGGACTGTTAAGTCTTTTTGTGCGGACTGTTACTATAGTCTTCGGCAGTGGACCGTACAGTCTGCTACAGTGGACTGTACGGTCTGCCGTAGTGAAACATACGGACTACTGTCGTAGTCTGTAAAAGGTAACCGTAAGAAATGCTTTAATGGTACTGAAAAAAAGACTTAATGGAGCTGAAGCGATGAATTAACTCTGCATTTATGTTATAATCATCTTTAATTCTCCATCCTTGTGGCGCTTTCGGTCGTTTTCTTGTTTATAGTTGCGGATTCAAACCGGTTTCTACATCGGATTTCAGCCGGGTATAATGGAAAAAGCGGAGGTTATAATAAGATAATGCGTTTCTGTAATATGGCAGCAATCTGTTGTCTCAGTTGTGGGGCGCTGATGGGCTTGGCCATATAGCCGTCGAAGCCATTTTCCATAACCCGTTGTTCATCACTGGCATAGGCAAAAGCGGTAACGGCGATGATAGGCACATCCAAGGATAGCTTTCGTATTTCCCGGGTGGCCTCATAGCCATCCATCACCGGCATATTGATATCCATCAGAATTATCTGAGGATTATGGAGCTTATACAAATTGACCGCCTCTTTTCCATCCCAAGCATGAACCAGGTTATATTCTCGTTTCAAGATAGATTGGAACAGCCGGTAATTACTCTCATTGTCTTCGGCGATCAGAATGGTCAGCTTGTCTTTCTGCACGGAGATGGGCTGATGTTTGTCTTCCTTTTTGTTATCCGTATCAGCGGGCTGGTAGGGAATGGTGAACCAGAAAGTGGATCCTTTTCCTTCTTCAGATTCTACGCCGATGCGTCCTCCCATGTGCTCTACAATCGTCTGGCAAATGGATAATCCCAGTCCTGTACCCTGTACAAAAGAGTTCAGTTTGACGAAACGTCCGAATATGGAGTTCACTTTGTCGGCTGGAATGCCGCAACCGGTATCTTTAACATAGAAATAAAGTTCTCTGCCGCATAGTTCGTAGCCGAAGGTGATGCTTCCTTGTGAGGTAAACTTGCTGGCGTTGTTCAGCAAATTATTCAAAACTTGCATCAGGCGGTTCTTTTCTGTCTTTATGGGGCAAGAGGGGAGTCCTTTGTGTGCAATCAGTTGAATGCCGCTGGTTTCCGTCCGGTAACGGACCACGCTTTCTATTTCGGAAAGGATATCATTCAGTTCCACGTTGGAATAACTGAAATCCAGTGTGCCGGCCTCTATTTTTGATAAGTCCAGTATGTCGCTGATTAATTGCAGCAGTAACGTATTGTTACTTTCAATGATATTGATATATTCCTGCTTTTCCTGTTCCTCTTCTGCAGTAGCAAGGATGTTTGAGAAACCGATGATAGCATTTAGCGGAGTGCGTATTTCGTGGCTCATATTGGCAAGGAAAGCGGACTTCAGCCGGTTGGATTCTTCCGCGCGGTCCTTGGCTGAAAGCAGTTCGTTTTCCATTGTTTTCCGTTCGTTGATAATCAGTGAGGAACCGACTAAAGTCAGCGGCTTTCCGTTTTTGTCTCTTGTTTCTACGGCTGCTTGTGCTTCTACCCAGTCTATTTTCCAATGTTTTCCATCATTGGCCAGTACACGGTACTCTTCTTTCACTTTCTCTATTTTTCCGTCTGCCAGGTCGCGGTAGGCCTGTATCACGCGTGGACGGTCTTCTTTGATAATTTTGGCGAAATATTGTTTGTCCGATACGCTCAACTGATCTTCGCTGATGCTGCCCGGCATGGCTGCCATGGCAATGGGGCGGTTAAGGTCGCACAAGATGGTATGGTCTTTCAAGTTCCATTTCCAAGGTACAATGTTGGCTACTTCCAGTGCCATGGAAAGTTTATGGTTCGTGGCGCTTAGCATTTGCTGTGCATTGTGCAACTCGGTGCTGTCCATGCAGAACACATCGACCATATCCGGTTCAGTGGAGCAATTCAGGACAACATCATAGAAGGTGTTGACGGTTTTAAAATAATATGGGAATGTGATCGATTTCTTTTCTTTCAAGGTGATACTCATGAAATGGGTGAATTCCGGTAAAGATTCGGGAAAGATTTCGGAGGCCCTTTTCCCTATTATATCGGATTTTTTAAAAAAACATCGTTCGAAATAACGGTTGACATCCTGATAAATGCTGTCTATAATATTTCCTTCTTTATCCCATATTACTTGTTCCTTCATGTAAAGAATCGGCATATTATCCACCAGGTTGATATATTGTGCGTTTGTTTCTATTTCATTTTGTTGGGCTCGTCTCAGGACTTTCAGCATCTGAATGCGTTTTTGTTGTGTTACAGCCATCAGTGCGAAGGCCATGAGCACAATCAGGATAAACCATTTGTATTTGTTCAGAAAGTGGACAGGCTTGTCATAGAAAATGGTGTCATCGGGGCATCGCTTGGGGTCGAGCCCTTTATTTATGAGTCTGGTATAGTTGAAGGTGGGGTGTGCTTCCTGAGGCTCATAGAAAGGAATGTCACTGGCTCTTTTTCCACCGAGGATGTCGTCAATTGTTTTCAATAATTGCTTGGTGAAGGCTTGTTCATTGTACATGTATCCTCCTACCATACCTCCGTCGTCCATACCTGCATAGCGGATGGTGAAAAGAGGGGCGGAGATGCTGGAAATGCTTCTGTAAGCGTTTATCAGAAAGCTGTCCGAGGTGAAGGATTCGGTGAACCAAGTGGATACCAGAATGCCTGTAGTCTTGTCTGCCTTACGTACAGCATTATATAACTGGTGCAGAGTATTGGTGCGTGAAGAGATGTATTTATATTCCAGTTGCGGATATTTTGTTTGGATCAATTCCCGCAGTCGTTGGTCATATTCGGGATTGGGATAAATCCCGTCTCCCAAAAAGATGAGTCTTTTCATGCCGGGAATCATTTGCAGCATCAGTTCCACACTTTCTTCCAGATAGATAGGGGTATGCATGTAGGTGAAATTGTATTCTTGGGCCAGTTCGCTCATGTGTGTCTTTTCTTTGGGAGTGACTGTATCTCTCTGCCTGTAGAATATTTCAGGATACACATAGGGGTCTGCCCCGCAGACAATAGTAGGTACGGTACCCCATAAAGCTTGTATCTCTTCTCTGAAAATCAGACTCATGCTTCCTACAAATACCAATAGACGGGGAGGGGTGGAGCCATATCTTGAGGAAAGTGTTTCTGAAAACTTTTCTATTTTAGCAGAATCGCCTACCATGAATAAATTCAGATGTTCTATGTAGGCGTCTATATTTTTGGTTCCGGCTAGTTTATGGACAATGGGGGTGGTAATGCTGTTGCTCCATGGAGAAGATTCGTTATAGCTGTTTAAAATCAGCACATATTCTTCGTTCCCGGTACGATCCTGTGCATTGGCAGCTTCACAGGTGAATGAGAAGATGGTACATATATAGGTATATATCAGCAGCCATTGAATATAGCCTATACGGATTCTCCTACGATTTTTATCCATTATTGTTTTCTACTCTTCTTTAAATATATCGCTCTGATGCTTGTGATGAAACAAATGTACTATTAAATCAGGGAGTGGACGAAGAAAAATAAATGTTTAACAAATATTAAAAGAAACGCACTGAAGTGGGGAACTTCCTGTATGTCCAGGTGTGAACATTTTAAACGGGAACTTTGGCCAACTTATATGGCAATGATTTAAAATGCCGGTGAAAGGCAGGAAAAGAGGGAGGATGAGAAATATCTTTTGCGTTATCTCTTTTATATCTGAAGAGATAGCTTTATATTTATCCCCTCATCTTATTTTAAGGTAGTTATGGAATATCACTTAAGTACTAAATTGAATGGAAATATAGCAATGACTTCCTGTTTCCATGAAAACTCCTTTTTGCAACGTGACGGGAGTCTTTATAAATTTATATGGGTGCGGCATGGAACGCTGGATGTGGAAGTGGATCATGTGGTGATGCATCTGGAAAAAGAGGAAATGATTTCGCTCACTCCTTTGCATCATGTGCAGATAAGGGGAGTGGACGGTGAATACCTCACTTTTTTATTCAATAGTAACTTTTATTGTATTTACGGGCATGACAGCGAGGTGTCTTGTAACGGATTCCTGTTTAACGGTTCTTCCCGTGTCATGCGTTTGAAGCTTTCGCCTTCCCAGTCGGCCCGTCTTGACAGTATTGTCGATATTTTCAGAGGGGAGTGTGAAATACAAGACAACTTGCAGGAAGAAATGTTGCGTATTATTCTGAAACGTTTCATTATCACTTGTACCCGCATAGCCCGTGAAATGTTTGATGTAGACCCGGGGCGTGAGAACACGTTTGATGTGATTCGTCAGTTTTATGTGCTGGTTGACAGTCATTTTAAGGAGAAGAAGCAAGTGCAGGATTATGCTGATATGTTGTGTCGTTCTCCCAAGACCATTTCCAATCTCTTTTCCCTTTACAGGCTTTCTTCTCCTTTGCGTGTCATTCATGAACGCGTGGATGCGGAAGCCAAGCGCCTGTTGCTTTATACGGGCAAGAGTGCGAAGGAAATCAGTGAGATTCTGGGATTTGAGGATTTGGCTACATTTAGCCGGTTCTTTAAGAAAATGAACAAGGAGAGCCTTTCGGAATACCGGAAAAGAGAGAAACGGGAATAATTGCCAACCTATATGGGGGAATTGCCATTTACTGGAGAGGGAAAACTGCCGACCTTTGCACCAGGAAGTTAAATCTTTTAATAATGAAAGCAATGATGACAAAATTAAAATCTCTGTTTGTTGCGTTTTTAACAATAGCAGCATCTGCCCAAAAACTGGGTATCAATCTTATCCGTGTGGCAATCCTTGTAATTTTTGTATGGATTGGCGGTCTGAAATTCTGGAATTATGAAGCCGAAGGAATTGTGCCTTTTGTGGCGAACAGTCCCTTTATGAGTTTCTTTTATACCAAGGACGCTCCTGAATATAAAGAATATAAGCTGAAAGAAGGCGAATTCGATGAAGCGAAGCACCAGTGGCATGAAGAGAACAATACTTATGGGTTTTCTCATGGATTGGGTATTTTGATTATGGGAATCGGTATCTTGACGTTTTTAGGTATCTTCTCTCCGAAAATCGGTTTGGTAGGGGCCGGACTGGCTATTGTCATGACACTGGGCACTTTGTCTTTCCTTGTGACAACGCCTGAGGTGTGGGTCCCCGATTTGGGAAGTGGCGAACAGGGGTTCCCTCTGCTGACGGGCGCCGGCCGTCTGGTCATTAAAGATACTGCTATTTTGGCAGGAGCTGTTGTTGTTCTTTCGGATAGTGCGAGAAGGGTATTGAACCAGTTGAAAAAGTAAAGTTAGAAAGACCGGTCACGGACATGCCCTTTTATAGGGGTGTATATGGATGTATTCCAGCGGGAGGCAAGTATTTCCTGCAAGACATAACTATCTATGAGGCAAGTTGTATCCTGTGTCATCTTGCTGTCTGTCAGCTATTGATAATGAATGCAAATTTGGCAGATTCTGCGGTTAACCCCTGTTAAGTGCTTATCTATCTGTGTTAAAAGAGGAAAAAAATCTCTGACAAACGGTACAACCGTACAATATTTGTCATTACATTAGCGTCAGAAATGTTAAACCAAACTTGAAATTAACAAATTAATAGATATTAAGTTATGAAACAAGCAACTAAAATGGTACTAGGCGCAGCAGCAATTGTAGCAGTCAGCGCAGGTGTAGCAGGAGTAACGACTTATTCTATGTTGAAACCCGAGCCAAACAAAAGCGTGGCCTTTAATGATGTGTTCCAACAAAATCCGAATACAAGACTTGCCGCGCTGGACGCCACCCAAATGCAACCGGTGGATTTGACTCAGGCAGCGGAAAATTCAGTGCATGCAGTAGTTCATATAAAGTCAACTCAAGAATCAAAAACTCAGACAGTTACCGTTCGTGATCCGTTCTATGATTTCTTTGGTGATATTTTTGGGAATGGCAGAGGCGGCGGTCAGCAGCGTCAGGTGCAGACTCCTGAAAGAGTGGGATTCGGTTCCGGAGTGATCATCTCGAAAGATGGATATATTGTAACGAATAACCATGTAATTGATAATGCTGATGTGATCAGTGTCAAACTGAATGACGGACGTGAATATAAAGGACGTGTAATCGGCACAGATCCCAGCACGGATTTAGCGTTGGTTAAAATTGAAGCGGATGAACTTCCCACTATTCCCGTAGGCGATTCGGAGGCTTTGAAAGTGGGCGAGTGGGTATTGGCTGTAGGTAATCCGTTTAATATGACATCTACAGTAACCGCCGGTATTGTGAGTGCCAAGGCACGTTCTTTGGGCGTATATAATCAAGGTGTGGAGTCATTCATCCAGACGGATGCAGCTATTAACCAAGGTAACAGTGGTGGGGCATTGGTCAATGCAAAAGGAGAGTTGGTAGGTATCAACTCGGTGCTTTATTCACCGACAGGAGCTTATTCCGGATACGGTTTTGCCATCCCTACCAGTATTATGAAAAAGGTAATAGCCGATTTGAAAGAATACGGAACCGTTCAGCGTGCGGTATTGGGTATCAAGGGTACTCCGATTAATGATGACCAGCAGATGATGCCGGAAGAAATCAAGAAGAAAGTGAAGGAACTGGGTGCTACCGATGGTGTGCTGATAGCTGAGGTGATTGATGGAGGTTCTGCGGCTGGTAACTTGGAAGTGGACGATGTCATTATCGGTATTGACGGAAAACGTGTGAAGAACTTTGCAGAGTTGCAGGAAGGGTTGGCTAAACACCGTCCGGGTGACAAAGTAACCGTCAAGGTGTTGCGTGACAAGAAAGAAAAGGATATCGAGATGACTTTGAAAAATGCACAGGGAACAACGAAAGTGGTGAAGAGTGCGGGCATGGATATCTTGGGCGCAGCGTTCCGTGAAGTTCCTCAGGAATTGAAGAGACAATTGAACTTGGGATATGGTGTGGAAGTCACAGGTGTGACAGACGGTAAAATGAAAGCTGCCGGTATCCGTAAAGGCTTCATCATCCTGAAGGCAAATGGACAACCTGTCAAATCAGTAAATGATTTGGAAGATGTGCTGAAAGCTGCTACCCAGTCACCGGATCAGGTATTGTTCTTGAGCGGTATGTTCCCGTCAGGTAAACGTGCGAACTATGCAGTAGATTTGATACAGGAATAAGGATATTTTTAAGGTAGAAAGTTTCAATAGGTAAAGTTTAGAGGATGCACGGTAAGGGACACTTCCGTGCATCCTGATTTTATAGTCAAACAGGATTGATATGCTGGAAAGAAGCATTGTAAACGGAATTTCGGGGATGATGGGAACACAAGTTTGATTTTTAGTATGTTTTTATCCGATAGTAGAGTCGTGTAACTATTAATTTGCGTCATAGGTGTTTGCGTTCTCGTCCGGCCGGAAAACGGAGGACATAAATCAATTCTGTTTCACGATAAGATAAGAGCTGTTGACAGGATCCATCCTTACGCTATATCATGGAATAATCTCTATTAAGTAAGCTGATAAGATCAATAAAGAGAAAGATATAACCCTATTTTCGCAAAATATTTAGGAAAAGAAGGACAAAGATAGTCTTTTTTGATTTATTAGCTAATATTTTTCAAACAAAAATGGATGTATTCCATTTAATGTTGTAAATTTGCATCCCAAATTTGTTTTATAGAGAATGAGACAATTAAAGATTACCAAAAGTATCACTAACCGAGAGAGCGCATCTCTGGATAAGTATTTACAGGAAATAGGCCGTGAAGACCTGATTACTGTAGAGGAAGAGGTAGAGCTCGCTCAGCGTATCCGTAAAGGCGACCGGGTAGCATTGGAAAAACTGACACGTGCCAACTTGCGTTTCGTCGTGTCTGTAGCCAAGCAGTATCAAAATCAGGGGTTAAGTCTTCCTGACTTGATTAATGAAGGCAACCTGGGATTGATTAAAGCAGCTGAAAAGTTCGATGAGACCCGAGGCTTCAAGTTTATCAGTTACGCCGTATGGTGGATTCGTCAGTCTATTCTCCAGGCATTGGCAGAACAGTCACGTATTGTCCGTTTGCCGTTGAATCAGGTAGGCTCGTTGAACAAGATCAGCAAAGCCTTCTCTAAATTCGAACAGGAAAACGAGCGTCGTCCTTCTCCGGAAGAACTGGCCGATGAACTGGAAATACCTGTAGACAAAATCTCGGACACGTTGAAGGTTTCAGGACGCCACATTTCTGTAGACGCTCCTTTTGTGGAAGGAGAAGACAACAGTTTGTTGGATGTGCTTGTGAACGACGACTCGCCTATGGCAGACCGTTCCTTGGTTAATGAGTCACTTGCGAGGGAAATTGATAGAGCACTCTCTACGCTGACCGAAAGGGAGAAGGATATTATCCAGATGTTTTTCGGTATTAATACGCAGGAAATGACGTTGGAAGAAATCGGCGATAAATTCGGCCTCACTCGTGAGCGCGTACGCCAGATTAAAGAGAAAGCCATTAGAAGATTGAGACAAAATTCGCGTAGCAAGCTGCTTAAGTCTTATTTAGGGTAAGAAAGATTCGGTTTCCGAAAAGAAAACAAAGCACAAGATGGAAGGTTACTCCCGTCTTGTGCTTTTGTTCATAATATACCAATAATGCCCATTGGCTGCGCTATGTGCCACATGGTAATGGGCACATCAGCAAATTATTATAGTTAATTAATCTATTACTTTTTCGTATTTGTCCGTAAATAACTATTTTTGTCCTCTAATAAAATTATAAAATTAGAATTATGAAATCCATAAAGATTCTGTGCTCTTTATTATTGGTACTGATGGTATGCTCGGCATTCTCATTGAAAGGAAGTAAAGGTAAATCCGTTTATATAGTAGGTGTATCCGCATCGTTTACAGATTCATTGGTTTATTTCACGGAAATCCAATTGCTGGACAGTGTAAGGCTGGATAAGAATAAGATGTTGCCGGAGCGCTCACAATACAGTTATCAGCTGAAAAATTATTTGGAAAACGAGGAAGGGCTGACGAACCGCACTTGCTTTGTTTATTTCTCGAACAGCAGAAAGAAACTGCAGAAGACCATCAATAAGATGAAAATCAAGTATCAACAAGGAAAGACCTTGCTGATTCGCGAAGTGAACCCCAATGCATTCAAGTTCAAGAAACCGGAAGAGTGATCCTTTTCTTATGAAAAAGATTCTATTTATATTTTTAACAGCCTGCTTTTTCTTCTCTTGCGAGAAGGAAACCATCGTGATTCCTCAGCAACATGCCGGACGAACGGTCCTGGCTTTCTTTTGGGCGGATAACAGCTTGAATTCCAATTTGCGTATAATATTCGGACGATAATGCAGGGC
>BABB01000256.1_pt1 | contig 12196 bp, 8 predicted proteins | sample 270368 | NCBI WGS metagenome assembly BABB01 (sample SAMD00036531, study PRJNA27869) | human gut metagenome | isolation source: feces from healthy human sample In-A, Adult, Male
GCATCGACAAAAGAGAAGTCATCGTAAGATGTCAGGTGTCTGTTCTCCAATCCGACCAATTTCAGTATGCTTTCCAATCGTCCGCCAAATTCATTGGGATAGATGGAGATGACATCCGTATTCATGTTGATGCTGAACGCCGTGGCATGAAAAGAATCCGTTATCACCGTGTCGGCATGGTAGATAAGCGAAACAAAGTCAAACACATCGGGAACGATTACCGCCTTTCCGCACTTCGAGCATTGGTCTATGCGCGTGCAGAGACGCACCAACTTCAACCCCTTTCTGCGTGCATATTCTTTGGCATAGCGGTCAAATTGACTATTGGTATTCAACTGATAGACCAGGACATATTTCTCTTCGGATTTTCCTGTTCCTGCATATTTCTCCCAAAAAGTCTTATCCAGTTGCAGCGTAGGGTCAAGTACGTGCACTGCATTTCCTATACCCAAATCGTCAATGATGGAAACACCCGTACTTTCTCTTACGGAGATAGCCGAATAGCGTTGCAGCAATCTCTTTGTTTCTTCCTTCTCCCACTCATCCAACTTCGCTTTCCCGAAGCTGGCCGAATAGGCTATCTTTTTGATACCGTCGGGCACAAAACTCAGAAACAGCGGAGGCAGCAAACCGTTGTTCCAGCCACTGTTCCAAGTCTGGTCGCTACCCGTACAATAGATGTCTGAGTTAAGTTTGAGTTTCTCGAAATCCTCCACCCTTGTACACGGTTGCGGAATAACCTTCAGATACTGCTTTATGAATTTCCTGAATCGGTAGTTCTGAAGCCAGAACGTTGGATACAGCATCAAGGCATAAGCCCACTTTTTTGCTGTCGACATCCCTTCCGTCCACCTCTCCACTCTATTCGTAGGCGAACTGATGTCCTCCCTCAAATAATTGATGAAATCCGACTCAAGCCCCAACTTAGTGAATATAGCCTGAGTGGCAAACGCCTGTAATGCTGAGCCATAATTCCTGATATTTTGAAGCGTAATAACGGTTATTTTTCTCTTCTTGGTCATATATACTTTTCTACTTCATTGTATTTCTTAATGCCTCATTGAGCAACTGGTTACACCTGCTCCTGTCATAATTGTTTATGATATGCTCTCTCAGGCGTGGCTGTTTGTTTTCTTCTTCGGAGAGAGCTTTGCAGATTGCCTTTCCGATGCTATCTACACTGTANGGATTTACGAGATAGGCCAGACCGTCGTAATATTCCTTTGGCGCACCGAGGTTGGTAATTACTATCTCACATCCGTATGTGGAGGCTTCAAGTGCCACCATGCCCACTCCTTCGTTGATGCTGGGCAGGGCAAAGACCTTTGCACGACGGTAATGGTTAAACAACACCTCATCGCTTACCCTGCCAATGTAGGAGATGTTGTCATAGTCGTCTATCATGCCGTGCAGCCATTGCCGTTCAGCATCGGTGCGCAAGTTTCCAGCCAACACCAGCTTGAACTTATATTTATGTGCGGCACAGATGAGTCTCTCCACATTCTTCCGCTTGTCTGCCAGCAGACTGGCATGAAAGCAAAAGTTCTCCTTTTCGGGTATCACTGTGGGTGGCTCCACCCTGTAAGGCAGAGGGACAATCTTCACCCTTTCCTCCGGAATGCCCAACGACCGCGTTACGTATAACTTCTCATACTTCGAGCGCACCAGATAGAGCTTGAACATATTGCGCACCTTGTAAAAATCGTGGAAGATATTGCTTAGCTTTAATCGACAAGAACCATAATATTTGCACAACAATTTAAATTGCAGATTGGAAAAATTCGTATCTATGATAGGTGCTATGGCAAGATTGGGATTGATGCAATATAAGGCATTGGCCAATCCTCTAAGAATCCCACCAAATTGTACAAACAAGATGCAATCGAATTCCTTCCAATTCTGACTGCTCCAATCCGATACGAGAGTTACCTCATGTCCGCACTCTTCCAATCCTCTCTTCCACATTTCACACTGTACCTTAACTCCATTCGTGGGAGAAATGGTTTCTGTGGGTTTTATGATTGCTATTTTCATAAATTAAGCATGCTTTTTTATTTTCGTTTTCTGTTGATGAGGAAATAATGATATTCCTTTCTACCCAATAATTCCGAGAATCGGACAAGCATGGAGTATTTTTTCACTCCGATAATTTTCAATGCGATTCTTAAAATAGGCTGTATTAATTTAATCTCAATTCCCTTACCCTTTTTCTTTTCGTTCTCGTCGTAAGATTTTGCAGAAGAATTTCCACCCTTGTATATCAAATTTTCATTGCATAGTAGTTTATAAAATGCAGAAGAAATTTTAAATGGATTTTCAATTATTTTACAATCTTTTACGTAAACTCTATAAATACGCCGGTGAATAGGATATATAGGAACATTATTTTCAAAGTTGTTATATAAATAATTTAGGGATGAATATTTATGGTAATTATTCTCAATAATTTTATCCGCATAATCGTCAATCAGTTTTTTAAAGTCCGGATAATCATTAATGTTATATTCAGGTCTCCTTCGTGTTAACTGCATTCTATTCATCGGATTAAATCCCGAATAATGAAATATTAAAAGTGGGAATTTTTCTTTTGTTCTTTTATCAATTATAACGTATTTCCCATTTTCTACAATTAAAGAACGTTCATGTAAATTCCAAACAGCCACATTGACACCCATGTGATGTGAAATTAATGATGCGTTTGGATAAAACATTGGAATATATATCATCCATTTCTGGTCGGTAAATAACCCTTCACTTTTTTCATTAAAACAAAAATCACTTAAACGATTCTTCCACCATTCAACAATGTTTCTACCTATATCGTCATTTTTTATCGCAACAAATCCCAAATTATATATTCCATCACATAAGAGATTTTTATCATAACCAGCTGTATTCGAGTTAATTTGTATATTACAAAAGTGAGGCGTTAATACAATACTATATTTATTTAGATTCTCCGTTATATAATCTAAAGTACCATATATATACATATCCGGATCTAAGTATATTACCTTATCATACCCTTCTTCAAATAGTTTGCTAAAGCAATAAGGTTTTATAGAAGTGGAATATTCTGTGACATCATATTTCATTGCCAGCTGATGGTAATCGGGCAACAAACTTTCTGTGACATCATATATACTTTCATTTACACTACAATCTATATCTTCACTCAAATCTATTACATAGATTCTCACTTCTTCATTAATATGTTGTCTTAATGAATCTCTTAGCGTCAAAGCCTGTGCCAGATAATTTCGGGCACAAATCGTAAAATAACAATTTTTCATATCAAAAACTCTAACTTAAAAACTTCTTATAAGAAATGCCAAATAAAAATGATACAGAGACATACCAAAAAATGATAATTCTGATTATCCCTTCTATAGCAATCCCTTCATAGAAATTATTTGAGAAGAACATTAAAAAGACTCGTCCTATGAAATAGGAAAAAAACAAGAAACTTAAATTTATATTAATTCTATTGCGTTTAAAAACATTATGTATCCGCTTATATAGCACATTGATTATTAGCGAAGCCAATATTACCAACATCAATCCACCGTATTTGAAATCCAACAAAAACGGATAATAAGTGGTATAAACATTACCTAAGGGATAACCGTTTACCGAATTAAAATCCAGATTCGATGTTCTTTTTTTTGCATCTCCAAATCTTTTACCTAAGTCTTCATACATTACTCCCAATGTTTTTTCTGCAAAAAAGTCATTGGGCCGGTGCCTGAACCTTTCCGGAAAAGCGACAAAATCATCCAAATTCTTTATCTCCGCTCCACAATACATGGCAAAAACGTATGATGCAGAAAACACCTTATCGGTTCTGTCATTGTCTTGTCCTCGTCCTATGAGGTAGCCTAATTCATTGAAAGCAAACGAGAACAAGAATATTCCGCCTATTATATAGATTGCTTTACGCGACAAGGATTCCCTTTTTTTCAATTTGGCCTGATGGAATATCAGATAAAAAATAACGATGGAAATAATGTATATAAAACTACCCATTCTGCCACCTGAAAGAAACGATCCTAATATGGCAAGCAACATATTCAGTCCCACGAGCCATTTTGTTTTTAATGATACAGAGGCGACCGAATACAATGGAAACAGAACGGAAAACAGAAAACCTAAAGACCGGCAAAAGCCATTCAAGACATTAATATACCATGGCAATGCAAAAGTTTCACCATCCAGCTTGATTTGCTCATTAATATACCCGACGGCCTCTGCTACATTTGCTTCAAATGAAACAACAGACATCTTAGCTCTGGCAATCAACAGATATGCCACAATCTGAAATGCGAATATGACAAATAGTTTTACGTTTGAAATAGGTAAAATCATTCCATCCATATCTTTAACTGGGAAAAGCGAAAATCGGTGCTTCTTGCGATATATACATTCTGTCAACATAAAGACCAATCCACCTAAAACCAGAATAATATATGTCTTTGAATGAAGTTCCAATGACCATTCGTCCTTGTATAAAAGTGCCATAAAGGAACTCACAACAAATCCGGACAAGAAAATCAGCGTAGGACTCGTAATATCCTTGAACAGCTTTAATGTTAATGCCGCCAAGGCTAATAATGATATAAACAATAATTCTGTCATGTTTATCTGGAATACATTACTGAGATTAGTGAATGTCCTTATTTAACACTTCATCGATTCGCAACCCGGTAATAACTGCTTCGTTCCATTTCATACCGTGTCGATTGTTCCATTTGAATTTCAAACCTGTTCGGAATTCCCTCAAATACGAATGTTTGAATATTGGCTTCTTGTCACCCACCATAGATACAATAGGAAGTTCTTTTATCTTTAAATGGTGTATCAGGCAATATAATCGCAACATATTTTCCCCATAATATCCCATAATGCGTTTAAGGCGTGTATATTCCGAAAATTTAATCACCTTCTCCAATTTGAAAAGAAAATCAAATTGCCATTCGGCAAACTTATCGAACAATTCTTTACGGCAAACAAACATATTACAAGGGTTTATTACGTTTCCTTGGTAAAAATAGGAATCAAATGTGTCGGAAAAATCAGGATACAGCTTTTTGAAGTAATGGGCAAAGATATAGATATCTTCTTCTATCAATGCGTTTGTCAACCATCTGCAAACAGAAGTTTCAAATGTAACATGAGAAGCCAAGAGAAAATCTGCGTTCTCCATTATCCGATCAATATTCTGAGCCGTTATTTTCTCTCGAAAATACCTACGATAATGACACAACCCAACATATTCCGCTTTCAAATTTTTCCAAGCCCAATATTGTGCTGTCAGTTCGCAGTAAAACGGATTTTTAGGACTTATATTATCACCGGTGTCATCGCCTATCATGTGAGACATTTCGGATGTATTCTTTGAAAGTGCCCGCCCTACATGAACAGGGACATAAACATCATCCGAATATACCGTGTCAGGCTTGTGACATGCAACCAAAATCTTCACTTTATTCTGCTCCATTTTATCAAAAGGATTTTAATACTTGTTCAATAATAGGTGCCATGTCGTAATATTTATATTCTGCCAACCTGCCACCGAAAATAATATTTGTTTCTTTATCCGCTAAAACTTTGTATTGTTGGTACAAAGTATTGTTTCGTTCATCATTTATTGGATAGTAAGGTTCCATACCTTCTTTCCATTCCATAGAGTATTCCTTGCTGATGACTGTTTTTAGAGTTTTCTCTATCTCTGCACCGAACATTTCGAAATGCTTGTGCTCGATGATGCGCGTATAAGGAATATTTCTTTCCGTATAGTTGATAACCGCATTACCCTGATAGTTAGGAGTGTCATGGATTTCTTCTTCAAATCTAACGGTACGATATTTCAATTTTCCGAATTGATAATTATAGAACTCGTCAATCTTGCCGGTAAATACAATCTTTTCGGCAATGCTTTCCCAATAAACCCTATTCTCAAAAAAATTTGTTCCGATTTTTGTTTCAACACCTTCTAATAATCCCTCTATCAGCTTGTTATATCCGCCGATAGGAATACCCTGATATTTGTCGTTGAAATAATTGTTGTCAAAAACCAATCTGATCGGAAGACGCTTGATGATAAAAGCCGGAAGTTCGGTACATTTTCTTCCCCATTGCTTTTCCGTATATCCTTTTATCAACTTTTCATAAATGTCCTTGCCAACTAAGGTCAATGCCTGTTCCTCTAAGTTTTTCGTCTCTCTGCCATTCAACATGGTAACAACTTCCGCCTTTTGTTCTTCAATCTTTGCTTGTGCTTCTGCCGGAGTGGTTACTCCCCACATCTGATAGAAGGTGTTCATATTGAAAGGAAGGTTGTAAAGCTTTCCTTGATAATTGGCAATCGGACAGTTGGTATAGCGGTTGAACTCCACGATAGAGTTCACGAAATCCCACACTTCCTTGTTGTTCGTATGGAAGATGTGTGCACCGTATTTATGCACATTGATTCCTTCAATATTTTCACAATAGACGTTACCGCCCAGATGAGGACGTTTGTCTATTACCAAGCAACTCTTTCCCTGCTTTTTTGCAAAATGAGCAAAGGTAGCTCCGTACAGACCGGAACCGACAACTAAATAATCATAGACTTTATTCATGAATTGGATTTAAAACGTTTGCAGATGATTGATTCCAGTTCTGTACAGAATGAATCCTTTATGAGAATCAGATAAAACAGATATATGGATATTCCTATTCCACAAACAATTGCCAAATTAACGATGTCGGACCGAAAAGGACTTTGATATTTCCAAATCCAGATACCAATTCCCATTAAAAAACTTCCTATGAGATAGTGAATATAGCTTCTGTTTCTCCATTTTATTGGAATGTATGTTCTTCCAATATAAACCATGCTTACTGTTACGGCTATTTCAGCTATAACGGTGGCAATGGCAGCTCCATCTTGAGCAAGTTGGGGAATCAGCCATACGTTCAAAAGGAAATTGGCGATTGCTCCCAGTGCCGTGCTGATAATGACCTTATTCTCTTGTCCTTGCGGATATAAGATTTGAATTCCCATAATGTTGCTTATACCGATGGCCAAAATGATAGGGGATATAACTTGTAATGTCAGAATGGCTGGAGTATATGTATCACCACAAAAAAGCGGAATCAGATAGGAAGAAGTCATTATTATTCCGACTGTCATTGGAAGTGTTATGGCAATGACAAACTGCATGGATTTCTGAGCCAATCTATTGAACTCTTCCTTTTGTCCTGTAGTAATTAAGTTAGAAAGCCGGGGGAGCATGGCAGTACCCAATGCCCCTACAATTCCTAAAACCATGTGGGAAAGTTTTGATGCAGCTGTAAATAGACCGACTGCAGTCGTATCTGCCATAAAACCCAACATGACGGTATTGAGTTGAACATAAATGCTGATAACCAAGTTAAGGACAAAGACATGCAGTGCTGGCAACAAATGCCGTAGAGGATGAAGTTCTCTAAAAGGTAATGTTTTAATAGATATGTATTTCCTTAACCTGACAAAATTAAAGACATTACCTCCTAAAACTCCGAAAACAGAATAGGCTGCATACCACATGATATCCTCTTTAGTTTTTACTAAAAGAAAAAGGAGTATGACGGAAATTGTTTTTACAATTAATCCGCGGATGGTTATGTATTTGAAATCTTCAACTCCTTGGTAGAACCATTCACATCCTATGGCTGTAAAGAATATGGTTGTACTTAATAGTAAAAACAAGAGTATGTCTACTTGAATTTTGGTTACAGTTGCAACCAAAAGAATCATAATGATATAACCAACGACTGTTAACGAAGCATGTAACAATAAGATTTCTACGGTTACCTTATTTCTTTCTTCTATGTTCTCTCGTATTTTGGCCACCTCCCTTATGGCATACATAGGTATTCCCAAGCACGTAAGCAACGTAATGTATTGGATAATGGATTGGAAAAAATTTATTTGTCCGATTCCATCAGCCAACAAAATACGTGATGCATAAGGAAAAGTAATCAGAGGAAACAGTAATCCTGATATGGTATTGGCCAAATTAAATAAATAGTTTGCTTTTAACGATTTTGCCATCTCAACATAAAGTTTTTAAAATAACACCTGGATTTCCTGCAACAACAGAATAGGGCGGTACATCTTTTGTCACTACTGTATTTGCAGCAATAATACATCCGTCTCCAATTTTCACCCCCGGCAAAATTGTTGCTTTATCACCAATCCAGACATTATTCCCAATAATAACCGGAGCTTTAGAATACAATCTCCTTTGCATAGGATTTATTTGCAAAGACTCATAATCAGATGTTCCATGTGCGTTATCTGTTATTGTTACCCAACGTCCGGTCAAACATCCGTTTCCTATAATGATTTTATTTATGGAAGTAATATGATTATATTCCCCGAAGTTGCAATTGCTCCCTATTATCACACATGGTTTGAATTTATCTGTGCCGTACTTCTCCCATGCTGTAAGCACACAGCATTTTCCCCAATTACAATAGTCTCCCATTTCAATATACTCAAATCCTCTTATCGTAAAATTTCCTGCCGAAAAGAGTTTCACTGGCCTATTCTTGAAATGAAAGCCAATCCAAGTGCTATAAAGAGAGGAAATATGATTTTTCACTTTAAACATAAAACCATATCTGAAAAATATACTATACGAGTATATAAAAAAACTTTCACTTTTGAAAATCAGCTTTTTTACACTAATCATTTTCGCCTTTTATTGTTTTTTTTTCGATTTAGCCAACTTGACTTTAACCTCATACTTTGACGCTTCCACCAAGTAAAAGCAATCGGTTTCTTTTTTGAATACATTTTCGAATACATCCTCCGGCATTTGTTTGAAAAGCCCAATTTAAAAAGTGCTCGATTTTGACCTATTTATATCAAAATTAATAGGTGAGTGAACATATTGTTTAGCACTCTTGGCGTCATAATCGTATCATACATAACTGAATCAGACGTTATTAACTTAATGATTATCCGTATAATATCCATTAATTTATTTAACATCACACGAACTCATTAATGATAAATTGTTATACAAAAATATTTTCGTATTTTGCTGAATTTCAGTATATTCAACCTTTCGTGAGTAGTTGAGAATACGTGAGATTGTTCTGCTGGACTGACAACCTCTTGTTGGTACGTATTGACAAATTAAAACGCAATCGGGAAGATTTCTAACCCGAAGCGGGATCGGTAGAAGCAGAAGTTGAAGGATCGGAAAGGAGAACCGATTGAACATCATGATCGACAATACGCACCTGTGTGATATCTGCAGAGTCCTTGCTACGGCTCTTATACCAACGTCTTAAAATGGGAATATACAATACCGTGGCTGACAAAACTAACTATCGAAATACCCTTTGGAACACCTGTTTCCAGATAGAGTTCTAAAGCTTGCTGGAAATCTTCACTACTTGCCATACTGCTTCTTATTTTCGTTCGGTAGTGTAAAGATTGGGGCTGGATTTTATCTTTCATAAAAAGATATTGAGTGTTTAGGTTCCACCAACCAGCAGGCTATCCCACTGCATCTTATTGGACAGCTTGCTGAAAAGTAGGAATAGCAGACCGTAAAGAAAGGTTTCGGTGACAATCACAAAGGTCTCGATCAAGTGGTTTAGGATGCTAATTTGTCTTTCATGGTAGGTGTGATCTCCTGTTATTTTTCCATTCCGTAACCATAACCATACCCATACTTATGACCATACCCATAGCCATACTTTCTTGAATTCAAATCAATGCTATTAATAACCGTAGCCAATTTATCGAATTTCTTCTGATCCCGCAGCACATTAATATACTGATACCCCAACTTCGGAGTTACATCTGCACGACACACATACACGCACATATCAGCCACACGACCGGCAATAGCAGTATCGGTCACAATAGCAATAGGAGCCGTATCAAGAATAATGTAATCGTAACGCTCTTTCAATTTCTCTATTGCATCTTCCAGCACCGTACGCGCCATCAACTCTGTAGGATTGGGAGGAATAGGACCACCCGGAAGAATATCAAGATTAGGACTTACATCCGAATGTTGTATCATATCAAAAAGATTGGTATGCTCGGGGTCAGCCAGATAATTGGTAATACCTTCCGTGCGATGGGACAGATTAAAGACCTTGTTCAGCCCCGGCTTGCGGATATCCAAACCCACAATAACAACTTTCTTACCCATATAGGCCAGACTGACTGCCGTATTTCCAGCAATAAAAGACTTGCCTTCACCCGGCTGTGTGGATGTAAAAAGCACCACTCTCTGACTGGCACCAAGCATGAACAGCATATTGGTACGCAGACCACGAAAAGCCTCCTCCATCATACCGTTCTGATTCTCCTGAACCACAATGGCACCTTTTTCGGGCTTCTTACTTAAAGGAAGCTCACCCAAAATAGGAACATCCGTTATCTTCTCCACATCCTCGGCATTCTCTATCTTATATTTTAATAAATCCTTCAAATAAATAAGACCTACAGGAATACCCATACCCAATACAAGAGCAGTCAGCATAACGACCATCTTCTTAGGAGAAACCGGCTTTTTACTAGGAAGAGCAGCTTTGATGATACGTCCGTTATTAGCAGTGGACGCCAGGGTTATTGCGTTTTCCTCACGCTTCTGAAGCAACATAATGTAAAGGGTCGCCTTGATTTCCTGCTGGCGGGAGATAGTAAGAAATTCTTTCTCCTGCTGCGGCGCACTGCTGATCCTGCCTTCAAACTTCCGTGCCTGACGTTCAAGGTTGGACTGCGCTATCTGCAACCCTCTCAGTACACTGTTCACGGTAGTCTGCACATTGTGCCGCATGGACTCGATGCCCGTATTGATATTGATTACCGCAGGATTGTTTTCGGAAGAGGTACGGAGCAAACGCTTGCGTTCGATCAGCATCGTGTTATATTGGTTGATGATAGAACCCAAATTCTGGTCCTGCAACCCTACATTGGCGGGAATCACCTCGTTTGCATTCTTCGGGTTGTTCACGTAGTTACGCAAGGACTCCACCAGTCTCAACTGGGTGGCATTCTCGGTCAGCTGCTGTTCATATTTCGAACTCTCCTCCAAAGCCAGACGGGCATCGCTGGTCAAATCGGTCAATCCGGAGCGTTGCTTGAAATCGGCAAGTTCCGTTTCGGCAGTACCTAACTCCCGATTGATAATGCCAATACGCTCGTCTATAAACTCCGCGGATTTTTGAGCCACTTCATTCTTCTCGTCATTCGCGTCCAGATTATAAAAGTCAACCAGACAATTGATGAAATCGATACCGCGCTGCTTTACCGTATTCTGCAAGCTGATGGCAGCAATTGTGGTAGTCTTCGAAGTGGGTTCCACTGACAAATTCTCTACATAACTTTCCGTCACATCTGTAGGAGAATGAACGTATGCCACCAGATTCATATCTTCTTCCAAAGGTGGGACCGAGTCGTTCTTTGTAAAACTGAAAACTCCTACTGGAGTGGGGAAAACAGCCGGAATACTGTCAAAACTTACCTCAGTCTCCTGCTCCTCCTCGTCAAGCATGTATTCCACCTTCACATCCAATTTTCCATTCATGGCGTATTTTAGATGAAGCTTGGCCCCTTTTTCCAGATTGTCTGCCTCTTCAGGAGTCATATAAACTTTTACCGGAGTGGACTTATATAAAGGAGTGTTATAGCCGAACATACGTTCCTCGGCCACTGAAATATACAAATTCAAATGATTCACCACCTTTTTAATCAAGGTTCTTGACTTCAGGATTTCCACCTCATTGTCAAAATTGTTAGTCATGGAGAACATACCCAGATCCTGAAGGGCTCCCATAGGATTATTACTGCTTCCACCTTTCTTGTCACCTTCTTTGATGAGTACGGCCGCATCAACATTATAGACAGGAGCTTGATAGCGGAGATAGATGAAAGCAGATATAATACAAACCAGCACACTGGCTACAAACCACGGCCAATAGGCAAAGTATTTAAAAAACAAGGCATAAAGATCAACGTTCTCCTCACGTTGCTCGGTACCCGAAGGGGTGTTCTTCTGTTCGTCAGTCATATCAACAGTTTGTAATCACATTATATTTTATGAGTTTATTTCCAGGATGGGTGCCAGAAGGCTTGCAAGAGATCCAAAATGGATGTAGCACTGATCACATGCTGGTGCTGCTGCCNAATGTCGAGTTCTTG
>BABB01000046.1_pt1 | contig 12192 bp, 8 predicted proteins | sample 270368 | NCBI WGS metagenome assembly BABB01 (sample SAMD00036531, study PRJNA27869) | human gut metagenome | isolation source: feces from healthy human sample In-A, Adult, Male
CGATATTGTTGACTGCACATTTGAACGCATCCCCTCTTTATAACTTATCCTAAGAGATTTTATGTATTCCCGCTCTATGCTTTCGAGCTCTATATCCTCATTGGCATTTCCCTTTATTGTCTCAACTGCGCGAAGCCCTTCTATTATTTCCGAGTTGAGTATGGATGACTGCTGCATCTGTTCTTCGTTTATCTTCTTATATGGCTGTTTGAATATAAATACGAGCACAATACTTATGAGTGTCATCATTATGATCACTGCAAAAAGCTTTGGATTCATCTGAAAAAGTATTACTCCGGTTATCAAAGCCATTGATATGTCCATGATCAGTGATAATGCTATACTTGTAAATATGTCTTTTATGGTAAATGCATCCGAAAACCTGGTTGTAATATCACCGGTCTTGCGGCTCGCAAAAAATTTCATCGGTAATTTGTATATATGCTCAAAATACCCCAGCATAAGTGGTATATCAATTTTGATGGACAGATGCATGAGAATCCACTGTCTCACAAAACTTACAAATGTAGATGTCAGTGATATTCCAAGAAATACCGCAAGCATCATCTTTAATACATCTTTTTGCTGATACGGAAGTATTTCATCATATATTATATTGTTAAAAAGTGATGATAAAATTCCCAGAAGTGTAACCAGAAGTGAGGCTACAAGCGCATATATAAACAGCTTCTTCTGTGGAAGCAGCAGCTTTATATATCTGTCAAATAACTTCGTTCCCTTTATCTTTTCACGCTCAAACTCACTATTTGGTTTCAGCAGGAGCATGGCTCCTGTAAATTTCTTATAAAACTCGTCTATAGTCAGTCGCTCTAGATCCTTAGCCGGATCACCTATTATCACATACTTTTTTGTGATCCTGAATATTACCACAAAATGCGATAAGCCTTCCTTTGTCACGATATTTGCTATAGCCGGTAATGTATATCTGCTAACAAAACCCTCTTTATCTACTTTTACAGCCTGACAGTTAAATCCAAGTTCTTCTGCACACTTTGACAATCCTATAAGGTTTGTTCCTTTCAGGTCTGTTCCCATCATATCACGTAATTTTGTTATTGTTGTCTCTTTTTTATAGTGCAGACAGACCATGCCCATGCAAGCTGCTGCACAGTCTGTTGCATCATGTTGTTTTATGAAAGTGTATCTCATTCTTTATTCCCTTATCTATCACTTTTTCATTTGATTGGTCTTGATTTTCATAAAAATCTCAGCATTATAATTTCGCTGTTGTTAATTTATTTATATCCGATAATCCAGATATCTTCAACCATATATACATGAATGACACGAATTCGTACACGTTTGACATTTAATCAATAATTTTTGCAAGAATCAACGAAATCGCTACCGAAATATTAGCAGCCATAACACAAAGCACTATTTCATTTTTCATTACTCCAAAAATTGCTGCTATAACAATTACAATTAAAATGATAGTCTGAAATCCCCATGTATTTAATTGTTGCTTATGCTTTTCTTCTACTGTTAATGGTTTATTTTCTGCTTCAACCGGAGCCAATCCCAGTACAGTTAACACTGCTACCATATATAGCACCATCAAACACCATATATTTTTTTTTGCCAATGCCAATGCAGACATCACAAATACAATAAAGGTAATCTGCGTATACAAGATACATTTAAGATGACTACGTGCATGATATCCTCCAGCTGTCAACCTCAACGGAGTATACACTGCTATGTACGGAATAAATGCTATAGGATATCCTATAACGTAATATGATAATATAACCATAAAAGCAACATTTATTAATGTTGACAAAATCAATTCCATACCATAGCAGTATGATTCCTTATCATCAGTCTTGATTATTGCATTTTTAATCCAAAACTCAACAATTAGTGTACTTGCTTTCTTAATCATTTCTTTTTTTCAATGAGTCTGGGATATCTGGCTGATGTGAAAAAAAGAAACATGTTGCATTCACAGAGACAACAGCAAGTACCATTGTAAATGTTGCAACGATTTTTGAAAATTTTACTATACCTTTTTTAATCATAATTCTTTGCTCCTTTGTTTTTATTCTTTACACTCTCAAAATAGACGCAAAAGAATTTGTTTTGGGGCACCGATACACATACTTCTGAAAGTCAGCAATTGGATAATCAGATAGCTCTCTATGCCAAACAATTTACCATTGACAAAAAAACATATGTTTCTCATCTGATGGATGATTTGAAAAACCTAAATAATCTTGTAAAATCAAAAATTATAATTTATAATCTTCATAGCTTAATTGTTTTGATAAGGGGATTATTTTTATGAATATTGCTATTTGTGATGATGAACAACAAGATATTGATATACTTTACCATTACTGCAAATCATGCAAATTACCATACAATATTTCTACTTTCTTGTCTGCCTCTGACCTGCTTGAGGCTTTTAAATCCCAATTTTATGATTTAATTTTTCTTGATATAGAAATGGATAAGCCAAATGGTTTTGAAATTGGCTCTATTTTAGCAGGATATTCTCCTCGTCCCGTAATAGTTTTTACGACAAACGCACTGCAGTATGCAGTCCGAGGATATGGAATTGCTTTTCGATTTTTATGCAAACCGATAACGATTACAATGTTTCAAAGTGTTGTCAGGGAGGCTCTTGACGAGATTCTTCCGCAAAAGGCAGCGGTAATGTGTGGTTCAACTCAGAAAATGATTTATATAAACGATGTCATATATTTTGAGAGTCTGAACCGGCACATTATTTTTCATTTTGCAAATACATCCACATTGGAGATAAAGGATTCAATGGAAAATATGATTTCGGTTTTTTCATATCCTTCATTTGTACAGATTCACAGAAGCTATTGCATCAATTTGAATTATGTGGACAGCTTTACACCACTTGCTGTCACTATGACTGACGGCTGCAAAATTCCACTTTCGCGGAAAAAACAGACCATTTTCCAAGAGCGCTTTAACAATTTGATACGAGGTACCATCAAATGAATTTTCCAATTGAAATATATACCATTATTATAGAATGCCTGCTTATTTTCTACTTCTTTCATAAAGAGGTTAGACCTGTATACCCTTCCCGCATATATATTATCCTATTTTGCATATCACTCTTTGCGGTCATAATGCTATCAACCCTATATACACCTATGTTTATACGGCTTGCCATTATCAGCTTATTTTTGTTTTTATGCTATACTTTCTGCTTCAAATGCAAAATATTCCAAATCACCTATACTATTATATTATTTTTTGTCACGTCGATGTTTTCCGATGTTATTGGTGCGTTTGTACTTTCCAGACTTGGAATTTCAATAAATGAACTTTTAGGAATAAGTGAAGGACGGCTTATCTACAATACCACAAGCAAGATTATTCATCTGTTTTTGCTGGTCATAATTATTTTATTTACCAATGCCCGATTTGATTCAAAGGCTCTACTGCATGCCATACCACTCATGCTCTGCAATCTGTCAAGCATATTTATTCTGTTTGCCCAGTACACTACCTTTATTGACAATGGTAAATACTCCACCTTTGTGATGACCACCATATGTATGCTTGTTATCAATATAGTGGTTTGTGGATATACGGAAATAGTAAAGAAATCTTATGAATTACAGAAAAATCAGCTCTGTATACAGGAGCAGCTTGCCAAACAGGAGCTTTACTATCAGGATATCATTGCTCGTCAGGACGAATCCCGCGCACTTTGGCATGATATAAAAAAATACATGCTGGCAATGGAAAATCTGGTTTCTACGAAAACACGACCTGAAGCCGAAAGCCAGCTCTCTGCCTTAAAGAAAAAGTTTTCAATCCTTGACCAAATGATTGATACCGGTAATTCCATTGTTGACGGTATCCTAAACTATGGCTCTAATAAAGCAGACAGTCTGGGAATCTCCATAAACTTTAATCTATGGCTGGATACTGACCTCAACATTTCGCCTGTTGATCTGTACATAATCATTGGAAACACTATGGATAACGCAATAGAAGCCTGCGATGCTTTTCCGGCAGGTCACAAACCATCCATCTCATGTACGCTGCGCCAGAAAAATCATGTGCTGCTTTATGAAATATCCAATCCTATTCCACAGGTCTCGGTAAAAAAAGCCGGAGTTATCCACGGATATGGGCTTGAAAATGTCAAAGAATGTGTAAATAGAAATAGTGGTTTTATCTCTGTTAAAACCGAAAATGATATATTTTGTGTCTCTATAACACTAAACGTTTAATATGTCTTAAATCCGCGATATCACAAGCCTTCCATCCTGCACATCAACCCTGACCTTATTAGACTCTATCCCTGCTGCCTCAAGCATCTCATCAGTGAGTTTTATCCTGTGCGCCTTGTCCAATACCGTATATTCCATTGCAGGGTGTTTCTTCAATTTCTCCGTACTTACCTTTCCGTCAGATATAAGCACTGTGCGGTCTACACGGCCTGCAAGTGCCATATCGTGTGTGACTATGATGATGGTTATACCAAGCTCTTTGTTCAGCTTATGAAACAGCTCATAGATTGTATCAGCAGTCCTTGTATCCACAGCTCCGGTCGGTTCATCCGCAAGCAGTATGTCCGGCTTATTTGCCAGTGCCACCGCTATCGCTGCGCGCTGCTGCTCTCCTCCCGATAGCTGAGCCGGAAGCTTATCCTTATGCTCCTGTAATCCCACTGCATTTAACAGTTTAAGGGCATAGCTTTTATTATCCTTGCGCTTTTTTATAATTTCTCCGTGTTTTAAATTACCGGTATTACCTGAATTTTCAAACATCATCACGGCTTCGACATTCTGCAGCACAGTCAGGTATGGGAACAGATTTTTGGCACTTTTCTGCCACACAAAGCCCACCTTGTCTCTGCGGTATCTCACCATTTCAGCTTCTGAATATGTGGAAATGTCTTTTCCGTCAATAGTGAGCACTCCCGCCGTTGGTGTTTCCAGTCCTCCTATCATATTTAAAAGGGTGGATTTTCCGCTGCCGGATTTTCCTATTATCGCAAGCATCTCCCCTGTTTCCACCGTCAGGTCAAGCCCCTCCAGTGCCATCACCTTTTTATCGTCGGTCTCATATATTTTTACCAGTCCATCGCAGTTTATCATCTACTTTTCCCCCTTTTAATTTAAATTACTATGCCGTCACTAAGCTCAAACACTTCATCCCCCAGCTCCATCAGGTTCGGATCATGCGTGGTCATAACTATTGTAATGTCCTCATCGTCTATCAACTCACGGAACAATCGCATGACTTCAAATCCAGCAGCGGTATCAAGTGCTCCTGTCGGCTCATCCGCAAAGACCACCTTCGGGCGATGAACCACAGCGCGCGCTATCGCAACTCTCTGCTGCTCACCTCCTGATAACTGATCCGGCATATGATCCATGCGCTTTGAGAGTCCGACACGCTCCAGCAGCTCTGATACTCTGTCATGCATATTCTCATTTATCACATCGTTTTTTGCATCTCCAATGTCATTATCCATATCAGTCAAATTCTTCCGTATCTGACGTTTATTTTTCGCAAGTCTAAGGGCAAATTCCACATTCTCATATGCCGTCATCGTGGGAATTAGTGCTATAGACTGGAATACAAATCCCATCTCATACCGCCTTAGTATTTCCCGGTCTTTCTCGGTCATCTGCTCGAGGTTTTTATCCAGAAACTGCACACTTCCCTCTGTCGGCATATCAAGCGCACTAAGGATATTAAGAAGTGTGGTCTTTCCAGAGCCGGAACGCCCTTTTAAGATGGCAAGTGTTCCTTTTTTTATCTCCATGGATACTCCGTCAAGTGCGTGGACTGTTGTACCATCTCCCGCCTTGAAATATCTTTTTATATTTTGAGCAATTATCGCATTTTCCATATGTCACGACCTCATTTACCATGCTATAAAAACTTTCTACCGACTACCACAAAATCATTTTTGTCTGCTAACTATCTTCTCCCAGCCTTAGGGCCTGTGCTATCTTCATACTCTTAAGCAGTCTGCTGATAACCACATAGCATACGGCTACAGCCACGAAAAGTACTCCTGTAAGCTCCAGCATATCAGATGGATAAATATATACATTTACTCCGATATTGTGTTTCTGCGGCAGATATATGATCGATATGAGCCTTACAAACATCGCTGTTGCAGTTATACCTATGCCTGCTCCCGCAAGAAGCGGCAGAAATGATAAAAATATCTGCTCGTTTAAAAGCATTGCTTTTACCTCTCTCATTCTCATGCCCATTGCGCGGTATATACCAAACTGCAGCTCCCTCTGTTTTAGTGTCATAACCCAATACAGCAAAAATCCTACTGAGCACACTATCAGTGAAAGTATAAAGCTTAAGGTAAACATACCGTTTGTGATCTGCACTGTGGCTGAGTTTTTATTCTCGTCTATAAGCTGCTGCGCGGATGTCAAATTTTTGTATATATCATCCACCGTTTTTCCCTTTGACAGGTTCATCCACACACTGTACGGTGTCATGCCGAACTTTTCCACAACCGTAGCATAATTTGCAACGATCAGGTATTTCTCCTGCTCGGTCACATTTCCTTCTGCATCTGTCTCATAGGTGTAACGCTCGTAGCCCGGAAAACCTTTTACTATGGCACATACCTTTGCATTCTCGGATGCGTAGATCTGATCATCATCGACAGCCTCCGGTACATACCTTGAGTAATTTAAGCTGTCACCAACTTTAAGTCCCAGAGCTTTTGCCAGATTTGAGGAAATGATGACTCCGTCCGGCTCTTTTGCCAGCTCATTCAGGTAATTGAACCAGTGCGCGTCATTAATATCATCATTTTGGTCACTCTGCAATTTCGCAGTCTCACCGAATTCTTTTGTGTTTATCGCCATAAGATATGCATCCGAAATCGAACCACTGCCTGCGGAAATGTCTACCCGCTCGTCCTCAAGCACACGCGTGACCCCGTCACAGATGCCCTCATTTTTGAGCGACTCGTATTTACCGAAATCAGGCTCGTCATACATCCAGCTTACAGAGCCATCTTTATTCTTCTGTATCCTGAGTCTGAAATCTTCGTTGTATATCGCATCACAACCCACATTGTAGACGATCCGTTTTTCCATATTGCTGTTCATGGTGCGCGCCATATTCGCGTCAAAAATACCGCCAGCCACTGTCATGATAAGAAATACTGCCAGAAATCCCTGATTGTATCTGGTTCGTTTCAGCTGTAAAAATGATGCATACATTGCCGGAGAAAAACGCTTTTTAAAGAGCCTGTCCACAAGCAGAATAATAAGTCCGGTAAGTCTTACGCACAAAAGTGCCGCTGCAAATATAAAAAGCGAATTGTCCAGTATCATGACAGGATCTATGCTCCTGTTCTCAAGAACAGATATCGCAAGCGTACTCTTCTGCTTGTTGTAATTGTAAAGCAGATATGCTGACAGAGCCAAAAGTATAACGTCTATAAAGCATTTCTCCCAAAGAGGCTTTTTCTTTGATATTCGTCCCCTACTGCTGCGCTCTGATATGGCATCCTTTGATTTTTTCCACACCGGAACTGTGATAAACAGCACCATGATAACTGCCGCTGCCACCGCATAGACAAGCATCTGCCATACAAATTTGTAAGTGCCTATATCCTTTGCCGTAAATCTTAAAAATCCGTCTGTAGATGCGGCAGCCCGGCACATTATATATCCGAGTACTATTCCGAGTACACAGCCCGCAAACGCTATTATTCCCGACTGCTGTAAGTACAAAATAAATACCTGTAATTTTGTCGCACCACGGCTTCTTAAAACAAGTATGTCATTTTCCTCGAGCGAAAGTATCTGTGCAGATATCATTCTTATAAATAAAATCAAAAGCACAAGACACGGCAGCTCCAATGCCCAAAGCATCAGCTTTATCGTCTTCTGCTGTGTAAAAAAGCCATCCAGCGTATCACGGATGTTGTCATTGTAGAGCTTGTCAGCATCCTTAAACTGCTCCATATAACCGTCATAAAGTGAGGCATTTTCCGTATTGATCTGCCTGTAATCCAGCATGAGAAAATCACTGTAGCTGATGTTGTCCTCGCTGTAATACTGCATCATTTCGTCAAAAACATCCTGCGAAACAAATATCACATCGCCCATATCCGAAAGCGTCTTGGCCCAATATGGATCGTTTATATCTTTTTCACGGCAGATCTGTGATATGACGAAAGAAATTTCCTTTTTCCCACTGCCATCAGGTACATGTAAATAGATTTTTTCACCTGCTACAAGTCCGTAGTGATCCATTGTCTTTTCGCTTATACTGCATTCGAATGTGGCTGTGTCAGTCTGAGATTTTACAACATCCGCGTACTCCGAAAGTCCCGGCAGATATCCTATTGTAAAATAATTGTTAGGTCCTCCAAACTCTGTATCTGCGCGTCCTCCTGAGAGTGTGATAAGCTGCTGTGAGGAAACCTTGTTTATATCCACATATTCAGTCCACTTCTTTTCGTATCCTGACAGCTTATCAAGCACTGACTGCGAATCAGGATAATCTGCCACCGCATATGTTCCCTCGCGGCTCATCCGTGCTGGAAACTCATTCTGCTGTGTGGCATGATCCGTAAAAAGTCTGTCGAGTATCTGATTTCCCGCACCCTTTTCAAACATAGGGTGGCACACAAAAAGTGCTATAAACAAAGCCACTCCCATAAGCAGACACAGATTTAACCATTTTCTGTTTTTTAATTTATTAATTACGAAGCCAAACATATTTCATCGCCCTCATCAATACCGTAAAGCACAAGTGTATTGCTGCCTGATGTATAATCGCCCAATATTACCGGCTGCTTTACCACGCTGTCCCCATCAATTTTCCACACATAGTATGATATATCATCTTTGTCCATAGGATTGACCTGCTTGTGTATGATCGAAGTCGGCACCACTACCACCTTTTTAAAAGAAACATAAGAAAACTTTACAGCAGATGCCCTGGTCAGATCATCCGGTATTCCATTGTCAAGTTTTATATAAAATGCTGCATTTCCATATCCCGAATCTGTGTTTCCGGTAATATGCACACCTTTATCATCCTGATTTATATATCCCTTTTGAGCAACACTACCGTAACCGGCAAAACCGATACAGCTTCCGTAGATCGTTGTACCGTCCAGCTCAAGTGATACGCGCTCTCCCACATCTGCTATATTGTCCTTATATACTTTATAGCTATTGCTATCCTTTACCTGAACCAACAGTACGTCCGTGGAATTTCCGGTTATCTGCAGGATATCTGAGCCTTTCTCCACATTATCTCCTGCCTTGACACTCACCTTTGAAACTTTTCCGTCATTTTTGGCATATACTGAAATATTTCCTTTGCCGTCATTTCCTGCGCTTATGCTGTCATATGCTGACTGTAGCCTGGAAAGCTGATAGATGTGGTCTGCACAGGCAAGTTTTTTCTGCAGATTCAATAATTGTAAATTCAGTTTCAACTGCTGCTCATCATATGCTGTATCCGGCTTTTCATCCTGCCGGTTATTTTCTTCTGCGCTGCTACCACCTTCAGATAAATCTTTTATCTGTTTATCGTAATCAGCAATCTTCTGCGCATAGGATTCATTCTCCGAGTCGATCGCATTTTTCGCCTCTGTTATAGCAGCTTTGCCCTCTCCGGTATCCACCACGTAAAGCAGCATGCCCTTTTCTACCGTATCGTCCTGCTTCACATTGACCGATACGATCTGCCCTTCATAATCACAGGTTTCGGTTATCGTCCCTGCGTCAGATCTGCTGTAGCGCACACCGTAGTTTGCTATATCAAAGTCAGACCTTGTTACCGTATATTTGCTGTACTTTGTCGGAACCTGATCTGTAGAATTATAGTAAACCAGCTCCCCCTCTTTTAAGCCCTCTGTGACCTGTGTATAGTTTTCATCAGACTCACCTGTTGTTATGATGCGTTTCTCGCGGCCGCCCTCATCATTTTTCACATAGACATATCTGATATCGCCATCCTTATAGATGGAATCTTTTCCCACGACAAGTGCCTGATTTGCTTTTGTCTTTTCAAAATATACCGGATACATCTGTCCTGCCGTAAGAAACGGCTTTTCCCTGCTTTCCACGCACACATCCGGATATCGGTTGTTTATCTTTGAAAGTACCAAAACCTCTGATGTATATTGAGACTCGGTGACATCATATTTTTCGCCATCGACTATCACATATTTCTTGTCATAATCGCTGTATTTGTACTCATTTATGGCTGTGCCCTTTATATCCAGCACAAGGTCATCCGTATCTGAGACAATGACTATATTCTCGTATGCCGCAGCAGACCTTCCATCTGTCAGCTTCTTAGTGTAAGTGACAAGACCGCTGTGGGCTGCCTTAAGCGTTCCATCATCAACAATCTGCTGATATAAAGCCATCTGCTCATTGATCTTTTGCACTCGGTATTCGTGAAGCTGCTTATCGTACCGCTGATTTTCCTGTTCTGTGGCAATCTGCGTATTGTAATCATCTTCTGTGCTCTCTTTTTTCTCAATCTGTTCTGTTGAAAGTTCGTCCGTATCCGCAGCCTGACTCTCCCATAATTTGATCTGCGTATCCGAGATCTGAGCGGATATCTCATATGTCTCATTCTCATGCGCCAGCGCATCCTTACATTGCTGCAACTGTTTTTTTGCCTCATCCACATCACAGACTGCAAGCACATCCCCTACATTTACTGTATCTCCCGGCTCCACATATATCTGTGAAATATTTACATTGGCACTGTAGTAATTGCAGTAATCCCTCGAAACTGCGGTAGCCATCAGCACCTGCAGGGAGCCGATCGTACCGTATTCCACAGGTCTATAGGCTTCATTTAACGCTACAGGTTCTTCAAGCTTTGGTATGCTGCTTTCTGTCATTTTTCCACAGCCGCCTGCCACAAACGATACACATATCCCCAGTACTGCCAGCTTTTTTATTGATAAAAGGTTTCTGATCTTCACTGCAAAACCACCTCATCCCCGCTTTTAAGTCCTTCTGTGATGATCTGGTAGTCTCCCACCTGATCTCCGGCACTTATCCATACCGCCTGTCTGTATCCATTCTCATCCAGTGTGTATACAAAATACCTGCCATCCTTCTCATGTACTGCGTCCTTTTGCACATACACAGCATTTTCTATAGCGGGGCGCGTCACTTCCATTGAAAAAATCTGTGCATCCGATACTGCCGACATGTCCGATACCGGTTCAAAAACAAGTTTTTTATCGTCCACCTCTTTTACCTTAAGTTCAAACTCTATATCAGATGCTGTTGCCGTGTATACATCACCTACATTAAAGTCATAACCTTCCGGTCTGTCAGCCTCGTAATTGCCGTTTCCGCTGATTTCTGTTATAAGATTGCTGCCCGGTTCAAAAACTCCCGCCAAAAGTGAATTGTCCATTGCTGTGATCGTACCATCCTCTGATGCCGTGATCTGATATCTCGACAGTTTTTCCTTAGCCTCATCAAGATAAAGCTGCGCAACCTCTGTATCCTTATCAAGCTGGGCTATATCGCTTGAATAATCCTGAGTATCATCGATTTTCATAATAGCCCTGTAGTGCTCTGCCAGAAGCTTATTCTGACTGATCTGCCCGCTGTAGTCCTCAATCTTTTTCTGTATCTCCCCGGATTTAAAAGCCACCAGTATATCGCCCTTTTTCACATGATCACCCACTGCCACATTTACCTTTTCAAGCGTAAGCTCCGTGTTTGTCGCACCATAGGAAAACCTGGTATAGCCCTGCGCGCTCAGACTGATGGTAGTCTGCGGTGTGAGTGAACCGCTCTGTACCGTAACTGTCTGGTATGATATTTTCTCGTAGGAAGCTCTGTCCGTCTGTGCAAGCTCCTTTTGTGCCGCCCCACATCCTGAAAATAAAATAGAGGTAATTGCAGTGGCAAGTGTCAAACGCCCTATATATTTTTTCTTTTTATTAATCATATATTTTCCACATCTTTTCCAAATAAATATGAACCTGATCTATTATCTAAAAATGTAACTCCATGTATAAACTTTATTGCAGCCAATAACAGTATCTTATATTAGATCATCACTCCTTATGATCGTGCCGTCTATCGCATTCACATACACCGGATATCTGTCGTAGCCCTTATCCTGTTTTGACAGACACCATGCCGGAACATAAGTACATTTATCCTTGTCAGATGCATC
>BABB01000621.1_pt1 | contig 11942 bp, 7 predicted proteins | sample 270368 | NCBI WGS metagenome assembly BABB01 (sample SAMD00036531, study PRJNA27869) | human gut metagenome | isolation source: feces from healthy human sample In-A, Adult, Male
GGTGATTCGTCTCTTCCTGGACGAGGCACGCAAGTCGGGCTATACGGAAATAATGCCGCCGACAGTGGTCAATGCCGCTTCCGGTTACGGTACCGGCCAGCTACCCGACAAAGAGGGTCAGATGTACCATTGCGAAGTGGACGATTTGTATCTGATTCCGACTGCCGAAGTTCCCGTAACGAATATCTATCGCGATGTAATCCTTGACGAGAAACAGCTTCCTATCAAAAACTGCGCTTATACGCAATGTTTCCGTCGCGAAGCAGGCTCATACGGTAAAGACGTGCGCGGCTTGAACCGTCTGCACGAATTCTCCAAAGTAGAATTGGTGCGCATCGACAAGCCGGAACATTCCAAAGAGTCTCATCAGGAAATGCTGAACCACGTGGAAGGACTGCTCCAGAAACTGGAACTGCCTTATCGCATCCTGCGTCTGTGTGGTGGCGACATGAGTTTTACAGCTGCCCTTTGCTTCGACTTCGAGGTGTACTCCGAAGCACAGAAACGCTGGCTGGAAGTAAGTTCGGTATCCAACTTCGACACTTACCAGGCCAACCGCCTGAAATGCCGCTACCGTACAGCGGAAAAGAAAACAGAGCTTTGCCATACATTGAACGGTTCTGCATTGGCATTGCCGCGTATCGTAGCAGCGCTATTGGAAAACAACCAGACACCGGAAGGTATCCGCATTCCGAAAGCACTGGTTCCGTATACAGGATTTGAGATGATTGACTAAGGAGTTACGCTCTCCCATTAGTTGTCATTTACCCATTAAAAACAATAAAGGTGCATCAGAATATGAAACTTCTACTATTCTGATGCACCTTTATAGCAATTAGGGCAAAAACCCATATCGCGTCACAATCCTTTAAATAGCTCCTTACCGCCCCTTGCCCCTATTCTTGTGTGGCCATTATATTTTTTCTGAGAAAGAATAGGAAATCTCCCGATATTATTCATATATTTGTCAATAGTAACTTTATATACTATTTATCCTTTTAGTGAGCGCGTCTTTATCAAGTTGTTTTTTTCTGGTGTAACATCATCATACTAAAGGATTATTAAAAAAGGATGTGAAAAACAAACAATTATAGAACATGTATATCAAGCAAGACGGTGCCAATAAAAAAAAGAGACCGACGATAAATAAATGGATTTACCGTTTTCTTGCCATAGTGAGTATGCTGATCGTGGTGATTCCTGCCGGGGCCAATGTGCATTATAAAATCGGCGTCATACATTCCTATGAGAAAGGCTACCATGATGCTGAAAGATACCACCAGACACTGGAAAAAGAGCTTTCGACCGTGGGTATTAAAGCTGAAATCAACGATCTTTTCTTGAATTGTGATGAATTGAGATACGAGGATGAACTTGTCCGTGCTTCTTTTTTTATCGATGAACTGACCGATTGGGGAGCCGATATTATCGTTATTTTCAATAATCAGGCCGCTTATTCCATGCTGAAGTGCGATAATCCCCGCCTGCGCAATATCCCCGTGGTGTTCAGCGGAGTGTACCACCCCGACCGGGAACTCATCGGGCAATTCCCCAACGTCACCGGTTTCAGCGATATTCCGGACTTTGTCAGCACAATCAGAATGATTGAAAATATGATGGGAAAATCACGCATAGTGGTGATGAGCGGCAGTGGCATGATTGATAAACAGATGTGGGAAAACCTTGACACCCAATGCAAGGAGGCCGGAATCGAGACCTACGAAGGCGATGTCTTTGAACATATCCTGGCGCACCGGGTAGTCCGGAATGCCTATTTAGAGGAAAAGGATGAGTTGATTAACGAAGAGATTGATACAACCGTCGTCATGCGTCTGATGAGTGAAGCTATGCCCCTGCGTACTATCCAGCAGACCGCACGGGGTTCCGAAACCTATCTGATGCTGACTTCGCGCACCTACAATTCTATGGATGCCCAGGAGTTTTTCGTCAATCCTTCTTTTGCCGTCATCAACGAAGGATTCGGTTCGAATACAAAAATGCTGGGCGGCTATTTCTGTCCCCTGGAATCACAGATGAAGCACCTGGCAGAGGGAATTGCCCTGCGTTTGCAGGGAAAAATGCCTGCGCAGCAAATCACACCCCTGCCGAAAGAATATGTCCTCAACTGGCATGCCTTGCAACGTTACGGCATTTCCGCCACCGGACTGCCTGAGGAATATACCGTCATGTATATACCGTTTTTCGTCCGCTACCGTTCCTTGCTCATTTCGGGTTTCCTGTTGGCCTCATTCCTTATCGTCGCCGTCATTGCTTTCCTTATATATAGCATATGCCATGAACGGGGACGGAAACGGGAGGCTTTGCGTGCGCTCCGGTATGAGCACGAGACTCTTGAACTTGCTATCGAAGGAGGCATGACGTATGCCTGGCGGAGGGAGAAAGGCGGCCTCAGTTTTGATCCGCATTTCTATAAGTTAATTCATTATACGGACAAATTCATAACACGGGAGCAAATCTTACAATACATTCATCCGCAGGACCGCGAGCGATTTTGCGCCCGTTTCCTGCAAAGCAACCAGTATACCAACCAAAGGGAACAGTATCGCTGTAACTTCAGCGGCAAATATCAGTGGTGGGAATTCCGCTACAATTATGTGCTCAGCGACGGGCATGCGGCAGTGGTCACAGGGCTTTTACAAAATATACAGGAAGTAAAGGACAGGGAAACGGAATTGATCGAGGCACGTAACATTGCCGAGCAGGCGGAACTGAAACAGTCGTTCCTGAACAATATGAGCCACGAAATCCGTACTCCTCTCAATGCAATCGTCGGTTTTTCCAGCATACTGGCCGAAACCCTGCAAACGGATGATGAGGAAATCAAAGAATATATCAATATCATCCACACAAATACAGATTTGTTGCTGAACTTAATTAACGATATCCTTGAATTATCCCGCATTGATTCGGGGGCGGCTTCGTTTACCCGCCAGGATAAAAATGTCCGTACGCTGCTGGAGTCCTATTACCGTACGTTCCATGTGCAGGTAAAGCCTGGACTAGAATTCCTATGCGATTTTCCCGACGAGAATTACACCGTCAGCGTCGATCCCATGCGCTTGCAACAGGTGGTTACCAATTTCTTGTCGAATGCCAATAAATTTACGGAATCCGGATATATCCGGCTGGGATACCGCTATATCGCCGAAGAAGATAAAATCAGTATTTTTGTCGAGGATACAGGGAAGGGCATCCCCAAAAATGAATTGGAAATGATATTTTCCCGTTTTTATAAACGGGATGAGTTTGCACAAGGTGCGGGACTGGGGCTGGCTATCTGCCAAGGAATAGTCCTTCGGCTGCACGGGCAAATCAAGGTAGAATCGGAAGTGGGCAAAGGAAGCCGGTTTTCAGTTCTGCTTCCGGCAGTTGCTGCTGACGGGATACAGAATGATTCTGTTCGGCAAAAGCCTGCGTCATGAGCAGAAAAAAACAATTCAAACCATGTCAAATACATTGAGATTCGTCTTTCTTCTTTTCTTCCTGTTTGTGGGAGGAAAGACAATGGCACAAATCACGACATCCGGAATCCGGGGCTTGGTTGCCGATGAACAGTCGGAGCCGGTTGTGGGGGCGACTGTCCTTGCCACTCATATCCCTTCCGGTACACGTTATGGAGGAGTAACCGATGCGGACGGCCGTTACTACGTCCGGGGGATGCGTACAGGTGGACCGTACAGAATTGTGATTTCATTTGTCGGTATGCAGACCAGTGAAACCGATGGGGTTAATCTGAAATTGGGTGAAGTTTTCCGGCATGATGTAAAAATGGTCGAAGCTACCGAATTGCTTTCAGTAGTGGTTATCTCTGCCCGTGCCGGGATAGATGCCACTAAAACCGGTGCGGCGATGAATATCGATGCGGCAGAAATCAATCGGACACCGTCTGTCTCCCATAGTATTGCCGATATGCTCCGGATGAATCCGCAGGTGCGCAGTGACAACGACGGTGCCATGTTCTTTCTGGGCACCAACAACCGCTACAACAGCTTCCGTATCGACGGAGTGATGAACAACGATGTCTACGGTCTGGCGGCTAACGGCTCCAACGGCGGACAGGCCGGCACACAACCGGTATCCATGGAAACCATTGAACAGATACAGATCAATATCACCCCCTTCGACATACGCCAATCTGGTTTCACGGGCGGTTCCGTGAATGCCGTCACCAAATCGGGTACCAACGAATTTCACGGCTCGCTTTATGGATTCGGAAATAATGAAAAACTCATCGGACGGCGCTACCGGCTGATGAACGGGCTTACCAGCGAGAAGTATCCCGAACAATATGAATATCAAGCGGGCATAACGCTCGGAGGACCCGTTGTGCGGAACAAGCTGTTCTTTTTTGCCAATTATGAGAAAGCGGACAAGACTTATCAGAATCCATACGCTATCGGTAAGTCGGCATCGCGTGTCGATGCTGCCGTGGCGCAGTCGATATGGAAGAAACTGCAGGAAATGGCCGCAGCCCAGGGAGTAACATACGGGGGCAATCTGGATGCCACGGATGTATATACCAAATCCGACAAAGCGGGCATCCGGTTGGACTGGAACATCATGACAAACAAAAGCTGTCATTCCGCTGGAGTTTGGTTTCTGCCCGACAGATGAACAGTGCCAGTACGGCTCTTAACTTGAATGCTACCGATTATAGTTATGATTTTGTTTCGAAAACGAGTTCTTTTGTTGCCGAATTGCAAAGCCGTTTGTCGGACAGGATGGACAATGAGTTGCGTGTTTCCTACGTACGGGTAAGGGACAGACGGGAACCTGGCGCTCCTTTTCCTATGGTACAGGTCAATAATGTAGGCGACGGCATCCTGAACCTGGGCAATGACCGGTCTTCTATGGCAAATACGCTCGACCAGGATATCTGGTCGTTTACGGATAACCTTACCTATACGGCCGGAAAACATACTCTTGTTATGGGTACGCACAATGAATTTTATCACTTTTCCAACCTGTTCATCCAAGATGCTTTCGGGAGTTATTTTTTTGATAATCCGGACGATTTCTACGCAGGACGAATCAAAGAATACCGCTTCGGGGAGGCAAATGTGGCGGTCACCGGCGATACGCGCTGGGCGGCTGCATTCAGGGCCGGAATGCTGGGATTTTATGTGCAGGACAATTTCAGCGCAACGGATAGGCTCGACCTGACTTTCGGACTACGGACGGATATTCCTCTTTTCTTCGATACTCCGGCCGAGAACGCAACTTTTAATGATTTTATGGCTTCCCGGGGCTGGAACTATAAGACCAATTCCAAACTGAACAGCCGTCCGCTTTTTTCTCCCCGCCTGGGTTTCCGTTGGAATGTCGGACAGGCGCAAAAGTATGTATTGCGCGGAGGAGCCGGCATTTTCACCGGACGTATCCCATACGTCTGGCTAAGTAACAATTTCGCCAATACCGGCGTGCAGCTTTCTGTCTATAGGATTACCAACAGCACCGACCATCCGGATGCCACTAAAGACCTGTCTTTCATCCTCGATCCCGCCAAACAGGGACAGAATGCCGGACAGCTTACTGTCGGCGGTTCGCAGACAATCAATATCTTTGACAAAGATTTCAAACATCCTCAGAATTTCCGGGCAAACCTGGCATTGGATTTCTCCCTTGGTGGAATCCGCTGGACGGCCGAGGCGATTTATTCGAAGACGCTGAATGACATTACCTATCGCAATCTGGCTGTAGATCTGAACGGAAAGACGCTGGGAGAAGCGTTTCCAGCCCTAAGTTTCGACCGCCGTCCCCTCCTGAGCAAAATCGAGGGAGCTGAGAATTACACAGGAATCTATGTGCTGAGGAATACCGGAAAGGGTTACACCTACCACGCTTCGCTCTCGGGAGAAAAGAAATTCGCTTTCGGTCTGGACGTCCGGGCTTCCTATACTTTCATGAGGTCCCGCACCCAGAACAATGGCACATCCTCTGTCGCCCAGTCCAATTGGCAGTACAACTATACCTACCAAAATCCCAACCGTGCCGAACTGGCAAACTCCTCTTTCAATATTCCCCACAGCATCAAGGCTTCTGTCTTTTACACCGGAAAATGGAATAAAAATCAGACCACCACAGTCGGTCTGTTGTACAACGGCAGTAGCGGAATACCTTATAATGTATGTTACAACGGCGATTTGAACGGAGACACGGGAAACAATGACCTAATTTATATTCCTACCGATGAGGAAGTCGACCGGATGACTTTCTCCCCCACTTCCGCCTATACTGCCGAGCAACAAAAGGCTAATTTCAAGGCTTGGCTATCTCGGGACGAATATATGAAGGAACATCGCGGCGAGTATTTCAAACGGAATGCAGGCAACGAAAAGTTCGAGCATCATTTCGATTTCCATTTATCCCACCGTTTGCAGTTTATGCTGGGAAAAAGCAAACGGGAACTGGAATTTTCTCTGGACATTATCAACATCGGCAATATGCTGAACAAGGATTGGGGGCGCACTTCCGCCTCTTACGGTTATTATAACCCTATTAACTATAAAGGGGACGGTAGTTTCCAGTTCCTACACGATGCAGACTACAACATGCGCTCCTACAACGATTATTACTCCCGCTGGAGAGGACAGACCGGGGTAAGGCTGATTTTCAACGTTGGAACAAAGGGACGGTTTTTTCCCTGCACATTCTTTGTTATTAACAAATAACCCGTATCTTTGCATAATCTATCATTCTGAAAGAAATCGCGTAATTACACCAACAAAATTATAAGATAATGAATAAAATCATTAGCAAAGAACATTTCTCTGAAAAGGTCTTCAAATTAGTAATTGAAGCACCGTTAATTGCTAAATCGCGCAAGGCAGGACACTTTGTAATAGTACGTGTAGGCGAAAAAGGCGAGCGCATGCCGCTGACCATTGCCGCTGCCGACCCTGTAAAGGGAACTATCACTTTGGTTGTACAGGAAGTAGGTCTCTCATCTACCCGCTTGTGTGAGTTGAATGAAGGTGATTATATAACCGATGTTGTCGGCCCGCTGGGACAAGCCACCCATATCGAGAACTTCGGAACTGTTGTTTGCGCCGGTGGCGGTGTGGGTGTAGCCCCGATGCTCCCCATCGTGCAGGCATTGAAAGCTGCCGGTAACCGTGTGATTACAGTGCTGGCAGGACGCACCAAAGAACTGATTATCCTTGAAAAAGAGATGCGCGAAAGTTCCGACGAGGTTATTATCATGACGGACGATGGTTCATACGGCCGTAAAGGTTTGGTTACGGAAGGTGTGGAAGATGTTATCAAACGCGAGAAAGTAAACAAATGCTTCTGTATCGGCCCGGCCATTATGATGAAATTCGTTTGTTTGCTGACGAAGAAATACGAAATACCCACCGATGTATCTTTGAATACCATCATGGTAGACGGAACCGGAATGTGCGGCGCCTGCCGTATCACCATCGGCGGTAAAACCAAATTTGTATGCGTAGACGGCCCGGAATTCGACGGTCACCAGGTAGATTTCGACGAAATGCTGAAACGCATGGGTGCATTCAAAAATATCGAACGCGAAGAAATGCATAAACTGGAAGAACCGCAAACTTGTCAGGCAACCGGCGAGAACACTCAGGCAGAAGATGAAAAAAGCCGCAATGCCGCTTGGCGCCAAGAACTGCGCAAATCCATGAAAGCCAAAGAGCGTACTGCCATTCCCCGCGTGGAGATGAACGAGTTGGATGCGGAATACCGTTCGCACAGCCACAAGGAAGAAGTGAACCGGGGATTGACCGAGGAACAGGCTTTAACAGAGGCCAAACGTTGTTTGGACTGCGCCAATCCGGGGTGCATGGAGGGTTGCCCCGTAGGTATAGACATACCCCGTTTCATCAAGAATATAGAACGCGGCGAGTTTCTGGAAGCAGCCAAAACATTGAAAGAAACCAGCGCATTGCCCGCTGTCTGCGGTCGTGTGTGTCCGCAGGAAAAACAATGCGAATCCAAGTGTATCCATTTGAAGATGAACGAAAAGCCGGTTGCCATCGGTTATCTGGAACGCTTCGCCGCAGATTACGAGCGGGAAAGCGGACAAATCTCCGTACCGGAAATCAAAGAAAAGAACGGAATTAAGATTGCTGTAATCGGTTCGGGACCCGCCGGTCTGTCTTTCGCCGGAGATATGGCGAAATATGGTTACGATGTTACCGTATTCGAGGCACTGCACGAAATCGGCGGCGTATTGAAATACGGTATCCCCGAGTTCCGTCTGCCCAACAAGATTGTGGATGTAGAAATCGAGAACCTTGCCCAAATGGGTGTGAAGTTTATCAAGGACTGCATCATTGGCAAGACATTAAGCGTAGAACAACTGGAAGAAGAAGGGTTCAAAGGCATATTCGTCGCTTCCGGTGCCGGACTGCCGAACTTTATGAACATCCCCGGTGAAAACTCCATCAATATCCTATCGTCCAACGAATACCTGACGCGCGTCAACCTGATGGACGCCGCCAGCGAGGATTCCGATACGCCTGTGCCTTTCGGTAAATGCGTAGCCGTTATCGGTGGCGGTAACACGGCTATGGACTCCGTCCGCACAGCCCGCCGCCTGGGCGCCGAACGCGCTATGATTATCTACCGCCGTTCGGAAGAAGAAATGCCCGCACGTATCGAGGAAGTGAAACATGCCAAGGAAGAAGGTGTGGAATTCCTTACACTCCACAACCCGATAGAATACATTGCCGACGAGCAAGGAAAAGTAAAACAGGTGGTTCTTCAAAAAATGGAACTGGGTGAACCCGATGCATCCGGACGCCGCAGTCCTGTCCCCATTCCGGGAGCTACCGAAACGATTGACATAGACCTTGCTGTTGTCAGCGTGGGTGTATCGCCTAATCCGATTGTTCCGAGTTCTATCAAAGGACTTGAATTGGGGCGCAAAGGTACGATTGCCGTAAACGACAACATGCAGTCGTCCATACCGACCATTTATGCCGGTGGCGACATTGTCCGCGGCGGTGCTACCGTAATCCTCGCTATGGGCGACGGGCGGAAAGCCGCTGCAGCGATGAATGAACAACTGAAGAACTAAAGAAGCTTCACCATAAAAAGAAAGAAAGCGTATCGCAATGAACGATACGCTTTCTTTTTCTTTCTATCTGATACAGAACTTATTTCACCACCTTGTTTGTCACCGGGTCGGGAAAAATCACCGTCGGCTTAAACGTCTTGGCCTCTTCAAAGTCCATCAATGCATACGACATGATAATAACAATGTCATCCGGTTGAACCCTGCGGGCTGCCGCGCCGTTCAAACAGATTTTGCCCGAACCGCGCTCGCCTTTAATGATGTAAGTTTCAAAACGTTCACCGTTATTATTGTCGGCAATATAAACCTTCTCGCCGGCAATCATGTTAGCGGCATCCATCAAATCCTCGTCAATCGTGATGCTCCCCATATAATTGAGGTTGGCTTCCGTAACACGGGCACAATGGATTTTAGACTTCAACACTTCAATCATCATAAGATTGGCTTTTTTATGTTTATTATTCCTTATACTTGATATTGTCAATCAGACGGACTTCTCCGCAGAACACCGTAATGCAGCCCACGGCATACGAGGTATCTTCCCAATCGGCAATCCTCTGCAACGTGTTACCGTCCACCAGTTCAAAGTATTCCAGACGCAAGCCGGGAGCGGCTGCAATGGTATCTTCCACAAACTTCTGTGTCTCAGCAACCGTATGCGAAGCCGCAAAGGTACGACTTTCAAATAAAGTCTGCGAAATTTTCAAGGCATTTTTGCGTTCCTCGTCAGACAAACGGGCATTGCGGCTACTCAGCGCCAAGCCGTCTTCCTCACGTACGATGGGACAACCTACAATCTCCAACGGATACTTCATCTGACGCACCATTTCACGGATAATGGCCAATTGCTGAAAATCCTTCTCACCAAAATAGGCGCGATCCGGCTGCACCGCATCAAACAACTTGCTCACAATCTGACACACACCGTTAAAGTGTCCCGGACGAAAGGCTCCCTCCATTACCGTGTCCAAAGGTGCGTAGCTGAATCGGCGCGTATCCGGTTCCGGATACATCTCCTCCACTGCCGGAGCAAAAACAAACGCAGCCCCACATTCTTCCAGCAAACGACAATCAGCTTCCGGCGTACGGGGATATTTGATTAAATCATTCTGGTCATTAAACTGAGTAGGATTTACAAAAACACTGACTACAGCGGCATCATTCTCCGCCACACAACGTTTTACCAATGAAGCATGACCGGCATGCAAGGCCCCCATCGTAGGTACCAAGCCGACCTTCTTACCCTGGGCTCTCATAGCCGAAAGTCCGGCCTGCAAGTCCTTAATAGTATGTACTATTTCCATTTTTATTGGTTATATAATAACTTAGTTGTTCGCAAAACGATGCAAAATAAGCTATTATTTACCACATAAAGAAGAAATATCATAAATTAATGCAAAAGTCATTCCATACCCAAAGCTGTATCCAGTCCTTTTTATCGCTGATATACAAACAGTTAACAATTCATAAGGAATTATAGATGAGCTCGTCTTGCTTTATTGCCCGATTTTTTTTATATCTTTGCAGAATAATTGAGAACATCGTTATTATGACAAAAGCGAACAAGGTTTTATTTATAACACAAGAAATTACCCCTTACGTTTCAGAATCCGAAATGTCCCTTGTTGGCAGAAACCTGCCGCAAGCAATCCAAGAAAAAGGCAGAGAAATCAGAACGTTTATGCCCAAATGGGGAAACATCAACGAACGCAGAAACCAATTGCACGAAGTGATACGTCTCTCCGGCATGAACCTTATCATTGACGATACCGACCATCCGCTTATCATTAAAGTAGCTTCCATACAGTCTGCCCGCATGCAAGTTTACTTTATCGACAACGACGATTACTTTCAGAACCGCCTGCAAGTGGTTGATGAGAACGGCGTTGAATATGAAGACAACGATGCACGCGCTATTTTTTATGCACGCGGTGTATTGGAAACAGTCAAGAAACTGCGTTGGTGTCCGGACGTCATCCACTGCCACGGCTGGATGACTCAATAGCACCGCTGTATATCAAGAAAGCGTATAAAGACGAACCGTCATTCAGAGATGCAAAAGTTGTCTTTTCACTTTATGACAATGACTTCAAGGAACCGTTCCATCCCGATTTTGCCAGCAAGCTTCTTCTGAAGGGTATCAGCAAGAAAGACGTTGCCGATTTGAAAGAGCCGGTGNACTATACAGCCCTCTGCAAACTGGCGGTGGATTATTCCGACGGTGTCATCCAGCAAAGCGAACACGTGAATGAGGAAGTAATAGCATATGCCCGCCAAATCGGCAAGCCTGTCTTAGGCTATCAATCTCCCGAAATCTTTGCAGATGCCTGCAACGACTTCTACGACCAGGTTTGGGGAGCAGAATAAAAATAAAGTATCAATACGAAGAATTATGAAAGTAAAATATTTAGGGATATTGCTTTTTGCAATTCTGGCTTTCTACGGATGCGATGACAATACCGGCACATTGGGCATGAGCATGTTACCTGATTCTGACGGTATTTCAGCCACAACTACGACTTTTGATGTCACCACCAAATCTCTCCTTGCAGAAAAAGTTTATGCCAAGACAAGTACGGGATATGTAGGTAAATTCACCGATCCTGCTCCCGAAGGTTTTGGAAGCTACGAAGCCAGCTTCCTGACTGAGCTGAACTGTACGGACGACTTCAAATTCCCCGCAGTATACGACCCGGAAAAGCATGTGGGAACAATGGCGGGTGATACCGTCGTTTCAGCACAGTTGACAATATACTACTCTTCATGGTTCGGAGATTCCTTAAATCCATGCAGAATGTCGGTATATGAGCTGGACAAAAGATTAGAAAACAAGCACTATACCGATATTAATCCGCAAGATATTACGGACAAGCTTCAG
>BABB01000658.1_pt1 | contig 11892 bp, 10 predicted proteins | sample 270368 | NCBI WGS metagenome assembly BABB01 (sample SAMD00036531, study PRJNA27869) | human gut metagenome | isolation source: feces from healthy human sample In-A, Adult, Male
GATACTTTTTATACAGATTGATACGGGCAATACCCGAATTGTGCACTTGCTTGAAAAACTTCTTCAAATCGGTACGACGCTTGTGCCACACCCATGCTTCAGGGAACAACCGACAAGCATATCCCCCTTGAAAGATACGGATACTGAAATCAATATCTTCTCCAAAACGCATCTTAGAAAATGGGCCCAACGCTTTATATACCTCAGCCCGTACCCCCATATTAAAACTACGGGGATAGAATTTATCCATTTTTTTCTTCCCTCCACGGATACCTCCGGTAGTAAAAAACGAAGTCATGGCATAATTTATCGCTTTCTGTATATTGGTAAACGAATCATGAGCACGGTCAGGACCACCAAAAGCATCCGCCTTCTGCTGTTGAAGCTCTGACTCGACAGCCGCCAAATACCCTTCAGGCAAAATACAATCAGAATCCAATATGATAAGATATTCTCCATGCCCCCGTTCCGCTCCATAATTGCGGGTCTGCCCGGGACCGGAATTGGATTTGAAATAATAACATATATCCAACCGGTCAGCGTAATTATCTACCACTTCCTTGCACGGAACAGATGAACCATCCTCCACTACCAGGACTTCAAAATTCTTATTTGTCTGCCTTGTAAGACTGTTCAATAACTCATCCACCTCTTCAGGACGATTATAAACCGGTATAATAAAAGAATATCTCATTGCTTTATTTTGATTTTATCCATCACAGAGAAGTACAAAGAAACATAAAAAAGGCGGAGCTTGCAACAAGTTCCGCCTTTTTATATGCATATATAAATAGATTATGCCTTCACACGGCCTACATATGAACCGTCACGAGTATCGATTTCAATCGTTTCACCTTCATTGATGAATAAAGGAACACGCACAATAGCACCCGATTCCACTGTAGCAGGTTTCAACGTATTGGTAGCCGTATCCCCCTTCAGGCCCGGTTCAGTATAAGTTATCTTCATCTGCACTTTTACCGGAACATCAGCAAATAATACTGTTTCTGTAGAAGCATCAGAAACCACATCCACCACCATTCCTTCCAGCAGGAAGTCTACTCCGTTAATCAAGTCATGAGCAATAGGAATCTGGTCGAATGTTTCCTGATTCATAAAAATATAGTCTGCACCTTCCATATACAAATATTGGTGCGGGCGACGTTCCACACGTACATCTTCCAATTTTTCACCGATGTTGAAACGACGTTCCAAAACGTAACCATTAACCACATCTTTCAATTTAGTACGCATGAATGTGTTACCTTTTCCCGGTTTTACATGCAGGAAGTCAATACAGAAATACAATTTACCGTCCATACGGATAGCTGTTCCGATTTTAATGTCTTGAGCATTAATCATACTTTTCTTTGCTTATATTTGATTATTATTTCAGATTATATTCACTTACAGCTGTGATTTCGAGTGCAAAAGTAATGTAAATCAAGAAAAAACGCAAAAAGAAATCACTAAAAATGAGTTATCTCTTTGTTTATTTCAAAAAAGTCACTAATTTTGCAGCCCGTTACTCATGGTGAATAATAACATAAAATAAGTATATACAATGAAAAGAACGTTCCAACCCTCTAACAGAAAGAGAAAAAACAAACACGGATTCCGTGAAAGAATGGCAACTGCTAACGGTCGTCGCGTATTGGCCAGCCGTCGTGCAAAAGGCCGTAAGAAATTAACTGTATCTGATGAATACAACGGAAAATAATTCATCTGACCGGAAAAAACAAAAGGAGTGAAGTCGCAGAGACTTTGCTCCTTTTATTTTTTCTGACTAAACCAAACAGCCATGAAAAAGTAACTTAAATGACCAAATAAGTCAACTGAAACAACTAGGTAAGTTGACTTGCTTGTCCCATACAGTCGGCTTACTGAAAACAGTCTATTTATTTCTCCTTTCTCTCGCCCACTCCATCACATTAGCCGGAGCGCGTTCCGCCAGATATTCCTTCTTCATAAAATCCATATAGGGTGCTACGTGGTCAAAGAATTGATAATATCCCTTACACAAGTAATTCAATCCTGGTTCACCGTCTTTACTTAACATGAAACGATTCTTCGGACATTCCCCATGACAGGCAAACTCATAAGAACAGTTCAAGCACTGCTGTGGCAGACTATTGTGCTTCATCGCACCAAAAGTTTCCTGTTCTTTACTATACATCATCTCCACCAAAGTCTTCTGATAAATATTTCCCAATTTATACTCAGGAAAGACAAAATGATCGCAAGCATACACATCACCGTTGAATTCCATCACAGCTGCATGTCCACAATATTTAGCTAATGAACAAATTCCTGGCTGCTGTCCCACCCAATTGGCCAACGTAGAATCAAACAACTGAATATAGTAATTACCCACATCATTCAGCACCCATTCGTCGAAAATGGTACAAAGGAAATTCCCCCACTGCTCAGGAGTAATGGAGAAAGAAGCCAGTTCACCGTCTTTTTGCTTTAATGAAGAAAGCCGAAGACCGTCTGCACGGTTAGACAGTCGCTCGACAATGGGAGTAAACTGTATATAATGGCAATCAAGCTCGTCACGAAAGAAACGATAGAAGTCTAACGGATAATCTGCATTATAGTCATTGACCACTGCCATGGCATTCCATTCCACTCCATGCTTTTTCAACAGGTTAATCCCTTTCATTACCTTATAGAAAGAAGGTTGCCCCATCTTATTCTTCCGGTATTCATCGTGAAATTCCTGAGGACCGTCTATAGAAATGCCTACCAAAAAATTATTCTCACGGAAGAATTCACACCATTCATCTGTCAGCAATGTGCCATTTGTCTGAATGCAATTATCAATGGTTCTACCACCTGCATATTTTTTCTGAAGTTCCAAGGCTTTCTTATAAAAAACTAAAGGACGCATCAAAGTTTCTCCCCCATGCCAGGTAAACAAAACTTGCGGCATGGTTTGCGACTGAATATATTCTTTAATAAATTTCTCCAGTAATTCATCGCTCATCACATGACGCGGCTGTTCCTCATATAACTTGGATTTTTCCAAATAGTAACAATAATCACAGGCCAGATTACAAACCGCACCTACAGGTTTGGTCATTATATATAGCGGCTTTGCAAAAGGAGTTATGGTTGCTTCTTTCATTTGTTTTTCATTTAATTCCTAGTATAAAGAATACAAAGATAAAGCTATTTTTCAATATTCGTTCTTACAGTAACAGGTTTATGCTACCCTCTACCTCCAAAAGGACATTCTTCTTGCCACCCAATCTGTTTCAAATATAAGAGTTCCACCTTGCTTCAAACTCTTGAAACAAAATGAAACTCTGACCCTCTATTTAAAATATCACTTGAAAACGTGTCTGAAACGCACTTAATGACTGATTTTCAAATCCCACTCTATCCGTTATCTTAGTATAAGAGTACCGGAATCTCCATATCATATACTTATTGATATAATAATTGACAGTAAAAGAGACATCGTTCAAACGCCCGCCATAAATATGGGACCGGGTATCCGACATATCAGTATAGTTATATCCGAATACGCATTCCAACGAACCAGAGTCCGGAGTGGCAATACCACAATCCGTATGTGAATATCTATAATTACCACCTATCAGCAAACCTCTCAGTATTCCATACATACCACTCGCTTTATAATTCTTAAAATCCTTTTTCCGATTCACTTGAAGATAATAATATTGTGCTTCCAATGCCACAGGACCATATCCTGCTATCATCTCCGGTGTAAATTTTATCAGGTTCTTTGCATCCGGAATCAAGGCATTCACAGCTCTGACTTTTGCAATACGCGTCGGAAAATTAGCCCCCAAGTCAAAGCTAGTATGGTCAAGTGTCGGTTCACTATTGTATCTAGGTGTTTCGTAAGCACCGGAAATACCCAACTGAAACAATCTCCCTGTATCATGTAAAGGACGATAGACCAAGCGGCTCATAGCACCATAACCCATTTTACCCAATTCATTGGATTTCTTCTTAAGAGCCTCGCTCTCCACATGAACACTAGCTGTACCGAAAAAATCATTTTTGTCATACACAAACATAGCTCCCATCAGCCGGCTGTTGAAAAAAGCCTCATTACTTGCCGGCTCCTCCATGGTTACTTTCATAGACGAACTAGTAGAACTTTGAAGCCCGAACTGATGTACAAAATTCCCTACACGTAATAACGCATGTGAGGAAAATTGTCTTTCTACAAATATGTCTTTTAAACTGACCTTTCCATACGCATAGCCTATATCCACTTTCGCTTTATATTTTCCATAGGTTGCTTTTACACCTATCCGGGCATCAGGAATCGCTACACCATCTACAAAGTTTTTATTATCTGAATGAAACAAGCCTCCATCCATTAAGATTCGTCCCGTAGGACGTATTTGCAAGACTGATTGTCCTGTGCATTTACCTGTACGGAGAGCAATATCAGGAGAAAGACTCCTAATGATACAAGATTTTTCATAATATACAGTTTTAATGGTAACCATCTAAGTGCCTTGTCAATCGGTCTCTGATTTTTGTCATACTGAGGGCAGTGAAGAATCTGTAAGGCCACACAATGAAAGCAATCAACCAGATTCTTCCTCCCATCAGCACCCGGTCAATAGTCATGCTTTTAGGATTAGCAAAAACGCTTGTCCGGTTCATCTAAGAAAAACATTACATTAAATAGTTACGGCTTATGGTTAAGTTATAGGGGATTATTTTTTGGAAACAGACTGAACGAGTCCTGCTTTTTGCAGCTTGGAAAACTCATCTTTCGCCTTATTAAGCTGTTTCACAAAAGCATCGTTGGCATGGAGACGGGCAACAACAGCACTAGCCACAATTCGGGCAGCATCCACATCACTTTGGAAATGATACCCACAAATAACACGACTCTGTCCCATTTCAAATCCTCTTTTCAGAATCTCATTCTGCCTGTCAGGATTGACTTCTGCCAAAACAAGGGCAGTAGCCCATCCTATGGCTGTATGTCCCGAAGGATAGGAACCATTCGTTGAAAGTTCTTCCTGCTGTTCGGGATTACAAGTCATTTCATTGAAAAAACTAAAAGGACGTACACGCATATAATACTCTTTAGCATGACGGGTAGCCAAATCTCCGGCATCCTCTCTCATATTAATAATGAGCCTATACAGTTCTGGTGTTTTATCCCTCGTTATTTCAATACCAAAAGCCTCCGAAAAGGCAAAGGGAACGCCATCACCATTTACACGGGCATCACTGGCAGCTTGTTCACCCCGAGGAGTATCCCTTTGCAATTTCCCCCAGTCGTAACGGGCTTTGTCATACAAGAACAAAATACTTCCGGCTTCAGGAGGAGGAGGCAGCAACTCCAGACTATTGGCAACCTCAGATTCTTCCAAATAATAAAGTTCGGGATTGGTTCTTCTATCCTTTATTTTTTTCTCTTGTGCAAAGATGTTTAATGAAACGGCACAAAACACTAGAAGTAAGGCAAACTTTGTTTTCATGATAAAAGTTTAGTTTAAACGGTTAATTAATAAAATTCAATTGGTTTTTCGAAAAACATTTTAATCATCTACGGAACATACGACAGACAATCAGAGTGTCCGCATCTGACGGAAACAAAAGTAGTGTTTGAAATTATCCCGAAAATACCTTTTTAATCCCGTTTCTTCCTTTTATATGACCAAAACATCCTAGAAGAGAAAAGGAGAGAAAAAGGAGAGAAAAAGGAGAGAAAAAGGAGAGCCGGAAGTGTTTCAGCACTTCCGGCAAAAAAGCCATTCCTTATAATAAAACAGATACACGAAACCGGCTCTACGAAATACAGTAAATTGAGATAACTCTAAAGATGAACTTATTTTCTTCTTGAACTGATACGGTCATAAAGCAGATTGATGACTTTACAATCAAACTCCCCCTCAGGATAAAGTTGTTCTATTTCTTTCCTTACATTATACTTATGTCTTGTTACCGTTGCCTGATCTACATCCAGCACTCTTGAAATAATAGTAGCATCAATATCTTCTATCATCAAAAGTATCGTTATAAAATATCTTTCTTTTCCCCTTCGTTTCATAAAGGATAATTTACCCAATTCAGGATATTTGTCAGCAAAATCCAAACACACCTGTTTCAGTTCCTGACGCATCTTATCCTCTCCCTCTGTTTTTCTGTATCCCAAGGCATCAAACAGGGTCTTGACTTTTTTGGCAACCTCATGAACATCCATTTCCAGTTCCTCCCCATTCATCCCGACATCATCCGGATTTATCCTTTTTTTATCCATCAGTGCTTTCCGAGTTTCTCTTTTCCGTCTTTTCAAAAGGAAAAGAGCAAGAAAAGCCGATAGCAGCACTGCTATTGACAGGATGATATACAGCGCATAGGACATCTCTTCTTTTTCTATCAAGATAGGAAGCAAGCCTGATTTACCATCAAAAAGGAATAATCCTGACTTACATCCCAAAACCGCTTTCCGTCCATTGACGGCAATACAAGGCTTGCTAAAAGCCAAATCGCAGAATAATGGTTCTGGAACACCGGCATCATCCAATCCCTTAAAACTCATGCCATAATAATAGAGTATGAAAAAGCCCTCATTAGGATTCTTTTCAAGAGCTCCCGATATTGATTTCACATGTTTCACTGGCAGCAAGGTCGCATTTTCCTCATTAACGATTCCCAACGAGGTATTCAAGTATTTATTTCTACCATTCACTATCACACCATAAACACTCTCATACCCTGATAAATCACGTATCTGCCAGAAAGATTCCTGCGGCCTGTTTAAAGGCCTTCCATACAATCCTTTGTTCAAGGTCGTTACATAAATACTGTCCTCATTCTCACAAATTCCGGTAATATAAGCGTCGATAGTATCTTTCTCCCCCTTATCTGACACGACCGGAATAGAAGTTACAATATGGTCCTGCTGTTCATCTATAATACCTAAATATTCCCTAGTACCCACATAAAGACAATGTTCCGCGGTGGAATAATAAAGAGAAGTGATATTATTCTGCTCTTTCGTGTTACTGAACTGCAAAAGACACTCCGCTCTATTGCTTTTAATCTTATAAAGTTTCTTACGCGTAGCAAGAAAGAAAGTATTAGGACTGGTTTCCAAAAATTTTATAATATCATTACCCACAATATCCAAACCTTCAATCTTTCCTAAAGACTTTGATTTGAATTCCGGATGATTATAGACGAACTTATACAGATGTAAACGAAGATCATCGGTAATAAAGAAAATGGAGTCTCCCGTCCTTTTATCACTAACCGCCAATACATTATGGTCTAAATCTGCCGAGTTCTGCCGCAAGGCAAAAGAAAGCATAGCCTCTTTACATGCCAGATGCAGAAAGTCTTTCCCCATAAAGCCTATCTGTCTGGCGATAGTACTGACTCCATTCGGCAAATCATATTTTAAAGTGTAACCGTCTTTAACATAAAGTATAGAATTAGCACTGATAAACCATTCATCCTTGTCGGGGCCTTGAGCATACAAGTAGCACCGTCCTTTGTGTACAAACGTCTTTTTTCCATCGGGAGCTATCTTGAAAACCGAATTTTCCAACAAAGCATATACCGTATCATTATAAACACTGACATTGGTAACCAGAGAATCTATAACAGGTCGTTTAAAATCCGTTTCAAGATTACGGACAACGAACAACCCCTGTTCACTAGCCACATATAGTCTTTTTTCCTTTATCACGACCTTGTTCACCCCACAGTTTTTACTACATTTCCCTAGTTGAATGGGAGTAAGTTCATGAGATGTGGAACCATCTTTCAAATTCAATCTAAACAGTCCATTACTAGTCCCCACATACAAACACTGTTTATCATCATCCAAAGTCATACTATATACCGAATAATTCATCCTCTTATTTTTTATGTAGTAAGTCTGGGTCTGCTGAGAGGATTTAGCCAGCAGCTTCAAACCAGCATCTCTTGTTCCCACAAACAGAGAATCTTCACTATATTCCAATATATCATATATACGCCGGTTGCTATTAATGGAATAGGTCTGGCAATTATTATTCACTTTTTCTATGATACAACCGTCTTCCTGACCAATATAAAGTTTATCCGCATCTGCTGTCGAACGGCTGATACATGATATAGGAGCGTCAAATGTATTGATATTGCAAGTGAGCTTTATAGGTTTCGGGACAAGTGCATCCTTGCAGCCTGTCAAACAGAACAAGGCTAATATAAAAAGAAAGTACAGGCTTTTTTTCATATTCAATTTTACTCATTTAAGTGATATCGATTAAACAAAGGCTTTCTACAATCAATCAAAAAGTTGAATGTCCGTTATGTTTATGCAAATATAATACGTTTTCTCAAAATCCGGAAGGTTCTTAACAGATTATTAGTTAATTCCTTCATATGCCCTCTATATACAAAAGAAGTTATGTCAAAACCCAGATGATTCTCTCACCCGGCTTAACATAACTTCTCCTGAAATAAAAAAATATATTAATCTGATTTATTTCAACAGTACTCCTATCTCACCAACAGCAGTTACTGCCTTATTATTTATTTCGGTAACAGGCTCCAATTTAAAATAACGGGCCGGATAAGTCTTTCCGAAACGTACAAAATAAGGAACAGGATTATGCATGATATTACTGAATTCACCTGTAGCGTCACACTTCATCCAATCCTTACCATTCCGGCTGACATAAAAGTTGTATTTATAGATAGTGCCAGTCAGATCCTCCTCCTGTGCAGGAGCATAACTAAAACCGGCTATTTCCACTTCTTTACCCATATCAACCACCAAGGGAGTTAAAGTTTCGGTTTTCCAAACAGTTTCCTGTTTTCCATCAATGGCTGCGGCTGCATCCATGCCCACTGTTTTCCAACCATCCACCGGGACATCACTCAAGGTTACTTTCATTGTTTTATCAACCAATGGTTCAGCATAATACAAGCCGATGTTACTGATATTGACGGTTCCACGAGCACCCGTAATTGTCACTCTAACCTTTTCGGCATAACTATCTGAGAAAGGCAACAACCGTTTATATCCCACCGTAGTTCCCTCACCCACATGATGCCATGCGCCATTGGCAAACACTTCTACTGTAAAACCTTCCACACGCTGGCCTTTTGTAATATCCTCCTGAATTAAGAAAGTATTAACAAGTGTATTCTTCCTCACCTTATATTCTTTCGTATCTCCTACTTTGGCTGTCCATATTCTATTTCCCTTCTCAACTTTATTATCGGCAAAGGTCTTTTTTATATATTCCGTCAACTCCTTGATACGTTTCACATCATTCTCGTGCATCAAACCACGTTTATCGGGTGGAATATTCAGCAACAAAACAGAGTTACAGCCCACAGAACGATAATAAATATTCACCAAGTTGGCAAGTGAACGAACTTGATTATCCTGTTCGGCATGATAGAACCATCCCGGACGGATAGAAACATCAACTTCAGAAGGATACCAGAACAAATCCGATGCTTTAGATACCAATTCACGGCTTCCCAAATCCTTGGACATAGCATTTATGCCCAATCTCTTATAGACTTCATCAGAACCCAGATAAGAATTAGGCATCAAAGCCGTTGCACTCCATTCCGTGGTACGTCCCAATCCACCTTCATTACCTACCCAACGCACATCATCGCCCATGATAGCGGTAACTGCCTTAGGTTGAAGACGACGGATAGTCTTCAAAATAGCGTCCCAATCATATTCCTGCTTCTTTCCGTTAGGTCCTTCGCCATTAGCTCCATCAAACCATACCTCGTGCACTTCTCCATAATTGGTAAGCAGTTCAGTCAGCTGTTCGATGAAAAACTTATTATAAGCTTCTCCTTGTCCGTAACATTCCGCATTACGATCCCAAGGAGAAAGATAAACTCCGAATTTCAATCCATACTTGTCACAAGCTTTGCGGAGCTCCTGTACCACATCCCCTTTTCCGTTTTTCCATGGAGAAGAAGCAACCGAATGCTTGGTTGTCCGGGTAGGCCACAAACAGAAACCATCGTGATGCTTGGCAGTAATGATAGCCATTTTGAAGCCACCTTCCTTCAGAGCTCTTACCCATTGTTCACAATCCAATTCGGTAGGATTGAAAATGGCCGGATCTTCTTTACCATCTCCCCATTCACGACCTGTAAAGGTATTAATACCAAAATGAAGGAAACAAGTGAATTCCATTTGTTGCCATGCCAACTGTTGCGGTGTAGGCACCAAGCGGGAAGCCATATCTATCTTCTGTGCCGTAGTCGCTCCTGCCGGAAAAGCTACGTGTTTCTCATAATACTCCTGTGCCTGAGTTCCCAGAAAAGCACAAAGTAAGGCTGCGGTTAGAATCGTTTTTCTCATTTTTCTTTATTACTAGGTTATTTTAATGGACAAATCATAAACTCAAACGTATGCTTCTCCACCGGAACACGATATGGCGGCAATACCCCCGGACCACAAGTCGCAGTACCTACCCCCGACTGTTCCGCATCTAAGTGAACATTTATAATCCCTGTTCTCTCAAGTTTATTAATATGAGTAGCTTTATCTACATTAGAATCCGTAAATGGAATAACACAGAACTGAAACACTTTATCCGAACGGAAAGACAAACCTTCTCCTGCCTCATCCGCCAATTCCATCCAACGCACATCCGTACGATTTCCTGTAGCCTGGGGCTTCACATAATAATGGAACATACGTTCTGCATCTGTATGGTAAATTCCGATACATCCAGACTGATTACGGTCTATATAAGTTTCATGTTCACCACGTCCCAAATAAGAAACCTTGTTATAGGCATACGGCATTTCAAATGCCAGGCCCACTCTAGCCAATGAAGTAACAGCAGAAGTATCCGGCAAGAAAGTTGTCTTTACTTTTAATGCACCATTGCTCTGCAAGGTATATACAAAGGTAGCCATTCCCAACTTTACGCCTTTAGCATTCCATAACTCTACTTCCGCTTTACCACCTGTTTCAGATGCTTTGACAAAAGTAGCTTTTTGAATCATATTATCCAAACCTTCTTTCCTCCAAACTTTGGCTCCTCCTGTTTTTTCCCTGCTGTCATTGTCCGTAACAGGACGATAAAGGCTGAGAACTACAGGAGATGAAAGCATCTCTTTACCTTTATATATATAAGAGCGTAAAGCGCCGGTTGCAGGATCAATATCTATCTTCACCTTATCAGCCAATTTGATTTCCGGCGCACGATACCCTTTATTGGCAGACAGTACAAACTGGTCATAGGCCACTTCGTCATGAGTTCCAATAAAGGGAGTTGCCTTATCAGGCGTCCAAGACAGATTCAAATAAGCCTCACGAATCGTAGAAGGCAACTTTACAGCACCCAAAGAGAATGTTACAGCCTCATGAGGGGCACAGTCTGCTTTTCGAGTTCCTTCTGCTATCACTTTCCCATCATCCCCCATGACCTGCCAGTGCAACGTATAGGCATTCAAATTGGTAAAGTCATACCAGTTCTTGACTTCCACTGTCAGCTTCTTAGGATCGGTCAGTACCGATTTGATATATTGATACTCCTTCTTCACTTCAATGAGGTGCGGATGCGGTTCGCGGACTGCATTGACCAACCCGTTACAACAGAAATTGCCAAAACTGGGCACATCCTTCGGACCATAATCCCCACCATAACTCCAATACCATTTACCATCCTTATCTATCTCGCGAAAAGATTGATCCACCCAATCCCAGATACAACCTCCCTGAACAATCGGTTCGGTTTCGAATACATGCATATATCCTTTAATCCCCCGCACTATTACCCATAGTATGCAGATACTCTGTCATGATGAAAGGACGATAACTTTAAGTTCTGTCTGGGGGGCATAGGCCATGAGTTCTTCCACGCTGCGATACATACGGCAATAGATATCGGTATTATAATTCTG
>BABB01000445.1_pt1 | contig 11701 bp, 15 predicted proteins | sample 270368 | NCBI WGS metagenome assembly BABB01 (sample SAMD00036531, study PRJNA27869) | human gut metagenome | isolation source: feces from healthy human sample In-A, Adult, Male
AGCAGATCTTCCGGGTGAATTCGTCCGCTTAATGAACTGAATACCGCCATGGAATATATCCATATCCCGGACGAAGATACATTTATTGAATGCAATGAGCTGCTTCAGGATTTATCAGTAAATTATCGTAAAGAGGGTTTGTATACAGCCTTTCTTCAGCCTGTACTGACCGAAGCTTGTAAATACTCCAATATTTATTCACAGTCAGACGATAATTCCATGAGCCGCACCTTGCAAACATCGCAGAAACAATTTTGCTCAATGCTCACAGATTATGACATTGTTTTTCGCAATTATCTGGCAAACGAGCTGTTTTCCGACCTGATATCGCCTGAAGCAGCATCCACTAAAAAGATTATTGAACACATGATTATCAAAATGCAGTGGATTATGATTGAATACACGGCTATACGTCAAAGTCTTTTCTTGTGGTACAGTCACAATGCCAATAGTCCGTTGACATATGAAACCATCAGAGAGCATATTGTCATCATCTCACGCATGACAGGATATGATGACGATGACATACGCGAATATCTGGAAAACAGCTTTGCAAAGCTCATATGGGATTGGGGCTACGCCGCACTCATTATGGGAATTAGAAAATAATTACAAAGGAGATTTTTACTATGAGAGAAACAATTTTAGGCAATCACATACGAAAGGTTCCTTCAGTTGCAGTTGGATGCATGCGCCTTTCTGAAAAATCAAAGGATGAGATGAATCATTTTATTCATGCAGCTCTGGAACAGGGCGCATATTTCTTTGATCACGCGGATATCTACGGTGGCGGTATGAGCGAGAGCGTATTCGGCGAAGCAATTGCAGATGATCCATCCATAAAGCGTGAAGATATTTACCTGCAGTCAAAATGTGGCATCCGCCAAGGCTTCTATGATCTCTCAAAGGAGCATATTCTGAAATCTGTCGATGGTATTTTAAAAAGGCTTCATACAGATTATCTTGATCTTCTGCTTCTTCATCGTCCGGATGCACTCGTAGAACCGGAAGAAGTTGCCGCTGCATTTGATGTTCTTTTTGAAAGCGGAAAGGTTCGCCATTTTGGTGTTTCAAACCATAAGCCGATGCAGATTGAACTGCTACAGAAATATGTCCGCCAACCACTCGTTGTCAATCAGGTTCAGTTCAGCATTCCTGTTCCCAATCCCGTTGCAATGGGTATGGAAGTCAATATGGAACCCCCGGTTCATTGATCACGACGGAAGTCTGCTCGACTACTGCCGCCTCCACAACATTACTCTTCAGGCATGGTCTCCGTTTCAGATGCCGGCATGGAAAGGCTGTTTTCTCGGAAGCGACGAATACCCGGAACTGAATAAAAAACTTCATGTGATAGCCGAAAAATACAATGTCAGCGATACTACTATTGCGGCCGCATGGATTTTACGCCATCCGGCAAATATGCAGATTGTTACCGGAACTTCAAGCGAAAGCCGCCTGAAGGAAATTATCGCGGCATGCGATATTACTCTGACTCGCGAGGAATGGTATGAGCTGTACCTGGCTGCAGGTCATATACTTCCGTAGAAATTATCAGCATTATTTTTCAAAATGCTGATAATCCTTGGAATGCGTCCAATCGCCTCCCCACTCAAAGCCATGCTCCGTAAACAGCTTATAGCATAAATCATCATGGTCAATCTTGTGCGAAAAATCCCTGCTCCGGTCAACATAATCTGCGGCATTTGCAGGCTCAATCGAAAGCTCCCCATCGACTGTTTTGACATAAGGATTGTATAGAGTATTGATATCCACCGCCATTCCCATTCCATGCTTCGATATCTTTGTAGTGTGGGAGATGAATCTGAAATTGAAGGCCGATGAATTATTGTCGCTCATAGATGACTCATCATCTGCATCGTATTCATCAACAAGTCTGACTTTTTCTATTTGATATCCGGACTCATAGAGCTCCTTAAATATTTCAAGTACATCATCTGCGATATCTTTATTTACAACCAGCTCACCTTCATGCACCTGATTGTCAAAGCCCACGTGTAGTACATGTATATATCGCAGATTTTCTCTGGGGAGTGTACAATCTGCCTTGTAGGATTTGCCCTGCATTTTTTCAAAAATGTCATCCGGAATTTCGGATATATAAAATTGCTCTTTATTATTTTCATAAGTCTGTTTCAGGATCTCTGTTTCAGATGTACTCGTGTCAGATGTATTCATATCAGCTACACACGTATCAGATATACTTGTGTCAGATATACTTGTGTCAGGTATATCTTCACATGTATTTTCTGATACATTCGTAGACGATTTATCATTAGACTCTTTCTTATGATTTTTAATGAATTCTCTGCCCGCAAGTGTGACGATAAGCAGAGATGCCACGGCTGTGATAATTATGTTTGTGTGTCTTTTCATATTAGTTTTATGCCTTTCATATTGTTCGAAGCATTTCTAATCTCTATTGTAATAATGATATTTTTTATTTACAATATGCATTGTTAACAAACGTTATTAAACAATTTTTGGGATTATAGGTGGAAACAGTGAAAATACCCCCGGATTATTATAAAATTACAAATGTGTTGCTGGTAAATCCTGTTGCAGCCTCTCATATATTTTCTGTATATCTGGTTGGGTTGGAGTAAATTTTATTCCTCTTTTCAGCATTCCCAAAACTTTTCTTGCTTTTTGTTCAATTTCTTTTGCAGCATGTTCACTGGTTAAACGAAGATGATTACCTGCTATAGTGTATTCCCGTTCTATATATTTTTCTGAAATTGGAAACATATCCTGTATCAGAAAAGCGCTTTCATGACTATCATCAAGTTTCACAATGTGAATTATATCACAGGTTCTTCCTTTATCGGTTCTTTTACTTACTATTTTCTTATACTTATCAATCCGACTTGAAAGAGGAATCATCCAATATATTCCATTATAATTGCTATCTTCAAAACAATAGTAGTGTGGTCTATTTTGTTTTTTATTTCCTTTCAAATATGGATCCGACATATCCGAAAAAAAGCTATCTTTGATAATATAAAAACCATTCCTTATCATTTGTTAATCTCCACAAAAAAAGTCTCTTGCACTACAGCAAAAGACTTTTTCAACCCGACCATTTATATACCACATATCGGTCAGTGGTAAACTTTCAACCCGACCATTTATATACCACATATCGGTCAGTGGTAAACTTTCATTTATATCCTAACAATTCCAGCCAAAAAAGTCAACCTATCTTCAATTTATCTTTAATAATTTCCATTGTCACCTTACTGCAAAGTTTGCCTCCAAACTCACCGGCTTTCTTTAAAATCTCCAATTCCTCCTTCACGCAATCCTCATACACAGCCTTCGGTAGATTTTGTGCAACATGCTTCATATTTTTCAATTCAAATTTCTCCGGTAAAATTCCATTATCAACAAGCTTATGATAGCACTTCATAACCCTTGCATCTGTTACAATCATGCGTATATACTCTTCTGCCTCTGCTTTTTCGTTCAATTTATTCGGATCTTCAAGTTTCTTTTTATGATTCTTCTTCTGCGTTTCCTTGAACTCCGGATTTACATATTTTAATATATGCGGACCTCTCTCCTGCTCCAGTGCAGTCTGATTCTTTATGACGATTCCCTCTTGCTGCGTGCCATATGCCGGGGCATTGGCAAAGCTGAGACAATGGTTCCAACTAATAAATGGTCCATAGTATAATTCATGCGGATAACAAAAATCATTTTTTTCTGCAAATTTTTTGACAAAATCCTGTGACAGCCATCTGCCTGAAACTGTATCATACACACTAAATAAATACCATTTGTTATAATTGGAATCATCATAAATGACTGTATGGCTCACAAGCCACTCTCCAAAAAATATATAATTCGGATATTTAATAAACGGCTCCCTATCCAGACTCTGAACATAAGTCAAAAAACCTCTCAACTGGTTGCTGAAATCAAGCTCATTTTTACTGCTAAAACATCTCAGTCTATCCAGCTTTTTATCATAATATATACTTGAATTGGCACCATCTATTTTCTCAGTGATACTGATTATATCTCCCTGTATAAATGCATCCGTGTTCTTTTCAAGTGTCAACGTATCATCAACGACCACGTCTTGTGTCCTTAGTCTTTGAATCTCAATATAATGTTCCATTTTATTCCCCTCTATTCATCCATATGTGTAACCATTGGTTATTGAAATAATATCATATCCAATGGTTATTGTCAACGTAAACATTGAAAAAAGCTAAATTATAATTTATAATCTTTTATGGTTACATTCAATCACTTGAATATCGATTTTTAAGAAGGAGCTTACCTATGAAATTTCAACCTGAAAGATTAATCCAACTCAGAAATACTCTAAATATAAATAAAGCAGAGGCCGCACGTCGCCTTAACATCTCGCCAATGGTATATGGCCGCTATGAAAATGGACAACGTGAACCCTCTTATCCTACAGTCGGTTTCATTGCGCAGACATTTAATTGCAACATAGATTATCTTTACGGAGCATCTGATAAGACAGATCCTGATTACATTATTGTTTCTTCATCCAATGATCCTGAGCTTTATTCACTCATCAAAATGATCAAGCAGGACAGCAATGTAGAAGGCAGAATACTTACATATGCACGCAAGCTGCTAGAAAAATAAAATACCATGCCAATCAAAAAGAGCGGTGTATATAAACTACATCGCTCTTTTATCTGATAATCATTATTCATTTTCATCTCATGCATAAAATAATCTATTGAATTACTTGCTGAATTTCACCAACTGCCACATTGCTTACAGTTTCAAAATCAATCTCTTCCCACACTCCTGTTAGCCATACCATGTTACGGAAAATACTAATATAGCTCACAAATATTCTTTCAGACTAAATTCTTTCTGCTCCCCCATTTTCTCACTCACGAGCTCAAATAAATTATCACTTGTTGTAAATAAATTCTTTGGATTTCTTCCTATGATCAAATACTGATTCTTATCATCCAGCGAAATATACTTTCTTGTATCTTAATGGACACTGTTTTGTAACGTGATAAATATCAGCTATCATTCTTTTCCATATCATTCATCAATTTATCAAAGTCACTTTCATATAGTGAATCCTGTATAACTCTGTATCTCTCAAACTCACTTTCTGCAAATTCCTTTGCAATAGCTGCTGTTACTTTTCCTTTATCCTGAAGTACATCCGCATCATTAAATCTAAGAAATGCGTCAAGCTTTGTTTTCCAATCTTCCATAGTCATAGGAATATGTCTTCGTGCCTGTCTTGTTGCATAATCAAGATACATTGTCACAATCTCATTTAATTCTGCAAGTTCTTCTTTTTCCAAGTAGTTTTTTGCAATTGACACATCTGTTTTTACTATTTTACCATCTGGCGCATTTTTCCATGATTTAAGTCCCATATGTTCCTTATTATGATCAGCTCTTGCCACTATCACTTCTGCCGCTGTATTACCATGAACTGCATAATGCATCTTATTCTGTACTGTTGCATAAAACTCTCTTGTCACCTGTGAATTCTTATCATAATCAACTGCTGTTGCATATATATCTGTAATTTTCTGGTAAAATCTTCTCTCACTTGCTCTGATTTCCTGAATCTCAGCAATAAGATGCTCAAAATAATCTTCGTCGAAATCTGTCCATTAATCAATCTGCTTTTATCAAGAACATACCCCTGCTTTGTAAATGTATCCAATACCTTTGTTGCCCATGTTCTAAACTGCATTGCCCTCTCTGAATTAATGCGATAGCCCACAGCAATAATTGCAGCTAATGAATAAAATTTGTAGTTGTATGTTTTTCCATTATCAGCAACTTGTGCAAAATTTGCACAAGTTGAATTTTCATCTAATTCTCCCTCTTAAAAATATTGCTCAGATGTTTTGTAATCACACTTCTATCTACATCAAAAAGCTGCGAAATTGCTTTCTGCGTAAGCCATACATCGCCATTCTGAACCCTGACTTCTATTCCGTCTTCTCCTGCATCTCGTGTAAAAACTAGAAAATCCACAGTGCTATTTCTTATCTGTAATTCTTTGCTCATAAACGCATTCCTTTCTCTAGATTCTATCAATACATCTCTATAAAACATTTTCCCCGGTTTCTTTCAAATATCAAGAAGGGAATTTCTGCTTTTGCCAGCATACTATTATTAACTGGAACATATTCATAATTTTCAATATCTGGTATACACTTTATAGCTTTCTTTTTATCTATACCATATAGATTATTTTCACTGCTGTTCCATAAAGCCTTAATCTTCAAAACAACACATTTTGTTCGAACCATCACCTTATATTTTTCAAGCCTGCTTTTTTCTATCTCCTTTGATTTATCACCATAAGAAATAGTAATATATCTGGAATTGGATTTTATAATGCGAACATCTGCATTCCTTACTACCTCTTTAGGGAATCCCAAATCTTCAAAAAAACTATCATAATCTGTAATGCATTCTGGGAGTTCCATTTTGACTGCATAACTGCTATTTATAATATTCTGTATACCCTTATCATCAGCCCTGAACATATAAATATTCCATCCCGTGCTATCGCCATCATCATCTAATATCGGAATAGAACCATAAGGATTAAGCATATGTAAATTAGACAAATCATCTTTTGTTGGCTTTTTAAATTTGACTATTTCAAATGTTATGCTCATGAATGTTCTCCTTTTCCGTCGCTTTTTTCGTCGCCTTTTTAGCGACGAATTATTTTATATATCTTGCTTTTTGTCATTGCAAACTAACTTCTTATGCCCAAACAATTGCTTTTACAATTCTTTTGCGCTAATGGTTATTACTGCGATTAGTATCTATGTACTTGGTAAAATCAATTACCTTTGCCGGCTTTCTCTTAGCAGCTATCCCTAGTCGTTCCATGTCTAATTTAAAAAGTTCACTCGGATATCCATATGCATCAAATCCCTCTGGCTGGCAAATATATCTGTTCAGATACTCACTAAGTTCCCATTGATACTTTGCTTCTTTCTCCAGCTTCTTACCAAAATACTGTGCATCCATTACCATTCTGTTAATGCCACCAACCGATTTCCTACCATGAGTTTTTGTTACAGTTGTATCGCCTGACATTTTAAAATACTGCCCTATCTGTTCCTCGGAATATCCCATTTCCTGCATCACGCCATGAATCACACTGCGGATATACATTGTATAGTAATTCAAGTTTCTTGGTTCAATATCAGTCATTGCTATTGTATAACGATTACTGGCATTCACAATAAACAAGACATTTCTTCCTTTTATTTTCGTCAAATGTGTGTCCCAACAGAACACAAGTGAAGCACCTTTGCTTTCTTCAATCTTTGTTGTTTTTAGTCGATCTTGAACTGCTTTTGTTGCACCAATCTCCATATGTATCACCTGCTCATCTCAAGTATTCTTTTTACTTCATTCTGTAATTCATCACTAAAGTCTGATAAATCATTATATGTAATTACTTTCAGTCTAATAAGACGAACAATATCCCATATTACCTCTGATTTTTTCAGTTCCATGACAACTCCCGGATGACGTTTATCTTCTTTTATCCGTTTTTCAAGTTCCCAGAATTTCTCTGATGCAGGCTTTTTATCATCATTCAGAAAATTTGCATACTCTTTAACAAGACCTTCCATATAATTTTCCTGCCAGCCTGATAATCTTTCTCGAAATAATTTCCAATCCTTTTTGCTTATGTCCATGATTTTGAACCTCCTCAGTCTCATGTTAGTCTCAACAAACGATTTCAAAAATGAAACTGTCTTGAGACTACAACTTTATAATTTACCTGCAAATACCAATTTTTATCGCATTTTGCTATATCATAGAGTCTCACTCAGTCTCAAATCTCGTGAGACTTCGTTGAGACTAACTTTGAAATATTCGTTTTTCAGAAAACTCTTTAAGCGTCTCTCACGCTTTAGAAAGCTTCTTCTTTGGCAATTCATCTGCTTTATAAGGAAGCTTTGCTGTCTCTATCCTTCAAACAAATCACCTATTATATATTTACCCCACTTTACATTTGACAGCATGTCCTGATTATCAACCACATAATCAAACGCAACGAAGTATTCATCTCCATCTTCAGTCTCCAAGTCTATTAATGCATCCAGTAAACCCTGATTGCTCCCTTTACTCTCAACGGCAAGCTCATTGTCAAAGAAAAGCTGATTAACGAATTTCCAGAAGTGAAGCCCTGCACCGGTATCCTCAGTCCATAAATATCTAATATAACAACTCCTCTTCCAGCGTTATCCTGTTATTATCAAACTTTAGCACCTTAAAGCTCTTATCAGATACATTGAGTCCGTCACAATTTCGTAGAAAAAGCATATACTGATTAGACAACTCAAAATTAATGAATCTCCTGACATCATCATTAATCATACAATCTGCATTATCTATCACAATAAAACTATCTCTACACTGTTTGATTGCTTCTAAAAAATCATCTGATTTGTAGTTAAATAGCTTGATTGCTTTGTATTCGTCTGTCAATCTTATATCTTCCAGCATTTCATAAAGTACTGTTTTACCTGTACCGCTATCTCCACCAACAAGAGTAATCCTGTCATCAAATGTCAAATCATATGAAAATGGAGCTGCTTTAAATGTTATATTCTTATAAATCATCTGCTTCTCTCCTTAGATACTCCTTACTCCACCAAGCATTATATCCTCTGCTACCGGTAACTATATCAGAATCATTAAATCTAATTTTGGCATCATCCGGAATATCAAAAAGCGTTGGTCTTGACATATAAATCTTAATATTATCCATAGTAAAAATTATTTTAAGAACATTCGGTCCACATCCCTCAACATTTACCACCTTATCGGGATGCTTCACAATATTAAGCAATGTCTTGCAGCCTGATGATAAATTTCGGATCGTACCTAAGCCATATTTTGTTTCTATATGCTTGTCTGGTGTCAGCTTCGCTTCATCCACTTGTTGAATCAAATCAATTTCTTTTTGTGACATATCTTCATTGCCTGTATTCAAGTTGAAGTACAAGTCATTGTAAAAAATCCAGTCTTTTGAATCTTTCCTCTCCGTATATATATCTATCATTACAATGTTCTCCTTCTGCAATATATGTTTAGCATCTGATTTTCCATATCTTACTTGGATAAGGCTTTGAATCAAATTTTCATATAGATATATTCCAGTATACCACACATAAATAAACGGCCCCAGAAGATCTCTTAAAATCTCCTGGAGCCTTCTTCATTTCCTATTGAAAAATAAATCCTTCTATATTTTATTTTTAAAAAAATTATTCAAACTCTTTTTCGGGTTTGATTTTTCATGTTACTTAATTGTTATTGCGTTTCAAAACCATATTATTTTGATACGATTTTGTATCTTGTTAATGTGGTTTCAAAGCTGCTGTACCCAAATTGTACCCAAACATTTTCCATCATCTCTGCAACAACAATTTATCTACATTTTCTTTTATTTCAGGTTTTAAAGCCAAATACTTTTTATATTTAGCCTGTGTTTTATTAATTTCTTTAGTTGTTGCTCCCGTTTTCTTTCCTAATGTGACTATATCTGTACTTGACAGATTCTCAAAAACTTTATTTATAGCAATATTTGAAAAATATATTTGTGAATAAAAATTAAAGTTATAAAAATGCTCAAATCTAAATTTAAATACCTCAACTTGTTGGTTAAAATCACTACGTTTGCTATTTTGTTTAAGAAATTGTTCTGCCTCAGGATATACCTTCAAGAAAGCAATCACACTCTCATATATTGCAATATCTCCATATCTATTAATAACCATATCCTTATAATCATTATTAGAATTTATAACGTTAATAATAAATCCTTGATTATGAATTTCTTGAATATTTTTATTACAGAACTCTACGTTATCAACAATAAAATTAACAAATTGCTTTTTATATAATTCATCATCTATTACCTGCATACATAAAACAAGCATATTCATTACATTAATTCTTTCAATATTATTGCTAAATGCTTTTTCCAATTTTTTCAAAAGAAACTCAACAATTTCTTGGTATTTGCTCTCATTTTTCTGCTTAAACATAGCCAATGTTAATTCAAAAATTTCCGAATCTACATCAAATGTTCTCCATGCATCATATATTTCTTCAACACTCGACATTCTTGTAAAAATATATTGTGAATAAAAATATTCAAAAAATGAACGATGAAAAAATTTAAAACAATCCTCACCAGAAGCTGGGACAAAAAGTTCAGTTCGATCAGAACAAAATATTAAAAACTGGTCAATTGCCAACTCCGTTTGATTTTCTGAAACATATTTTGTCTTATAAATCTGAGTTAATCGTTCTTTTATTATATCCTTACTCACATCACTATTATTAGGCAAGCAAAGATTTGCTAATTCCATGAATGTATTATCTTTCATTAATGTTGAAATAAGTGCCCAATCGTACTTTTCTTGTGATTTTTCTTTCTCTCGCTTATTTGAAATATACTCAAAACACTTTTGATATAACTCCAACTTATTTTCTGGTAATTCTCTTTCTGCCTTATATATATTAATCAAAAGAGATAATACTAAAAAACTGTTTAAAAAACCTTTATCAACCAATATCTGTGTTTGCTGTAAAAAAGATTCTCTATCACTTTTGTCAAATTTACCTAATTTAATAATATTATCAACATATGTTTGTATTTGAACCCTATCCAATGGTTCTATTTCAAATACTTCAATATTCTTTTCTGGTAAAAAACCTCTTGCTCTCGATGTAATACACACTTTATTATTAGGATTTTGATTTTTAAAATAATGAATCACATGACTATGCAATTCTTGCCTTCTCTCTTTATCTACTTCATCCAATGCATCAAGTAATATAATGCATCTCCCTCTCTTTAAATAATAATTTATTAATTCTTTAGATACCCTAGAATCTTCAATAAGCGTCTCTCTTTTCATACTATTCTGTAAAAAATCAACGACTGACATAGGATTACTTGTATTATTTATAAAGAAATTCTTCAATTCACCATAAATAACCATATATTCATCAGCATCAACAATATTTAACTTTTCATATTCCCCAATCAATTTCTTCATAAATAAGGATTTTCCGTAACCGGCTCCCCCTGTAACATATACTATGTTACTTCTTTCAAAAATATACTTCCAATCATCAAAATCAACTTCATTATGTAATTTTTCCTGCATACTGATTCTATACATTGGATTATTTCGTATATATCTGAAATTTAACCCATGTATCTTTTCTTCCCTCTGCGTAAGAAAGGGTGGAACATAGAATTCATTAATATCAAATTTGTCCAATAAATATATATGTGCCATTCTATGATTATCTTTCAAAATTTTAATATAGTATTCTTTATCATCTAAATACTTATCATCAGTATAAACCACCTCAGATTGAATACTTTGTCTCAAAATAGACTCAATTTCATCTAGCTTTGATATAACCCCATTTCCTAATAAATTCATTTTGTTATTGACAAAGTATATCATTGCAGCTTCTTCGTGACCTAATTGCTCAAAAATATAATTACTGCTTAATGAGAACATTTCCGAAAAAAAGGATTCTATCAACTGTTTTTCAGGTATCGTAAGTACATTTGCATCTATATATCTTTTCTGGAGATTATCTGACAAAAAATCAATAATCTCTGACTCTTCCAAATATTTGCTTT
>BABB01000322.1_pt1 | contig 11504 bp, 10 predicted proteins | sample 270368 | NCBI WGS metagenome assembly BABB01 (sample SAMD00036531, study PRJNA27869) | human gut metagenome | isolation source: feces from healthy human sample In-A, Adult, Male
AGAAGTGGTTTCGTGCATACTTTAATCATGGTCTGATCAACTACATCTACGGCCAGAAGCGTCTGCTGCCTTGCGATATGAGTTTTGACACTTTCTTCATCGATCCGTATGGCGATGTTATGCCTTGCAATGGAACCAAGGACAAGGAAGTTATGGGCAACCTGAACAATCAGACTTGGGATGAACTGTGGAACAGCCCGAAGGCAGAGAAGGTTCGTGCAAAGGTTCGTTGCTGCGACCGTGACTGCTGGATGATTGGCAGTGTAAGTCCTGCTATGCACAAGTACATCTGGAAGCCTGCGACTTGGGTTCTGGTTCACAAATTTAAGGCTCTGTTCACCAAACATCCGTACAGTATGTATGAGCTGAAGATTTGCCGTGACTACCGTGATGGGAAAGTCACCAAAGAGGATCTGGATAAGTGCAGCACCTGCGATATGAACTGTGTGATCAACAATGGTCTGAGTGAAGCAAGCAAAGAGCAGCTGAAGCATAAGACCGGTGAGGAAATTGTGGATGCGGATATTGCTCAGCAAATGAAAGGGTAAATCAGATGAGAATTACAGTGCTAACTCCTACTTATAATCGGGGAGGGAGTATACAAAAATTATATACCTCTCTGGATAATCAGTCCATAAAAGATTTTGAATGGCTAATTGTAGATGATGGCAGCTTAGATGATACGGCACAGGTTGTAAGGAAAGTTCAAAAATCAGCTGATTTTAGAATCCGCTATATCTATAAGGAAAACGGCGGGAAGCATACGGCACTAAATGAAGGCATAAAAAATATAGAGTCAGACTTGACTTTTATTGTTGATTCGGACGACTGGTTAAAGCCAAATGCGATTGAAACTGTGCTGCGATATTATGGAAAGTTTTGGGATAGAAACGGATTGTGTGGATACTCATTTCTCAGAGTATTTCCAGATGGAAAGATCAACGGTAAAGAGTTTGAACCTAATGAATGGGTTGCTTCGTACATAGAAGCAGAATTAATTCGGATGACACGATGGCTGATAAAGCCGAGGTATTTTACACCCATTGCCTAAAGGAATTTCCGTTTCCTGAGTATTCAGGTGAAAAATTCCTTGGTGAGGACATTGTTTGGATTCGAATGGCACGTAAGTACAATATGATTCACATTAACGAGGCGATATATGTCGGCGATTATCAGTCAGACGGACTTACGAAAAATAGAAGAGCAAATAACATAAAATCTCCTGTTGGCTGTATGCACAGAGCGGAAGAATTTATGAAGAAAGATATAAACCCTAAATATAGGATCAAAGGCGGACTTCAATACATTATATATGGCTTGTGCGCTGATTATACAATTACGGAACTTCTTAGAAACAGCAAAAATAAGTTGTTGACTTTTGTTTGTATTGTACCAGGTAAAGTATTAAAAGCAAGATGGAGTCGAAAGCTATAGAATCAAGAAATCTTATTATAGATAGAGGAGAGTAAACTTATAATGCTACGAATAAATAGACGAAAAATGATAGGGTTATTACTTCTTTCCGTGAGTGCCATTGTGTATGTTTTTGCATTAGCTTCAGGGCAAGACAGTATATTTGAATACACACTGTTACTTGCGTGTTTAACTTTTGCCTTGCTATTGAACAATGATTTTGAGTTGATTTCTCCAGCAGTGCTTTTTACAGCATATTTTCTTTACTCCATAGCCTTAGGACCAATTGGGTTGATGAATATGGGAAGATTCTATAGCTATGGGTATACAAAAATAATTTTGGGCGGTTTGCTGGCGTTTGCGATTGGAAATGGCATTTGTTTAATCGCGAAAAAAAGACCAGTTCATGAAAAGGAGGATAAACCTAAAATTCGATTTTCGTTTTCGAGAATTAAAACACTTTATTTCCTTTTGGCTGTTTCATGGTCTGCAGCGCTATATTATTTTATAAAAAACAGATCGTATTTGCTTGGCGATGTAGAAAATGGAAGAGTGGCAGCCATATCGGGTAGCGGCGCTTTACTATACACGGCTCAGGTATCAATTTTACTGGTCTGTATGCTTTTTGACATATACATAGAAACAAGAAAAGATCTACGGCCACTAATAAGCAAATTTACTATGATTTTTGTGACTGTAGTATCTTCTGCCACTTTGATTGTGTCTGGCTTTCGTGCACCTGTTGGCACACTATTCATTTGTATGATTGTGATGTATGCTGGAAAAAAGAAAATGCCTATGGGTAGAATCGTCTTTTATGGACTGTTGTGCATTATAGGTGTATCGGTACTTGGGGCAATTCGCACAACGATGTCTGGAGGTGTTAGTAGCACATTGACATCCTTTTTTACTTCGCTCTATGTGGGGAATATTAACATAAATTATATGTATAATACATTTCCCGGAAAAGTGGATTTTCAATATGGATATACCTACCTTATAAACTTTCTGATGTTGTTGCCTGGGCCGGATTTGGATTTTACTTTATGGCTTAAAGAACAGGTGGGGATTACTTTTTCCGGGGGTGGCTTGACACCAACTATTATTGGTGAGTTTTATATCAATTTTGGTGAGGCATTTATATTTATTGGATTGTTCATTTTAGGTGTGTTTAGCGTTTATCTGAATAGGTACTTCAAGAGACATAAGGAGAGTTTTCTTGCTGTTTTTTATGTCTGGCAGTTTGCACATTGTGTTTCCGGAGGTATAGCTAACGTCAGTGTGACAGTGCTGTTATATACAATAGTGTATAAATGCTTGATAATGCTTCCGTATAGAAGCACGAAAAGTTTTAATAGAAGGAGACTGGCAGATGGACAGTATTAAGAAAGAGGAAATGGGAAAGTCCGCTGTTAAGGCTGGGCTTTGGTACACGATAGGAAATATAGCTTTAAAGGGATGCGCGTTTCTGACACTTCCGGTTTTTACGCGGCTTTTATCTACAAGTGATTTTGGTGTATATAATGCCTACATTGCGTACGAGCAGATTTTTACTGCAATCTTAGGAGTGGGGTTTTACGGAACAATAAAAAACGCAAAATTGGATTTTAAGGAGAACTTTAAAAAATATCTATCCTCTATTGTATTCCTGAGTGTTTTGATTTTCATTTTCATTACTGCTGCTGCTAATGTTGCATATCCAATATATTGTAATGAACTTGATTTTTCACGGTTTGTGACAAACTGCTTGCTGTTTCAGAGTTTTGGCGCGTATATGCTTTATCTATATGGCGTTAAACTTAATGCTGAATTTCGTTACCGATCATTTTTGATCATGTCGAGCATCAACGTCCTCGGCAACACAGTTTTATCAATAATTCTTATTTTGTTCGTTTTCCCGAATGAAAGATATCTTGGAAGAATACTTGGCTCGGCGATTCCACTCATTGGCATCGGAGTAGCATTGTGCTTCTTAATATGGAGAAACGGAAGAACACTTTACAATAAAGCATATTGGAAATATGGACTGGCGATAGGACTTCCTCTTCTTCCGCACGTTATCTCGCAGTCGTTACTTTCGCAAGTCGACCGAATTATGATAAAAGATATGGTGGGCAGCTCGGAAGCGGGAATATATAGCTATATTTACACAATTTGTACAATTCTATATATCGTAGGAAATTCTATGGAGAACGCATGGTCACCATGGGTATTTTACACATTAGATAGCGGAGATAAAAAGCGTATTGAACGAGCTGGAAAAGATTATGTTATGGTGTTTGCATTGTTAACGATCGGCTTCTTTTGTGTGATGCCAGAAGTGACAAAGATAATGGCGGGAAGTAATTATTGGGGCGGCATAAGTTTGATTATCCCGTTGACCTTTGGTAACTTTTTCGTTTTTATGTATGGCTTGCCCGTAAATATAGAGTATTACCATAAGAAAACAGGGTTTATTTCACTTGGCACGATACTTGCTGCTGGCTTAAATGCTGTGCTTAACTATTTTGGAATTATCCTGTTTGGATATCAGGTCGCAGCATACACAACATTCCTTTCTTATGGGATGTTATTCCTATTCCATTGGTTTATTGCAAACAAATACGGGGTAAGCGAGCTGTACAGTTTCAAGTTTTTATTAAATCGCACTGCACTTGTACTTATTTTGGGATTTGTGGTTCTTCTGACGGATGGGTTTATGGTATTTAATTTTATATTACGATATATGTTGATAATTCTGATTTTAATTTGGTTTTATAAACACAGACAAATGCTGGTTGGAGCGTTGAAAAGGAGATGATGTTTTGGATTGCGTGATAGCTTGCGAATATAGTGATATAAGTAACGGAGACCAGCTATGAAAAGTCAACCATAAATTAGCAAAAAAATTCTTTTTCATATCGGTGGTAAAAAAGGGTAACTTTAATAGAGCTCCCTTAGGGTGCTTTTTCAAAATCTATCGATATTGGTATACAGACCTCTTATTCGAGGTTAAATTCTACTTCGTCAGTGAGCATCTTCCAGATGACTCTGACAAGCTTGCCGGCACAGTGCCCAAGTGCATTGTAGTGAGACCGGCCTTCAGCCCTCTTGGCATCATAATAAGCCTTGAAGGTCGCGTTGTTTCTGACAACGTTCCAAGCTGCATTTACAAGGGCATATCGTAAAACACGAGAGCCACGTTTGGACATCCTTGTTGTCTTAGCCTGAAAGTTACCAGACTGATAGACAGAAGGATCCAGACCTGCAAAAGCAAGCAGCTTGTTTGGATTGGAGAAACGGTGAATATCACCTATTTCACCAAGAATCATTCCGCCATTGATATAACCGATACCAGGAATGGTCATGATGACAGAATCGTTGAATTTCATGATATCCGTTATCTCAGCTTCAATCTTTTGTAATTGGCTATCCAGTAACTCGATTTGTTGAATGGTTTGAGTTATCTGAATAGATATAGCGCTGTCGTTGGCACCGACAGACTTCTGTGCGAGAACTCTTAATTCTTTGGCCTGCTCTTTAGTAAAGTGTCCGTGCGAGTTCACTTTGAGCAGATTTGCCAGATGAGTCATATGCATGGAAGCAATCTCTTTTGGAGAAGGTGCTTCTTTTAAAAGAGCATAGACAGCATTCTGATGCAGACCGGATTTGAAAAAGTATTGAATCTCCGGGAATACCTGATCAACATAGGTTGTCAGTTGGATTTTCAATCGGGTGCGTTGCTTAATGGTTTTCTGCCGAAAGCGCCCCAAGGCCTTAAGATCCATCATATCGAGATCAAAGAAGGTAATAAATCTTAGGTCATCCTGCATCATAAGAGTTTTAGCAATAACAAATGTGTCGACCTTATCTGTCTTTGTTTTACGAACATTGTTCTTACGCATTTGACAGGTTTTGATGGGGTTCAACACACACACTTGGTAGAACTCAGCAACAAGGTATCGAACAAGGTTGTCACCGTAGTGTGCCGTCGACTCAAGACCGATGATGATGCTGTTCTTATCGAATGATTCGAGCTTAGAGACCAGCAGTTGGAAGCCATCAGCGTCGTTTGTGAATTGAACGGCTCAATGAGTATTTCACCGTCCGAAGAAATCGCAGCGGCGAAATGGTTAAGTTTGGCAATATCAATGCCTACAAAAATTTTCATGAGGTTGTACCTCCCTTTCCTAAAGTCTGATACCATGATGTCCACCATCGATTATCATCGTAGACTTGATAGAAATAAGTACTCTGAGTGAAGAACACTCCGGCAACATCCAGCTGATAAACAATTCAGATAAAGGTAGCGGCAATACACTCCAGTTGAGTAGTCAAGCTACAGGGAAAAATCAAAAGTCCATAGTATCTGAATTGTATTGAACCACGATATTAAAAGAAAGGGAACGTGTGATAATTAACTTCCTAATTATCATACAAGGATTTATGATTAAAGAAAAGTTATTGAAGCTGTGCTTGGCACCTCTTCGCTTATTGCCAATAAAAGAAAATAGGATTGTTTTTATATGCAATAGAGGGGGTGGTTTTTGTTGCAACCCCAAATATATGGCGCAGTACATACATGAAAACTATGGCAGTCAATATGAAATTATATTTTTTTACAATGATGAATCTGTGGTAAAAAGAAACAACTGTGATTGGATAACATGGAAAAAATTCGATGGATTCGGCTATATTGAAGCTATGGCTACGGCTAAATATATTGTATCAAATATAACAATTCCTAGATTTATGCCTTATAAACGGCATCAAGTGAAGATGTGTACGTGGCATGGTTCCGCATTTAAGGGAACTGGTGACATGGAGTATAATTTCGATAAGTATGATGTCTTTTTAGCTGAAAATGAGCTGACATATAAAGTTATCAGAGAGATATGGATGTATCGGGGAGAAATATTGCGAACTGGTATGCCCCGGAATGATTGCTTGTTTAATTTTACTAAAAAACAGATAAAGAATATAAAAGAAAAAATAGGAGTTCCTGAAGAACATTTGTTGTTATATGCTCCCACAATTAGGGATAAAGGAGACGCTGATTGTTTTTCGGTTGATTTCTTGAAATTAAAGGCACACCTTGAAGACAGATTTGGCGGTTCTTGGCAAGTTGCATTTAGATATCATCCTCTGCAAAAGAAAAGAAACTTACCGAGTGGATGCATTGATCTAAGTACGTATGAAGATATGCAAGAGTTACTGATGTGCACCGATATACTTGTAACAGATTATTCTTCATGTATGTGGGATTTTTCATTGATGGGAAAACCATGCTTTGTCTATGCATCCGATATAGATAGATATATCAATGATGAACGTGGTGCCTTCTTGTATCCTATTGACATGTTGCCTTTTCCGCTTGCGAGAAATAATGATGAGTTAGTTGAACGTATCGTTCAATTCAATCGCAAAGAATATGAAGAACGGCTTGAGCAGTTCTTTAAAGAATGGGGTAGATACAATTATGATGGGACAGCAACGGAAAAAGCTGTTGATAGGCTTTTAAACGGATAATTTAAAGCGTGTATAAGTTCTAGGTTTGTGATTGCTAAGCAAGTAGACTATTCTGAACCAGACAGTTCTTAAACAACTTATTAACACAGATTATGCAAGATCTGTAGAGAATATATTTACATAGTTCATGGAGTCAATTCATGAGGACTTATATTTGAGGATATGTCCTGTAGACTTATCCCTATAGAGCTTACTTAAAATTCAATATAAGGAGTAGAAAAAATAATGAAAAACATAGTTTTAATAATCGCTGGCGGTGTTGGTGCTCGTATGGGCCAAGATATACCGAAACAGTTTATCAATGTGTATGATAAGCCAGTTATTGTTTACACATTAGAGGCTTTTCAAAAGCATCCAAGCATTGATGCGATTGAAGTTGTTTGCCTCGACGGGTGGCACGATGTCTTATGGGCATATGCCAAGCAGTTTGGAATTGCCAAACTTGAGAACATTGTTTCAGGTGGCAAGAACGGTCAGGATTCAATCCGAAACGGACTTTATGACATTGCTTCAAGACATAATGGTTCTGATGATATCGTATTGGTTCATGATGCGATTCGTCCTATGGTAAGCAACGATATTATCTCGGATAATATTCGAGTTTGCAGACAATACGGAAATGCAATTACTGTTGTTCCGTGTACTGCGGCAATGTTAAAAACCTTTGATTCTCTTTCAACTGAAGAACAGGTTCCAAGAGATAATCTTAAAATCACTCAAACACCACAGGCGTTTTTCCTTCAAGATATTATTGCAGCACATAAAGAAGCTTTGGAAAAGGGAATTACAAATTCAGTTGCTTCTTGTACGATGTATATTGAACTTGGCAGAAAACTATATATGTCTGCGGGTTCTGAGAAAAACTTGAAGCTCACCACAGCCGAGGATATTGAGATTTTTAAGGCTCTTCTAAATGCCAAGAAGGATGTGTGGATGCACTGATGGGATACAATGATGGATTAAGGCAAGTTGCTGAAACATTGCCAATAAAAGCGGGAAAAATACTTGTAACAGGTGCTACAGGACTTATTGGATCATGTTGTATAGATGCTCTTTTGTATGCCAATGAATATTGCGGTTGTAGATTTGAGATTTTCGCTTTGGGACGTTCACAAGAAAAAATCTCTAAGCGTTTTAAAGGCAAAGTAACGCCTGTTGTACAGGATGTTGTTATGCCTCTGACGCTGGATGTCGTATTTGATTATATTATTCATGCGGCAAGCAATGCCGACCCTAAGATGTATGCTCTTAAGCCTGCAGAGACAATTCTTACAAATGTCATTGGAACAAAAAATGTGCTTGAATACTGTAAGAAAAACATAGATACACGGTTGCTGTTAACTTCAACTTTCGAGGTCTATGGGAAAATAGATGGCATTGATGTGTATAGCGAAAATATGGTCGGATTAGTAGACTTTCATATGCTCAGAAACGGCTATACAGAAAGTAAGCGGTGCGCCGAGATGCTTGTCAACAGCTATATTGATGAATATGGAATTAACGCTGTGATTTGTAGATTGGCTAGTATATATGGACCTACCATGTTGCTAAACGATAGTAAAGCACATGCTCAATTTATCAGAAATGCGTTGCACGGTGAGAATATTGCCTTGAAGAGCAAGGGGGAACAAAGAAGAACATATTGTTATGTTCTCGATGCTGTTTCTGCTTTGTTTATGGTGCTTTCCAAAGGAGAGATTGGAGAAGCGTATAATATTGCAAATGAAAATTCAGTTGCTTCAATTGCTGATGTTGCTTCATGTTGTGCAAAGATAGCGGGAACAAAGGTGTTTTTTGGTATTCCGGATACTGTCGAATCAAAAGGATTTTCTAAACCGCAAAACTGTATACTTGATAATAAAAAGCTAAAGTCTTTGGGGTGGGAAGGAAGATATTCTCTGGAAGAGGGCTTTACAGAAACCATAGATGAGTTGAGGAAAAACGAACGGAGGGGACAAAAAAGTTTATGCTTGAACAATTAAAACAAGATGTTTGCTACGCCAACCTCGATTTGGTTGCCAGAGGTGTAGTCATTTATACATGGGGCAACGTCAGCGGAATCTCTGACGACAGAAAGTACATGGTCATCAAGCCATCTGGCGTTGACTACGATGGAATGTCAGCTGAGGACATGGTGGTTGTGGATATTGAGAGTGGTGAAACTGTGGAAGGTAAATGGAAGCCATCATCTGATACCAAGACTCATCTTGCACTGTATAAGAAGTATTCACAGATTAAAGGCATAGTCCATACACATTCTACCAATGCCGTGGCGTTTGCACAGGCTGGCATGAAAATTCCAGCGCTTGGTACAACTCATGCGGATTATTTCTACGGAGATATTCCATGCACGAGAGAGCTGAGCAAAGAAGAAGTAATGGAAGCCTACGAACTGAATACAGGCAAGGTCATTATCGAGATAATAGAGAAGATGAACTATGATCCGATGGCTATACCGGGAATTGTGGTAAAGAATCACGGCCCGTTCGCTTGGGGCTCAAGCCCTGCCAATGCTGTATACAATGCGGTTGTTATGGAAAATGTAGCGGAGATGGATATCAAAACGCTGTTACTCAATTCACAGGCAGAGATGAAGCAATATGTGTTGGACAAGCATTATATGAGAAAACACGGCCCGAATGCCTATTATGGGCAGAAGTGATATCCATAGAAAGAAAGAGGTCTAAAACATGCGAGAATATTACGGATTTCTGATTTTATTTAATGGAACCGAATGCAGTAAGACAGTAAACGCTCAATAAAACCGTGGTTAGACTTTACCCCTTCCTCCGTAGTAAACTTTTAAATTGAAGTGAAAGCTCAAAACTTAAGTCAATTAATATGAAGATATGCAAGAGTTACGGAGCGTGTCCAGAAAAAAATAATACAAAGGATAATTTCTTACAGCCAGTAAGAAATTATCCTTTCAGTATATTATGCTAGATGAGTTATAAATTTTTTGCTAAAATAATACTCAACAAAAAACAAAATTGTCTGTTGTTAATAACTGACAATTTACCAAAACGACAAATGAGGAGAGCTATATGGGAAAGAAAAAACTATTAGCACTGCTGATGGCAACTGTTTTAGCCATGCAACCGACTATATCTGTAACGGCAGAAACAGGGCAGGTTACAGATTCTGTAGGAGATTATGAGGGTGAAGAAACAAAAGAGAAATCAAAGGTAACAGAACTTGAAAATACGGACAGTGCAGTACCTAACTCCCCGGCAGTGGATGAAGAAATGACAAAGATGACTTCTGCAGAGAAGGAAGAGGTGGATGATGGAGAGACGGTAAGTTTGTCAGCGGTTACGGAATCATCAAATAATCAGACGACTTCATATGCACATAGTGAGGAAGCTACGTCAGGTGCTATGACACTAAAAGCAGAATGGAATGATCCTGTACTTGGACAGCCGACCACATTCCATGTGTCTGCAACAGGCGGCTCAGGAAACTATAAATTCAGAATGGATGCACCGAGCTATTCTAGCCCAAATCAATGGGCATTCGAATCAGTAGCGGATCCAAGTCGCGGTGAATGGATGAACTATACTGGTGAGTGTATGAGTACAGACTACTCTTTTACTATGACTGCCTCAGGTACATATAATTTTCGTTTTTACTTAATGGATAAGGCAAATAATATTTATTATTTACGTGTAAATACATATATACATTTATCTGATCCTAATTATCCAAGTATAAATTCTATAATTCAGTCAGCGGTAGATCAGTGTAAAAGGGAAACTGATGGTCCTGATTATCAAAATAAATAAAACCGATACTAAAACCGATAATAAAAATAGTAATAAATCAGATAACGGAGTGATAGAGCTTCCGATTATACCAATAGATTAATTAATAGGTTACCATGTATTTTTACATTGTGGAATAGAGTATTTATTAACAATAGAACATGCTGGGAGGATTATGTATGTACAAAAGAATAATTAGCCTTATTTTAACACTTATTATGCTGATTACAATAGTTCCATCAACTATTGTGGCAGCAAGTGAAGTTCGGACAATGGAAGGGGTTGAAGCTTCGGGCAAGCAATCCGAATGCAACCGGCCTGAGGTCGATAAATCGGAGGAAAATATTATCTACATGGTAAATCCGCTGTATGAGGATGTTATCAGCATTGATGATTTAAAGAAAAAGCTTGACTCCTCAAACGATGTGCAGCTATTTGCGGCATCCACGGGACAGTATTTTTCAGATTATGACAGTGCCGTTTCATATCTCAGAAAGCAGATGGTTAGCAGAGAGACGGAAATAACCTTGAATTTCCCTGCATCCTGGTTTGATTCTCACAAAGATGAGCTATATTGGGATTTATTATATGATGCAATGAAGTGCGATGAAAGCTCTACCGGACAGGATGGGGATGCGCTTATATATGGATTTGCTGGCTGTCGTCTTTCATACAGTAATGCAGGATATATACAATATACCATGTCATATCATTCTGATGCAGAGCAGGAAGCAAAGCTGACAGCGGCTGTGGCTGAGGCAATGACAACACTGCAGCTTAATGGACTGAGCGAAGCCAAAAAGATTATAAAGATTCATGATT
>BABB01000747.1_pt1 | contig 11473 bp, 9 predicted proteins | sample 270368 | NCBI WGS metagenome assembly BABB01 (sample SAMD00036531, study PRJNA27869) | human gut metagenome | isolation source: feces from healthy human sample In-A, Adult, Male
TAGCAGATCTTCCCGGGTGATTCGTCGCTATTGAGATCGGTTTTATCGGTGAGAATCCCGATACATTGACCGCATTGGTTGAAAGGGCGAAGAAAATAGCCCGCCAGTGTGATATGGTGACGGATATCCGTTCTAATTGGGGAGATAAGGTGCCTGTGTGGAAACCGATGTTCTCTCAACAGAAAGGTTTACGCTTGGGAATTACCCGGCAGCAGGTTGCTAATTCATTCCGTACGGCTACCAATGGTTTGCCTTTGGGAGAATATCGTGAGGGGGATGTTTCCTTGCCTATTCTGTTGAAAGATGAGGATGTGGAAAAAATGAACTTGAATGATGTGAAAAGTGTGCCTGTATTCAGTACGAAAGGAAATTCCGTGAAAGTGGAACAGGTGATCGATAATTTTGCTTTGGGTTATGATTATAATGTAGTCCGCCGCTTTAACCGCGAGCGTTGTATGATGATGCAATGTGAACCTAGACGTGGAGCCAATACGATGGCTGCGTTTAAACAGGTGCTCACTGCCGTACAAGAGCAGATGCGGTTGCCCGAAGGGTATAAAATGAAATATTTCGGCGAGCAGGAAACACAGGATGTGAGTAACGCTGCATTGGCGAAGAATATTCCGCTGACCTTCCTGTTGATTTATGTGGTTCTGCTGTTTCTTTTCCCCAGCAACTACCGCAAGCCGGTATTGATTATGCTTATGTTGCCGCTGGTGTTTATTGGTGTGGTATGGGGATTGCTTTTGTTTGGTAAGTCATTGGACTTCTTTGCCATCCTCGGTCTGTTGGGATTGATTGGTATGAATATCAAGAACGCCATTGTGCTGGTCGATGAAATCGGACTTCAGTTGAAGGATGGAAAGGGTGCTGTGCCTGCCGTGGTCGAGGCTACCAAGACGCGTATCGTTCCGGTGACCATGGCTTCCGGAACTACTATTCTGGGTATGCTTCCATTGTTGGGCGATGCCATGTTTGCAGGTATGGCGGCTACCATTATGGGTGGTTTGTTCGTATCAACGGTACTGACCATTTTTGTTCTTCCGGTAACTTATTGTATTTTCTTTAAAATTAGAGCAGACAGATAATGAAAACTAAGATGATCTATATTATAAGTATGGCTTGTATGACCGGTACACTTTCGGCTCAGACTGTCGTGGATTATTCTACCTTTGAACAAAAGGTACTGGATTATAGCCAAACCTTAAAACAGAGTGTGGCGCAACGTACAGCTATGCAGAAGGCTATGAAAGCGGCAAAAACCGCTTTCTTTCCGGCTGTTGATGCAACGGGAAGCTATCAGTATCGTATTAACAAATACGAGATGGATTTTGGCGGAATGGCTGTTCCTATGGAGCACGATTCATACAGTGCCGAAGTAGGGGTATCACAACCTATTTATGCCGGTGGCAGTATCTATCACAATTATAAGGCTTCCCAAATACAAACTCAGATGGCGGATAAGTCGGTGGATTTGACAACGGATAATATTATCTATGCCGCTGAAGCCAGTTATTGGGGAACAGCCGCACAAAAAGAAATGTATGAAACGATGTGCCAGTATGTACAGATTATTGAGCAGTTGACCAAAGTGCTGCAAGATAAGTACGATGATGGCTATATCAGCAAGACGGATCTCATTCAGATGCAGACTCGTTTGAAAGAGGCTGAATTGCAACGTTCCAGCAGCTATCAGTCTTATCAGGTCGCCTTGCAGAATATGAATGTACTGATGGGATTGGAACCGCTGGCTGAAATGGATTTGACGGATTCTATTTCTACCATATTGCCTATGCCTGCCTTTGTTGGAGCGGAAACAGCCTTGAATGTGCGTCCCGATTATGCTATCTCCCAATTGGATGTGGATTATCAGAAAAGACAGGTAAGTCTGGCTGCCGCCAAGTACAACCCTTCTCTTTCTATCGGTTTTAAAGAGACATGGGGAACACAGATGTTGAACATTTCGGGCGAAACTATGTTTAATAGTAATGTGTATGCCTCTATTAAATTGCCGATTTTCCATTGGGGAGCCCGCTTTAAATCGACGGCTGCACAGAAGGCTATTTTATTGGGCAAGCAGTATGCATTGCAAGATAAGCAAGACCAAATAAGCAAAGAAGTGGCGAAGGCGTGGACTAGTCTGACAGAGAATACCCGTCAGATAAGTATTGCCGAGGAGAACTGCAAACTGGCAGAAGAGAATTTGGATTTGAACACTTTTAGTTATACTGAAGGTAAGTTGACTATTTTGGATGTGCTTTCTGCACAGCTGACATGGATACAGGCATATACAAACCTTATCCAATCTTATTATGAGCAGAAGATTGCGTTGGCTGATTACAGAAAAGCGACCGGTATAAGGTATTTAGGACAGAAATAGGTAAATTCAGACCAGATTCTTATTATAAAAAAAGTCACAATAAAGCAGGTTTGGCTATCTTTGTATCCCAATCTGCTTTATTTGTTTTTATCAGTTTATGTTTACTGTAAAGCTTGTTTTAACAGTGGAAAAAATAACAGGTTACAATGAAGAAAATATCATTTTTGATCGTAATCTTTATATGTATGGCAGATGCGGCTTTGGCAGTCACGCAAGAGGGCGGTCTGTTTTATTTGCCTGAAGATACGACAATGCAACACAAAGACAGCACAGTACAGAAAAGGACTTTTTTCAAAAGATTTCTGGACTATTTTAATGATGCTAATAAAGATAAGAATCATAAGAAATTTGATTTTAGTATTATTGGCGGACCACATTACAGTACGGATACCAAACTGGGGCTTGGACTGGTGGCAGCGGGGCTTTATCGTGCTGATAGAAGTGACATGCTTCTTCCCCCGTCCAATGTATCTTTATTTGGAGATGTTTCCACTGTTGGCTTCTATATGTTGGGGATACGCGGAACTCATATCTTTCCGCAGGACAAATACCGGCTGGATTATACTCTTTATTTTTATTCCTTTCCTTCCAAGTTTTGGGGAATAGGGTACGATATGGGTAATGTAGATGCCAATGAATCTGATTTAGATCGCTGGCAAGCACAAATTAAAGCTAGTTTTTTGTTTCGGATAGCGGATAATTTATATATAGGTCCTATGGCATCTTATGATTATGTGCATGGTAAGAATATGGAACGCCCCGGATTACTGGAGGGAATGAACCTTACTACTGCTAATTATGGAGTGGGCCTTTCTTTGGCATATGATTCGCGCGATGTGTTGACTAATCCCCATAAGGGATATTATTTGAATATTACCCAATGTTTCCGTCCTAAGTTTTTAGGAAACGATTATGCATTCAGTACTACGGATTTGCGTACCAGTTATTATCATCCTGTATGGGAAGGAGGATTGTTGGCAGGAGAATTACGCGGTACTTTTAATTTCGGTAATCCGTCGTGGGCTATGATGGCGCTGTTGGGAAATTCGTATTCCATGCGTGGTTATTACGAAGGGCGCTATCGTGACAAGCATAAAATAGAGGGGCAGGTGGAATTGCGTCAGCATGTATGGAAACGTAATGGTGTTGTAGTTTGGATAGGGGCCGGAACTGTATTCAATAAGTTCAGTGCTTTGCGCATGGACAGAGTGTTGCCTAATTATGGAATAGGTTATCGTTGGGAGTTTAAAAAGAATGTAAATGTTCGTCTGGACTATGGATTTGGAAAAAATGGACAGTCTGGTTTTATTTTTAATATAAATGAAGCATTTTAAAGAATTTATTCAGTGGTGTTGTGAGCCACAACGATTGTTCGTTCTGTTCATCGTTGTCTTGGCCATTCCCAATGTGGCATTGTTTTTTACAGAACAACAAATGACACTTTTGGCACGTATTTGTAATGTCATTCTGCCGGTATCGGTTTATTGGTTGATTATGACATTGGGGCGTAAACCTGGAAAGACTATTTGGATCTTATTTCCATTTGTTTTCTTTGCGGCATTCCAATTGGTATTGCTATACCTGTTCGGGCGTTCTATCATTGCAGTAGATATGTTCCTGAATCTGACAACTACTAATTCCGGGGAGGTGATGGAACTGTTGGATAATTTACTGCCGGCTGTAATTGGTGTTTTTGTTGTTTACATTCCTGCTTTGGTCTTGGGAGGTTTCTCATGGGTCCGAGGTAATCAGTTGGAATATTCTTTTATTCGTTCTCAACGTAAGTATGCCTTGGCAGGCATTATTGCAGGAGTGTTATTGACTGTTATCTGCTATGCGACGCAACGTGATTATCAAGTAAAGATTGAAATGTATCCGGCTAATGTATGTTATAATTTAGTATTGGCTGCAGAACGTGCGGGCGAAACTGCCGGATATGCGGAAACTTCAAGGGATTTTACTTTTAATGCCAGTGCCGCACATGATAAAGACAGCCGGGAAGTTTATGTCTTGGTGATAGGGGAAACGGCCCGTGCCTGTAATTTCGGACTTTATGGTTATGAAAGGAATACCACTCCATTACTTGATAAAATGGAGGGGTTGGTAACTTTCACGGATGTGCTTACCCAGTCTAATACTACTCATAAAAGTGTGCCTATGTTGCTTTCGGCAGCTTCGGCTGAGGATTATGACTGTCTTTATAGACAGAAAGGAATCATTACCGCTTTCAAGGAGGCAGGATTTCATACAGCCTTTTTTTCGAACCAGCTTCCTAACCATTCTTTTATTGATTTTTTGGGGATGGAGGCAGATGATTGGAAGTTTATCAAGAAAGACACTCCGAAAGGAGCCAATATTTCGGATGACGAACTATTGTTTCTAGTAGAAGAGGAGCTAAAGGCAGGTCATCAAAAATTATTTATCGTGCTGCATGCCTATGGATCACATTTTAATTATAAAGAACGTTATCCCGAATCCATGTCTGTCTTTAAACCGGATAATCTGACAGACGCCAAATATGAGAATAAAGAGTATTTGATGAATGCATACGATAACACTATCCGTTATACAGATGGTTTTCTGGCTTCTTTGATCACTTTATTGCAGAAAATGAACTCTTTTTCGGCTATGCTTTATACTTCGGATCATGGAGAGGATATTTTTGATGATAATCGAAAATTATTTTTACATGCATCCCCGGTCCCGTCTTATTATCAACTGCATGTACCATTTTTAATTTGGTTGTCCAAAGCATATAGAGAAGAGAATGTGGAAGTACATGAAGCTATATTGCAGAACCGTGAAAAACCGGTAGCAGGAAATGCTTCTGTGTTTCATACCATGCTGAATTTGGCAGGGATACAGACACCTTATAGGGCAGATAGCCTATCGGTAGCAAATAGACAATATCTCATTCGTCCGCGTTATTATCTTAATGATCATAATCTTCCTAAGTCATTGGATAAGATAGGATTAAAAAAGGAAGACATAGAACAGTTCAGACGAAATAATCTTGTTTATCCTTGATGTGAAAAAGATTTAAAATGGTTGGAGAATTATAATAGAATTACGTATTAATGATTAATTTCGCACAGCTTTGTTATTGTATTTATTACGAAAACTATTATAATTCTTTTATTATGAAAAACAAGAAAAACAATTTCTATCTGATGGGAGTGGTGTTTATAGCCATTCTCGGCGGTTTACTTTTCGGTTATGATACAGCTGTTATTTCGGGAGCGGAGCAGGCTCTGCAAAAACATTTGGGATTAGATGCTTTCTGGCATGGCGTGACTGCTTCCAGTGCATTGATAGGTTGTGTCATTGGTAGTGCTTTTTCCGGTTATTTTGCTTCGGGGTTAGGACGTCGTAATTCGTTGCGTCTGGCTGCTTTATTGTTCTTTCTGTCTGCTTTAGGCTCTTATTATCCCGAATTTTTATTTTTCTCTAAAGGAGATACTTCGTTTGCATTGATCCTTGCTTTTAACTTTTATCGTATCATCGGGGGAATCGGTGTAGGACTTGCCTCTGCTGTTTGTCCGATGTACATTGCCGAAATTGCCCCTTCCGAAATTCGTGGTAAATTGGTTTCCTGTAATCAGTTTGCTATTATTTTTGGCATGTTGGTAGTCTATTTTGTCAATTATATGATTAAAGATGGTATGCCGGATGAAGTGCTTGTTTCCGATGGTTGGAGATATATGTTTGGTTCAGAAGCGGTTCCGGCTGCATTATTTGGCATTTTATTGTTTTTGGTTCCTGAAACTCCGCGCTATTTGGCTATGACCCATCAGGATGATAAAGCGTTTTCTGTACTTGAAAAAGTAAATGGAACAGATAAGGCTAAAACTATTTTGTCTGAAATAAAGGCTGTGACTTCCGAGAAAACAGAGAAACTGCTTACATACGGGTTGACAGTTATTGTAGTCGGTATCTTGCTTTCTGTATTTCAGCAAGCTATCGGTATTAATGCTGTGCTTTATTATGCACCGCGTATTTTTGAGAAAATCGGTGGCGGTGGTGATGGTATGATGCAGACTGTGGTAATGGGGGTAGTTAATATTCTCTTTACATTGGTTGCTATCTTTACCGTAGAGAAGATGGGACGTAAACCCTTGTTGATTGTTGGTTCTATTGGTATGGCTGTAGGTGCATTCTGTGTTGCATTTTGTGATGAGTTTCAGGTGGGAGGTATTCTTCCTGTTCTTTCCATCATTGTTTATGCTGCATTTTTTATGATGTCATGGGGACCTATCTGCTGGGTGTTGATTGCAGAGATATTTCCGAATACTATCCGCGGCAAGGCAGTGGCTATTGCTGTAGCTTTCCAATGGATATTCAATTATCTGGTCTCTTCCACTTTTCCTGCCATGTATGAATTCAGTCCGGTGTTTGCCTATGGGCTTTATGGCGTGATTTGTGTGCTTGCAGCTCTGTTTGTATGGAAGATGGTTCCTGAAACAAAAGGAAAGACTTTGGAAGATATGACTCGTCTTTGGAAAAAAAGAGCGAAGGAGGCTTGAGAATCTTTCTTCTGATCAAGAACTATTTCATATTGTTTCCTTTTGATAATATCGTCCGACGGATATAAAGCGTATGTCTTATATTCATCGGATGATCGCTTTATAAAGGTTGGATGAGCCATCTTTGTCTTGGACGGATGTGAATAGAGCAAGAAAAAAGACAGGCATGCGAAAATATCTTCGCATCTGTCTTTTTTCTTTTTTATCAGGATGGGATTGTTTTATTTCTTTTCCCCTATTGTTTTCAGCATTTCTTGTACGGCTGCTTCCAACTGCTGGTCTTCACCTACCAATGCCTTTTCTGGAGTATTATAAACTTCAATGTCTGGAGAAAGTTGGTGATTTTCTGCATATTGTCCACGCATATCCATGCAACCCACCTGAGGAATACCGAACACAATGCTCGGATCGATTTGGTTTTCCCACCATACGGCAGTCATTGTGCCCGGAACCGGTGCGCCAATCAGTTTGCCTATCTTTAATTCCTTGTAAACCCATGGGAAGCCATGTGCGTTACTGTAATTGTCCTCGCATACCAATACGCAGGATGGCTTGAGCCATTTATTGAATGGGTCGCTGCCTATGTATTGTCCGCGTGGAACGAAACGCTGATATTCCTTGCCGCTTAATAAAGTGGCCAAGTCATCATGTAGCCAGCCGCCTCCATTGTGGCGTGTGTCTACAATAATAGCTTCTTTGTTGCGGCAGCGTCCCAATACTTCACTATATACTTCGCGGAAACTTTGACTGTCCATACCTTTTACGTGTACATAGCCTATGCGGCCTTCGGATAATTTATCGACTATATTGCGGCAACGTTCTACCCAACGTTTATACAGCAAGTTACTTTGTTCGCCCGTGCTGATAGCTTTGATGGTGATATCAAAACGTTTGCCGGTAGCCGGATTATATATGGCCAGTAACACTCTTCTTCCGGCTTTGCCTTCCAGTAGCGGGAAGTAGTCTTGTCCTTTTACGATAGGTTTGCCGTCAATTTTCTCGATGATGCAACCAGGAGTAACATCCGTTTTTTTCACGGCAAATGGACCTTTTGCTAATATTTCTTTAATTTTTAGCCCGTCACCATCATAAGTTTCGTCATAGAATGCTCCTAGGGTCGCTGTGGATAGTGTAGGACCGTTTGAGTAGTAACGTGCTCCGGTGTGTGAACCGTTTAACTCACCCAGCATTTCACTCAGCATTTCCTGAAAATCATAATTGTTATTGATGTATGGAAGAAAGCGTGCGTATGCTTCGTGATAGCCTTTCCAATCTACTCCGTGCAGATCTTTTACGTAGAATTTATCTTCTACTTGTTGCCATACATGATCGAAAATATATTCGCGTTCACCATAGGGTTGGTAGTCGAAGAAAGCTTCGAATTCTACAGGTTTGGTTTCACCACTGCTGACAGTAACTTTCTTGATACCACCTTGGCTGCAAAGGAACAGATTCTCGCCTTTCTTATCAGGAAGCAGGGCTCCGCCACCGACTTTTTTCATGACGATTTTAGTCTTGTTTTCTTTAAGATCGTGTTCCCATAAATCATATCCGCTTTCGAAGGCTGCTTGATAATATAGTTTGTCACCCTTCGGAGTTAATACAGCATCTCCCAATCGTGAAGAATTTACAGTTAGACGAATCACACGGTCACGGCTGTTTTCAAGGTCGAAAACCAGTGGTTTTACTTCCTTCTNGTCATCTTCTTTCTTGGAGTCTTTCTTTTTATCTTTTTTATTATCAGCCTTCTTTTTCTCTTCACTCTTCTCTTTGTCTTTCTTTTCTGATTCCTCCAGCAAAGCAAGTTCTTCCTTGCTCATTCTGAAACGGTCGTATGCGTCCAAGTCGAAGAACATGATGTAGATATCCGCTTCAGCGCCCCAGCTTCCGTGGCTGCGGAATCCTGCGCGGTCACTTTCCCAAATCATGGCTTTTCCATCCAATACCCATTTGGCATTGCCGTCACTGTATCCACTTTCGGTCAGATTATGAATTTCTCCGTTGCCAGATGCGTTGACCAGTGCAACATCCTTGTTATTCCATCCGCCAATACCTATGTAGTTGGTAAGAATCCATTTGCTGTCCGGACTCCATTGATACCATTGGTCACCGTCGCTGTATGAATATTCATAGTTGCCATCCATGACGGTTCGTACAGCTTTTGATTTCAGATTCAGAACACGGATGGTAGTACGGTTTTCAAGAAAGGCTACTTCTTTGCCGTCAGGACTGTATTGAGGTTGGAATGAAGTGATATCCGAATTGGTCAGTCTTTCCTCTTTGATATCGGTTGCGTAAGCGAACTGTTTTTCTTCCTTTTTAGCTAGACTGGTTTGATAAATCTGCCATAATCCGTTTCTTTCGGAAGCGTAAACAATACTTCTTCCGTCCGGAGAAAAGTGAATATCGCGTTCCTGTTGCGGAGTATTGGTGATTTGTTTGGTGGTGCTGTATTCTGTTGATGTGACATATACATCTCCGCGTAGTACAAAAGCAATTTCTTTTGCATCGGGTGAAAGGGATATTTCTGTTGCTCCGCTACGCTTAATCTGGCGGATGAGATCTTTGTCGTTCTTGTCGGTGACAATGGAAATCTGAACTTTTTGCGGAATGGCACCTTCTTTTACCGTGTAGATTTCGCCATCATATCCATAGCATAATGTTCCATTGGAGGCGGCACTCAGGAAGCGTACCGGATGTTTGGTATGGTTGGTGATTTGTTTGGATGTATTACCGTCAATATCACGTTTGAAAATATTAAATGAGCCTTTTTCCTCACTTAAATAATAGAATGATTTATCATCTGAAGCCCAAACGGGAGTGCGGTCCTCACCATTGAAAGTAGTTTGTTTGCGAAAGGTACGGTTTCCATTCAGAGAACACAGCCAAATATCGCGGGTAATGGATGAAGTGTGATGTTTACGCCAAGGATCTTCATATCCTTTTTTGTCATGGTAGAGCAAAGTATTACCTGTGTGATTGATACTGATATCTTCCATCGGCATGGAAGAGAAGAGGGCAGGGCGTCCTCCTTCGGTATTAACTTCATATACTTGTTGGAATTGTCCGGAGGGGAATTGTGCGTCTTCTACAGTTGGCATTATATTGGCTAGAAACAGAATGTGTCCGGCGTCTTTATAAGCCACCGGTGTTTCATTACCCGAATGGGTGGTTAATCTTTTGGGGATACCTCCTTCCTTGTTTACCTCAAAAATATCCATACTTCCCATGCGGTCTGATGCGAAAGCAATTTTTTTTCCGTCAGGACTCCAGATAGGTTTGGTGTACGTGGGCAGGGTTGGTTGTAATCTGACTGGCCCTGCCTCCTGTAGAGGGTACTGTGTAGATATCACCTTTATAGGTGAATGCGATGGTGGTTCCATCCGGAGAAAGGGCACAATAACGCATCCATAATGGATTGTCCTGTGCATACGTGGAAATTGACAACAAAATTGCTGCCACACCTAGTAGCTGTCTTTTCATGTGGATAAAATGTTGTGGTTAATACTAAGTTATTTCTTCTTTTTCAGGAAATATCCTCTGATTCTTTGCATGATCTTGATACCGGTCCGTACTCCGTCATAAACGGCGATTCCTGTATTGATATGTTGCATAATGCCTTCTACGCCTCCTTTTTGTTCTACAGGCGCAAAAAGTTCATGTATGGTTTGTACCATTTCTTTTTTAGCTTGCTGTACTTCTTCCAACTTCTCAGCTTTTCGTTGTGCTATCACTTCCAAAGTGATGATGGGCGTTTTATTAGGAGTATTCTCTTTCATAATCAGTTGTCATTTAAAAGCAGGTTGGCAAGGAAATTTACCATAGGCTGGACAATCAGCCGTTTGCGGAATAAAACGATTAACAGAATCAGCAGAATAATGCATCCGGTAATGATTCCATAGCTAGCCATAAGCCCGCCTACATGAGGTTCGAGTACATAGGCCAATGTAAATGACAAGTAGAAAAGTGCGATAATACCTAATATCAATAATATAAAGACAAGGATGAGGGTTGATATCAGTATAGTAAGTTTTTCTACTAAATGTAATTTTACATAATCCTTTTGTAACTCTGCGTACTTTTTAAGCTCTGCCAGAAGTTGTTGCAGATTATCTATATTTTTATCGTTTGCAAACATGCGTGGAGTTTTGATTTAAAAATTATTGTCATTCCGGATCCAAGTCCGGAATGACAATACACTTTTGTGGGCGTTGCTTATTCTTTTACCTCGGCTGCAATTTCATCGACCAGATTTTCCATATCTGTGCGACTTAATTTGATACCTCTTTTACGTAAAGCATCAGCAATTTTGCTACGAGTGTCTTCTCCGCTTTCAGGAGCAAATAAAATACCTGCTGCTGCACCAACTACGGCTCCGCCTAGGAATGCAGCTAAAATACTTAATCCTTTCATAGTTTTTTTGTTTTTTGTACTTTACAAATCTAACAAATAAAACTGAATGTTGTTGTTTATTTTGTCTATTTTTGAATAGAAATTGGAGATTCTTCTCTGATTAACTAAATTTAACTCCATTCTTGATGTGAAGCTGTTGATATATGCTACTTTGCAC
>BABB01000362.1_pt1 | contig 11229 bp, 6 predicted proteins | sample 270368 | NCBI WGS metagenome assembly BABB01 (sample SAMD00036531, study PRJNA27869) | human gut metagenome | isolation source: feces from healthy human sample In-A, Adult, Male
TAGGCCTGAACTTGTCTACATAGCTATCCCTGAGATAGAAGAAGAGAGTTGTACGGGATGTTGTTTTTACGACAAAGGGATTTGTTCAATAGATCATGCTAATGATCCTAATTGCCTTCATAGCGGCATGATCTGGGAGCAAAAAGAAAATGGTATGAGCGATATCAAAGAAAAGGCTATTAAATTGGCTATAGAGGCCATGAAACCTATCCCAGTATATCCATCGCCATGTTATAGTATAAACGACAGCAGATCGCCAGAGGAAAAACATGAGGAGGAAATGAGATTTTGTAGGGAGTTTAACGACCTTAAATGCGAAATGCTTATTGACATGGCTAAAAAAATAGAGGAATATTTATTATAAGATATGGTGATTATATACAACCTTAAATATAAGGAGATTATAAGAAAAATGGAGGAGATTGGTAATGATACGTGGAAATAAGTTATACATAAATATCACAAACCATTGTGATGTATGTTGCCCATTTTGTTGTATGAAATCAGACAGCAAAAAGCAATCATTCATGAACTTTGATACTATCCATAAAATCATGAAAGATATGGATGTACCATATATCGTGCAACTAGAAGGAGGAGAGCCTACCACGCATCCGCAATTTTATTTATTCATGGAATATATCTCCACGCTCGAAAAGGTGGAAGAGGTCGTGATAGACACCAATGCCTTCATGCTCGACAGGCATATCGACAAGATCGTCGAAATAGCGGTAAGGAACAAGAAGAGGATAACCGTGAAGTTATCTTACAACACCTACCTTAAAACGGTATTCAACCATAAGTTTGTCATTAAATTCGCCAATTATCTCAAGAACATCATCTCGGCTTGTGAGTTTATACCATATGTGAATTTTGCCATAAACGTAAGAGGATATACCGATAAGGAGCTAGATACGCTTAAGGACGAACTACCTCAAGAGATGATAGACATATCAAGCTTCCACCTATTTAACTCCTACGGCAGGGCTGAAAATGACAAATCTCTTCCACCTTTGAGGATAAACGACGTGTATGATGAATGGCGTTGTTACGCTTCTGATGGCGAGTGTTTTGGACATAATTTGGAAGAGAGGGCAAAACATGAATCTAAATTATAATAAAATGAATGCATTGAAATTTCAAAATATACGAGAGAAGAGGCAAGAATGCTTCAATGTTGACGAATATACGTTTAATGATTTTGACTTTGACGGGAAAAGGCGCAGGGTGTATTCGAACGTTAACCTAAGTATCTTTACTGACGATTACTGCAACGCCAATTGCAAATTCTGTGTTGCCCAGCTTAGGTTCGAGAACAAGGGGAAAATGTATAAGAAAAGCAAGATAGCGTCTGATGATGAGTATCTGTCCAGACTTGACGATATACTTAACAGGCTTAGACCGCTTAATCCTTCGATATCAATCACAGGAGGGGAGCCTACAAAATCAAGAAGACTCGTGCCAATCCTGAGGCTTATCGAAAAATATGGCTACAGGAAAAGAACATTGACTACAAACGGATCAGGCCTGTTTGATATCGTGGAGGGTAAGTCGATACTGCAACATATCACGGATAACCATTTCCAGCATCTCAATATCAGTAAAGCTCATTTTGACGAGGAGATAAACAAACACATTATGCAATATGAGAACGGATATTGTAGCAACGATGATATTGCCCGTATAGCTATATTCGCTAAAGCCAACAATCTCCGTCCACGCATGAGCTGTTTACTGCTAAAAGAGGGAATAAATGACATGAATGGAATTATACGTTATCTTGACTATTATAATAGTCTCTATATTGACAATGTCATATTCCGTGAGACGATGGACTATGATGAGCAGGCAATGAAAAATCATGATAAAATGGCTTATCTCAAGAATAACAAAGTATATCTGAATGACATATGGAAGTGTATTGATAAAGACAATAGATTTACCCCTATAAAACAATTACTTGGATACTACTACTATGTAGAGGTATATAAATATCAAGGTATAGATATGGTAAGCGAAAGCGCAAATCTCGTAAAACTGTATGAGCAAAAACAAATTGCCAATGATGTGGTGTTTGAAATGATTTTTCATCCAAACGGCAACCTTAATGGGAGCTGGGTAGACAATGAGGATATATTACTTGCGTATAATTCTTATAAATCATAGAGATTTACCTTAGGCAAGATAATAAAAATAAATAATTATGGTAATTATATATTATTTAAATTTTTAATCATGAAAAAATGCAAATTGTTAATAACAGATTTAGACGGGACACTGATTGAGACGGTATCAGGGAATACATTCCCTAAAGGTATATGGGATATGAAAATCAAACTCGACGTGTTTGAGGCTATCAAGAATTACGCTCCTGATGATATACTGATAATATCAAATCAAGGAGGTATAGAAAAAGGATTCGTAGACAGAGAGATGTTTGAGTATAAATTCGATTACATATCAAACGCCTTGGAAGATTACACGGATATATCCGTAAGCGCTTATTACTGTGACAGCAATAATAAGCGCAATGCCAATAGGAAGCCAAATATAGGGATGATAAAAGAGTATATGGATTTCATCGAATACATGAATAACGATGAAGATGAGGAAGAAAAGATCGTATACGATACTATCTTGATGATCGGGGACGCTTCCGGAAAAGAAGGGCAGTTCTCCGACTCCGATAAGAAGACGGCGGAAAACTTCGGGTGTGAGTATATGGATGTGGATGATTTTGTGGATAAGTATAAGGGCTGATAACAGTAGAAGGATAGGGTGATAATCGCCTATCCTTCTATTATTATGTAAATCCATTTTCGGATTACATTAAGCATCAATAGTATAACTATTTATTTATGCTCATCTTTCTTTCCTTGTTATCAAACATTCAATGCAAAACGCAGTTATCATACATACAATTGTTGATCTTCCCTCAGTAAGGTTTTTACCATTTTGGGTAAAAACTTTATAATAAATATCGGTAATTATATACAACCTTGCACCAAATGGTATATAATCACCTATCAGTTATCTTCCCCTGTCAAAGTACCAATTAGCGTCCTCACCGGACTCGTCCTTATCCCTACCTCCTAAGAAGAATCCCATCGTCATGCCGTTGGTCATCAACCGGTAGTCGGATGTCTGCTTAATATCCCTAGCCGTCTTGATATTATACCATTGCTTACCAAACGAGAACTTCATGAGCTGCCTCCATAGCTTGCTCTCTCCCTTATACACGCCGGTCTGGACGGTAGCGAACGGATCCCAGTTTCGAGGATCGGTGAGATCGCCTAACTTTCGGGCGGTAACCAGCGGATCTTGCAGCATATCTATGGCGTTAAGCTCCATGAACGGGGATGTCTGGGAAGCGATCTCATTGATCGTCCTGAACCCGATATAGGTAATGAACTGTCCGAACCAGCTATCCTCATTATCCTCCCTATATCCCATCAACGCCCGTCCTATGGCTATCATGGTAGCGAATACCGCCATATTGATAATCGATCTCTTGATATTGATCTGCTCGTAGGGGGTAAGTTTATCATACTCTTCTTTAAGCACGTCATATGCCTCTCCCATCCTGCCCTCGGACATCGAGCCATAGACATTCCCGGCCAGTCTCCATAACGTTCTCATATATCCTTCCTCGAATTGGTTGGTCTGAAAATTGAAACCGGCTTTCTTATATACCCGCTGCACGGCCAATATAAACCATCCACGATGAGGTAGCACCATGTTAAGGATAGCGTTCCGGCTAGCCCCCACCCGGTTCTGCTCGTTCAAGGCGCCGTTGCAGATCTGCACCATACTCCTTACCCTACTGGACAAGGTGGGTATATATCGGTCTATAATATCCTTGTTAGCCTCGTTCTTAGCCACGATCTTTCCGTCCTTGACATCTACCATGTTCCACATAGAATAATCCCTTAAACGCTCCCAATCGCGTTTAGCCTCGTTAGCGGACATATTCCTGTCCTTCATCATCATCTCCTTGAAATTGGAGTATGACCAGAACTGACCCTCGTATAGGCGGGTATCATCCATGACCGAGATAATGACCTGCGGATCCAACGGGGAGTTAAGAACCTCCATCATCTTAAACGGCAGATCCCGGAATAAGGTTCTCCAGATCTTGTTGTACGCCGCCGATCGTACACGGTTGCGGACATTAAACACACCTAGGGCCTCTCCAACGACATATAGCTTGTTGGTACGGTTTATGTCCCCGATCTCCGACACGTACGTACTCAACTGCTTCTGGGCTTCCCCATAGGCGTATTTCATGGAGTCCTTGCTTATATACTGCCCTACCATACCCTCCAAAAGGAAGTTGGCCTGCCCGGTAAGGGCGCCGGTAGCCGCTACGAACGGGGAGAAGCCTAGGTTGGATTTGGATACGAATTTGGTAAACATAAGAGCCAGCTTATTAAGATCGACCTTATAATTACCTATATTCCATTCCGCCCGCTTATTATTTATCCTGACATCGTAGATGCTGGCGTTAACCCAGTCCTGAAACATCCTATAGGCGTGAGTGGCCTCCGGGTTCTTACCGCCGTCGTATTGCGTCTCCAGCATCATGTTCCTGTATCCCATGACATCATCCAAGGCCGCCCTCTTATACTTGTAAGAGGTCGCTTGTAAGGATAACATGGAATAGGAGTAGGCGAAGTCATGGGACACGTCATCGGCGTTCTCCAATTTATTAAGATAGTATTTGGGGATCATACGATATTTGTTATCGTTCTCATCAATCCCTCCTAGGTCTTGCCCCTGACCATGTATAGGGTCATCCACCCTCTCGCCAACGATATCACGTACGGCGTTGCCGATGGCCGCCTTCGGGTCAACCCCGGCCTGCACCATCCTCTCCACGCCGCCCTTGGATATCTGTGGTATTTGGTAGATGTTCCGGAATCGCTCATCATAATCCTCCATAGCCTTATGGCTTATGTTAAGAAGCTCCTTCCTCATCTCCCACTTATCCTTATTGATCGTAGCTTCCTCCCCTTCGTTGGTAATACCGTATTTCTTGAAGAAAGCCTCGTTCTTGTACTTATCGAACCTAGGCGTATGATATCCATAACCCAGATCGGGATTATAATTAGGATTACGGAAAGAACTCTCGGCGTCAGCCTCATCAAGCCACTGGTTATTGATCGTCAGATCGATCATATTAATATCAAACCCGAAACGGGATACGCTCTCTTCCTTAGATATACCATTTTCTATGGCATCAAAGAACTCGGATACCTTATACGTACCGTTATTTATCTTCCTGACAAAGCCAGAATACCCCTTGGGAGAGTATCTCCTCATATAAGGATACAGCCGGGTCCTGGCGTACTCGACAAGGATCTTATCAGCCTTACCCATCGCTATGTCGTTAGCTAGCTTATTATTGAAGTCAGGACCGTACTTCTTTCTAAAGAACGCCACCTCCACGGTTGTCCATGACGGGTTCTTCCGGGATAGCTTGGAGGCCATCCGCTCCACTTGGCTGCGGGAGCGGGCGGACATATGCTCCTTGGCGAATTTAATTTCATCCATACCCTTGTCGTATGCCATGGCGTCCCTTAGAGCGTTACGGTAGGAATCCGTGACTCCACTCTCCACCGTATCAGGCATATCCATCTCAATAGCCTCAGCGGAAGCGGCGGCATTAATGACGCTCTTAGCCTCAGCCAGACGATCATATAACTCGTTTATCTTTCTTAATGAGGCGGATCCACGTAACCTATCGAAATCATATTCCCCGTATCTAGTGCTATCCCGGTACTGGATAAGCAAAGGCCTTAGCTGGTCATTGATCTCGTTTATTGTCGCCATCGCCTCCTCTACCTTCTCTATTCTTGATGATGATACAGATTGCTCCGTGATCTTATCAACAAGATTCTCGTAATAATCACCCTCCTCGGATCCCCACATATCCTTGGAGAAACCAAGATGACCGCCAGCTAGCAGGAACTCAAACGCAGCCTTGCCGCCCTCGGACCGCTCTATCCCACGAAGTATCTCCTTGAACTCGGCGGAAGCCTTACGACCCTCGTTGGTATTCCCGAACTCCTCGGCCCACGCCTCGTCCCATGCCTTGATCTCCTCGGACATCATCAGAGCCTCGGATCCCTCTTCCTTTGGTGTCCCATCGGAATACCACTCGCTCTTGGCTATAGCCCTGTCACGTAAAATATCCAGATAAGATCTCCAAGCTATAGGATCGGATTGAAACGCCTTCCAATCGACCTTCCCGTTCCTCACGAACTTATCCATAGCCACATACCGGCTCCTGCGGATACGGTTCATGAAATCGGACGTAGCTTGCGATACCCTACGACCCAGTCTTTCCTCGACCTTCTTATTGACTTTCTCGATCTTATCGTAATAAGCCTGCACCATAGGTTTCTCTCGGTTCTCGTCCAACCACCTATTTATCGCGTCGAGATATCGTTGCTGATCCTCGAACGTCATGTCCGAGATATCAAAATTCTGGATGGTAGGTTTGAATACATGATATACCTCCTTCGTAATAGGCTTATCCCCGTCATATCCTACTATGTCGTCACGGGTCTTCACCTTAAGGCCTCTATCGGATAGAAGAAGATCGATAAGCTGTTTCTCGGTCTTACCCGTAACATTCTTAAGATCATATATATCGATAATAGCCTTAGCCTGCTCGGTCCTGTATAGCAAATCGTATTTAGCGAAATCACGGGACGAGTCAAGGTAATCCGAGTTCTTCCCATTTATCTTCTGTATAAGATCCTCATTATCCTTTATCCCCCATCCACGCTCTTTCATCATCCTAGTCATCTTATTGATATTAGATATACCTTCGGTATGGGCTTCACTATGGGCCTTGGCTAGACGTTGGCCTAACATACCTAAAATAGCGTTACCACTATGCTCCAGCGTGCCAAAGAACCGGGACATGACATTGATATCCTTATGGATGTTATTTATCAACTTCTTTATCCCATTCCAATATCTTTCCGGGATATTAAACATCCGGAGCTGTCCATCCAGCCAGTCCTCATTACGATCACTTCGAAGAGCATTTATATCAGACATGGATGTCTCAGCCATACGTAATATATCATCCATATCCTCTACCATGCCAACCTTATTGCTGCCATAATAATCAGCCGCCTGATTATTGACGAATCCACGAAGGTTCCTGATCAGAGGAACTATCTCCCCATATACGTTATCGATAACCTGTATCGTCTCATAATCCAATCCTTTTCCGCTCTTACGTAGGCTACTGGCGACAGTGACCAAATACTCCACCTCAGCCTTGGCGGTCGCTATGACGCTCTTGGTGGATAATAGATTGTTATTCTTATTTAGCTCACCCCCGACTTGTCTTACCTTCTCGCCTATATCACGTAGAAGGGAGATACTCTCACCGATCCTCTGGCTTTGGCTTGACCTCATCCTCTGCAATCTGGTATATAGTCTTTCCAATGACCTACCGTTCTTGATCAGCTTATTAGCCACATCAACATCCGATAATGAGTACATGAGATGGTCGCTATCCTTTAACAGAAGCACGTCAAATGCGCTTGGATCATCAGCTAACGCCGACTCCTTTATCCTATCAAGAACCTTATTCAAGTCTGATCTTTGAGTAGAGAAGAAATTCCGTATAGCCCGGATTATCCTGCCAAACAAGGAGAGCTGGGCGTCCTCGGACGAGGCCAGATCCTCCACCGCCTGTTCCATGCCCGGTACGAACCGCTGGGCCAACGTCTTACCTAGGATCTCCCGCTTCACCATCCGATCCAGTTCCTCCCCTTGGTATTCCTTCCCATACACCTCATAGTAACGACCGGCAAATTGATTCCATAATGGCGTGCCGACAACAGAGTCCAGAACCTCGTCAATCTCCTGTTGGTTACGATAAGTATCGATCAAGAAGTGAGCCACCTCCTCATTAAGATCCTCTACCGTAGCTCCCTCAGCCAGGGCAATAACCCCATTAGCCATATCGGATAAGGCCCTAGCCGAAGGCTCGACACCATTACGCATCTTATACTTATCCATATACTCAGACATACCCATCACCCGAATACCTAACGTGGATAAGATGTTGGTGATATCAGTCCTGTTCTGAAGATCCTCCGCCTTCTCATTCTCAATAACCCCACGGACATTACTTCCGTACAAGGCGTTATCCTCCATCATCAACGACAAGGCTAGCTCCATGAACCCATCATACTTATTATTAAGCTCCTCAAACTTACCTTGCCTTAACATGCCCTTTATCTCCGATCTGCTTACCGTAACCTTCTCCCCTGATGTCGTGATAAGATCAAGATCGTTATTTACCTCCGTATCAAAACCGATGGAGCCTAATACGTTCATCTCAGAAGACATACTACCAAACCTGTTCCTTAGTCTAGACAAGGCGTCCATAGCGTTATAGATCTTAAGACCATCAGAGTTGCCGTCTCCGGTAAGATAATACCTATCCCCTAACCTTATACGCTCCCCGCTCAACAGACCTTTCTTGATAAGGTAATTGACAAACCCTCCACGAGTGCTTATATTAGAGCCTGAGCTGATACCAAGGACCGGGATGAACGAATCACTGTTGTTAAGGGTTATGGAGGACGAGCCAAAGGAGATGTCAGCCGTACCAGACGGGACGTCGCCCTCCTCGACACTGCCGGCCAAGAACCCGGCCTCGACCCGCCCGCCGGACGAGCCTTTTATGGCGTTGGCGTAAGTATCATATACCTTGCCATCATCCGATCTAAAGAACAGGCGAGGCTCACCGGAATCATATACCAATCTTGAAAATGGAGGCGTATAATTCTCGATATCATTTAAAGGCAAGACATTACCAGAAAATATGATCTCACCATCTATATTTCCACCCTTCACCCTGATATTAGGTCGTTGCCCGGTAAAAGCGCTTTCAACGGCCTTCCATAACATACGGGCTGTCTCCTTAATATCTATATTCTCCCTGATAGCCCTTATATCATCCCATGACGCCTCTTTCAGTATCGTATCGCCAATATTATCCTCGTTTATGGAATCCAGATCCACCTCCTGTACCGTGGATGTATCTACCACAGCCATATCATTGACATCACCTACCTCTCCGGAGGTAAGATAAGCCACGACACTGTCGCTATTCCCAAGGTTTCTGGCCAACGCTGGGGCATCCATGTCGCTTATGGCGGACAGGACCTTGGCTGACATAAGTTGCCCCCACTCGCTGGCGCTAAGTCTGGCGCTTATGGATCTGGCAGCCTCCTTATTTCTTGGCACGGATCTCGTCCAGTCTCCGAACTTAGACCTGAACTTATCGTTATAAATAGTCATATAAGCCTCAGCGGCCTTATTAAGGTCACTTACGGCGGCTATACCCGCTATCTTATCGAACAAGGTGGATACCTCGCCGGAAGGGGTCAAGACACGGGTTATCTTACCTTCCTTATTCCTTTTAATTACGCAACTCGACATAACTTCATGTTTTTGACAAAGATAAACAAAAAGCCCCCACAAATAAGCGGAGGCTGATATTCTTGTGTTCCTTATATAATTTATGGCTTAATCCGTATTCTTACTATTGATGAACTCGCTAACACAATCACCAGCGAAGCCGGCTATATACGCCGCATGTTCATCCTCCCCGACCTTAAATCCAAGCGACATATTACAGAACTGACACACGCTCATGGCTATATGGAACGACTCATGACATATATTTCTCATCATTATATCATCGTCGCTTGAAAAATTCCAAAGTATGGCGAATTTACCATCATCGTCCCTATCCCTTACCAGATTCACGAAAGACGCTTCCTTATCCATATCATCCTTATCACCCCATTCTCCCTTATGATCCGGCTCCATGTTCTCGAAACGGTTACATAACGTCTCGTAATCCAATCCTACCGTGATAATCAACTTCAACGGATATACCACGAAATCAAATTCCTGCTCTCTCATAATTTTTTTAATTTTTCTATAACCTCAAAACACATCTTGCACTCAATCCTACGATACAACTGCCTTACGCCATCTATCGTAGTCCAATAACGACCACCCTCACGGTGCAGGAACTCACTCATTACCTTAGTGTCAGCCACATCATGTAGGTCATATGAGTCAAAACATAACTTACATATATCGTCAAGATCAAAATAAGTAACCTTATTATACGATATACAACTGATTTGTCTCCCCATCAGGAATCTGAACATCGAAAACATCTATCTTATCCATATTAAAAAATAGAGGGATGCCGATCCCATCACAGACCGGTATCCCTTATAATAAATTAGCGACGAAAAGCATGGTGATGGACATGCGCCACAAATGTAATTACAAATTTTGTAAAAACAAAACCATGAATCAAAAACCTATCGGCATTGTTATGAAATCAGCTGGATCATCTATAACTTGCATAGTTCCTCTGTACTGGATACGAGTCCCTTCGTATGCCCAAGATCCTCCATCTGAGAAAAAAGCGACTCCGTTGTAAAGGCTCGCTCCATAACCAGACCGAGTAACTCCCTGCCAGCGTCCATTTGAACCGTCAATATATCCAAAGTCACAATCCCGAAAGTTACTAGAAAACATATCAATGACTTTAGGAATCATATCGCCATGCTCCCCCCATACTACTTTATATATACCTCCACTTTCTTTATACATTCCTGAATACACTACACGATAATCAACAGTAGGAGGTTTATATGGGTTAAACCCATCATATATATATACATCTTCACCATAAAATCCTATTCCTCCCATAAACTCACTCTTCCCTCCATAAAAATCTTCTATGCCCAAGAAACTGATTTGGGTGGAAGTTTTTCCGTCATTATTCCCTAGCGAGGATGTGGTACCAATAATTCTATCAAACGAGTCTTCTCCAGTCCCAAAACGATCCATCCCTTGAGGGTTTCTATCAGCGTATTTTGCGTAGAATAAATGAGCTATCTTGCAATGTGTCTCATAATCAATAATATCAAATCCTGCACCTAACGCCGTAGCGTAATCATGAAATAAACGTGATTCTAAATTTCCCGTAGAATATTCATCTCCTGTTTTGCGACTCCACAATTTACTATTGACAACAACCGCCTCTGTTACACCTACCAAACATCTCCTGAATAGCCCCTTATTTCCCCATTTGGTGATATTGTCATCGACATCGTTATGGGTTAATGTAATATAATTGATAATATCATAATTAGACGAATCACC
>BABB01000381.1_pt1 | contig 11227 bp, 6 predicted proteins | sample 270368 | NCBI WGS metagenome assembly BABB01 (sample SAMD00036531, study PRJNA27869) | human gut metagenome | isolation source: feces from healthy human sample In-A, Adult, Male
CGGTGTTCATAGAGCTATGGGGTATCATTATCACTACAAAGAAGTTAAGGAGGGGCAGACTTTGGTGAATATCAACACCTCATTCGGCTGGAAACATGTGGTGGACAGAATCAAGATGGTGAATGCTTCTCAGTTCAAAGAATTGTATAGTGAGCAGCTTGTTAATGAAAAGAATCCCGCTTTTGATTTTTCCGGCTGGAATGCTGATACCGATTGGCAGGATGAAGTGCTTCAGAATGGCTTCATTACCAATAATAATATCAGTGTGACAGGAGCTTCTGAAAAACATAGTTTTTATCTGGGGATGGGATACTCATACGAACAAGGAAATATAAAGCACGAGAAGTTCAGCAAAATCACCTTGAATGTCAGCAATGAGTATAAGATAACCGACAAGATAAAGGTCGGGTTTCAGTTTAACGGAGCACGTATGCTGCCTGCTGATAGTAAATCAGTCCTGAATGCTGTCCGTACCACTCCTATAGCTCCTGTATTCAATGAAGAATATCAGTTGTATGCGGCGTTGCCGGAGTTTCAGAAAGCACAGATGATGAATCCGATGGTGGATGTGGATTTAAAAGCCAACACCACTCGCGCAGAGAATTATCGTGCATCGGGTAACATTTATGGAGAGGTGGATTTTCTGGAACATTTTAATTTCAGGGCTGTGTTCTCTATGGATTACGGCTCGAATAACGGGCGTACCTATCAGCCGATTATCAAGGTATATGATAACACAGTGAAAGGAAATGTGGCTACACTGGGAACGGGTAAGACTGAAGTGAGCCAGTTCAAGGAAAATGAAACGAAGGTGCAAAGTGATTATGTGCTGACTTATACAAATAGTTTTGGCGACCATAATCTGACGGCAACCGCCGGTTTCACTACTTATTACATTTCTCTCAGCCGTCTGGATGCCGCCCGTGGGCAAGGTATTGGATTGGTTATTCCCGATAATCCCGATAAATGGTTCGTCAGTATTGGTGATTTGGCTACAGCTACCAATGGAAGTACACAGTGGGAACGTACTACTGTTTCTTTTCTGGGGCGTGTGATTTATAATTACAAAGGAAAATATTTGTTCAACGGGTCTTTCCGTCGGGACGGTTCTTCGGCTTTTTCGTATACGGGCAACCAATGGCAGAACTTTTACTCGGCAGGTGCCGGATGGCTGATGACCGAAGAAGAGTTTATGAAAGACATTTCTTGGTTGGATATGTTGAAGTTGAAAGGTTCCTGGGGTACGTTGGGCAATCAGAATCTGGATACTGCTTATCCGGCTGAGCCGTTGCTTGAAAATGCTTTTGGAGCTGTGTTTGGCAATCCGTCCACCATCTATCCGGGCTATCAGTTGGCCTATTTGCCTAATGCGAACCTTAGATGGGAAAAAGTGGAAGCTTGGGAAGCAGGCTTTGAATCGAATATGTTTCGCAACCGCCTGCATGTGGAAGGAGTTTATTATAAAAAGAATACGAAGGACTTGCTGGCAAAGGTTCCCGGACTTTCCGGAACCATTCCCGGAATAGGAAATCTGGGGCAGATAGAGAATAAAGGAGTGGAATTGTCTGCCACTTGGCGGGATCAGATTGGCGATTGGAGGTATAATGTGGGAGTCAACCTGACTACTATCAAGAATAAGGTGAAGAGTCTGGTACAAGACGGTTATTCCATTATTGCCGGAGACAAGAGCCAGAGCTATACTATGGCGGGTTATCCCATCGGTTTCTTCTATGGATATAAGGTAGATGGTGTTTATCAGTCACAGGCCGATATTGATGCTTCGCCCAAGAATACATTGGCTACAGTGACTCCCGGTGATTTGAAGTTCGCCGATGTGAATGGGGATGGTGAGATTACACCGGCAGACCGTACTTTGATTGGTGATCCTACTCCGGATGTTACCTATGGAATCTCATTAGGTGTTTCCTATAAAGGTTGGGAACTGGGTATTGACATGATGGGACAGGGCGGTAATCAGATTTACCGTACTTGGGACAATTACAATTGGGCGCAGTTCAACTATATGGAGCAGCGTCTGGACCGTTGGCACGGCGAAGGTACATCCAATACACAACCTGTCCTGAATACCGGTCATGCCATTAACTTTGAAAATTCGGAGTATTATGTAGAAGACGGCAGTTTCTTCCGTATACGTAACCTGCAATTGGGCTATACTTTTGATAAGGCCCTGATATCCAAAATCGGTTTGAAGGCTTTGAAAGCCTATTTCAATATTCAGAACCTGAAAACTTGGAAACATAATACCGGCTACACCCCTGAGTTTGGTGGTTCTGCCATTGCTTTTGGTGTGGATAATGGAAGTTATCCGGTACCTGCGATTTATACATTTGGACTCAATATTACATTTTGATTGATTATGAAACGAAGTAAATATATACTATACATTTGGGCGATTGGAGGAATCCTGGCCTTTACCGGTTGTAATGATTTCCTTGACCGCAGTCCTCAAGGTCAGTTCACGGAGGATGATAATCCCGGTGCATTGGCAGAAGGAAAGATATTCAACATCTATACCATGATGCGTAATTTCAATATTACTGCAGGAACTCCCGCATTCGCTATTCATGTTTCCGTTCCGAAGATTCGGAGAAAGGAAGTATTTCCAGCGACGGGTCGGAACAGGCGGCAATGTATGATGATTTTCAGTACAATGCCAGCAATGGGTTGATAAAGGCCTATTGGAGTCAGAATTATGCGATTATTTATCAATGCAATGAGGTGGTGGATGCCATTGAGACCGGTCATCTGACAGAAGAGAATGACCTCTATAATAAAGGAGAAGCGTTATTTTTCCGTGCCTACTGTTACTTTAATTTAGTGCGAGCCTTCGGGGAGGTTCCATTGGTTACCTTTAAGGTAAATGAAGCTTCGGAGGCTAATGTACCCAAAACAACGGTAGACAAAATTTATGAACAGATAGACAAGGACTTGAAAGATGCGGAAGATTTGCTTCCCGAACAGTGGCCGGCTGCCTATTTGGGACGTCTGACGTGGGGAGCTGCCCGTTCCCTGCATGCCCGTACCTATATGATGCGCAATGATTGGCAGAATATGTACAAAGCAGCCTCGGATGTAATGGGAAAAGGAATTTATAATCTGGATACCCCTTACGATAAGATTTTTACTGACGAGGGAGAGAACAGCGGTGGTTCGGTGTTTGAGTTGCAGTGCTTGTCTACGGCCGCCTTGCCGCAAAGTGATAAGATAGGAAGCCAATTCTGTGAAGTACAGGGGATTCGTGGTTCCGGAAAATGGGATTTGGGTTGGGGATGGCACATGGCTACCGAACTGATGGCGGAAGCTTTTGAGCCTGGTGACCCCCGTAAGGATGCCACCTTGCTTTATTTCCGTAAGAGTGATTCCGACCCTGTTACTCCGGAGAATACCAATACGCCATACGGAGAGTCCCCGGTGTCGCAGGCAGAAGGTGCTTACTTCAACAAGAAAGCCTATACCAATCCGGCATTGCGCCAGGAGTTTACCAATAAAGGCTTTTGGGTGAATATCCGGCTGATCCGCTACTCGGATGTCGTTTTAATGGCAGCGGAGTCAGCAAACGAGTTAGGTAATACTTCGGAAGCGCAAAAGGATTTGGAGATGGTGCGTGCCCGTGCGCGTGGCGGTAATCCGGATATACTACCTGAAATTACTTCTTTGGACCAATCGGTATTGCGTGAAGCAATCCGACACGAGCGTAGGGTGGAATTAGGACTGGAATTCGACCGTTTCTATGATTTGGTGCGTTGGGGAATCGCCGAGCAAGTTCTTCATGCGGCAGGTAAGTTGAATTATCAACCGAAGAATGCACTTTTGCCTATACCGCAGGATGAAATAGACAAGTCGAAAGGAGTGCTGAAACAGAATCCTGATTATTTATAATTATTCAATATGTCAATAGGCTCATGAGTACATTGACACATTAGCACATTATTTAAAGATGATGAATAGAATATTTCAAAGAATGAAGCAAGTGGCTCCCATGCTGCTATTTGCCACCCTGAGTGTGCATGCGCAGAAATCACCTCAGGATATGAATCGTTTCATTGATAATTTGATGAAAAAGATGACCTTGGAAGAAAAGATAGGCCAGTTGAACTTGCCCGTTACCGGTGAAATCACTACGGGACAGGCAAAGAGCAGCGATATCTCAGCCCGTATAAAACGGGGTGAAGTAGGAGGACTGTTTAACTTGAAAGGAGTTGCCCGTATCAAGGATGTGCAGGAACTGGCTGTGAAAGAGAGCCGTCTGGGGATACCTCTACTGTTTGGTATGGATGTGATTCATGGTTATGAAACGATTTTCCCCATCCCTTTAGGCTTGTCATGTACCTGGGATATGAAAGCCATTGAGGAATCGGCCCGTATTGCGGCCATTGAGGCCAGTGCGGATGGTATCTCCTGGACTTTCAGTCCGATGGTAGATGTTAGCCGGGATCCTCGTTGGGGACGTGTTTCGGAAGGGAGTGGGGAAGACCCGTTCCTGGGTGCTGAGATAGCTAAAGCCATGGTGCGTGGCTATCAAGGCGGCCAGATGAAACGCAATGATGAGATAATGGCTTGTGTCAAGCATTTCGCCTTGTATGGAGCTTCCGAGGCCGGACGCGATTATAACACGGTGGATATGAGCCGTCAACGCATGTTCAATGAGTACATGCTCCCCTATCAGGCAGCTGTTGATGCCGGAGTGGGTAGTGTGATGGCTTCCTTTAATGAAGTGGATGGCATTCCGGCTACAGCCAGTAAATGGTTGATGACTGATGTGCTGCGTAACCAGTGGGGCTTTCAGGGCTTTGTGGTGACGGACTATACCGGAATCTATGAAATGATAGACCATGGAATCGGTGATTTGCAAACCGTAGCTGCCCGTGCTGTCAATGCCGGAGTAGATATGGACATGGTGAGCGATGCTTTTGTAGGAACATTGAAACAGTCGGTGCAGGAAGGAAAGGTATCCATGCAGACCATTGATACTGCCTGTCGTCTTATTCTGGAGGCAAAGTATAAATTAGGGTTATTTGCCAATCCTTATAAATATTGTGATCTGAAACGTCCCGCACGTGATATCTTCACTCCGGAACACCGTGCCGTAGCCCGCCGTATTGCCGGAGAAAGCTTTGTCTTGCTGAAAAACGAACCTTCTACCGATAGGGTGGGATCGAATCCGTCCGGAAGCACAGTGCAACCTGTACTTCCTTTGAAGATGCAGGGTAATATTGCCGTAATAGGCCCGTTGGCAGATACTCGTACCAATATGCCCGGAACTTGGAGCGTGGCCGCTATACTGGATAAATCCCCTTCACTGATAGAAGGTTTGAAAGAGATGACTGCCGGAAAAGCTACCATTTCATACGCTAAAGGCAGCAATCTGACCAGTGATGCCGCCTATGAAGAACGGGCGACTCTCTTCGGGCGCAGCCTTCATCGGGATGCCCGTACCGATGCCCAACTGTTGCAAGAAGCATTGACGGTAGCTCAGAAAGCCGATGTCATAGTAGCTGCTTTGGGCGAATCTTCAGAAATGAGCGGTGAAAGCAGCAGCCGTACTTCACTGGATATCCCCGATGTACAACGTACTTTGTTGAAGGAACTGCTAAAAACTGGAAAACCTGTAGTCTTGGTACTTTTCACCGGACGTCCGCTGACGTTGGAGTGGGAACAGGCTCATGTTCCTGCGATTCTGAACGTATGGTTTGGAGGTAGCGAAGCTGCTTATGCTATTGGTGACGTACTTTTTGGCGCTATTAATCCAAGTGGAAAACTGACTATGACTTTCCCGAAGAATGTGGGGCAGATTCCTTTGTACTACGCCCACAAGAATACCGGACGTCCGCTGCACGAAGGGAAATGGTTTGAGAAATTCCGTAGCAACTATCTGGACGTGGACAACGAGCCGCTTTATCCATTCGGTTATGGGCTTTCATACACTACTTTCAACTATGGAGATATTACGTTGGACCGTACTTCAATGCCTATGGACGGAAGTCTGACAGCTAAAGTGATACTGACAAATACAGGAAACAGGGATGGTGCGGAAGTAGTGCAGTTGTATATCCGTGACAAGGTAGCTGAAAGTACCCGTCCTGTAAAAGAACTGAAAGGTTTCCAAAAAGTATTCCTGAAAGCAGGTGAATCCCGTGAGATAACCTTCAAGATTACTCCCGATTTATTGAAATATTATAATTACGAGTTACAATACGTGGCCGAACCCGGAGCTTTCGATTTGATGATTGGTACGGACAGCCAGCATGTGAAAACAGCAACATTTGTGCTGCACTAACCTAAACCTGTGAAAAAATGAAAAGAATTCCCTTATGTGCAGCGGTGTTGCTGCTTTTCTCATTGCTGGCTTGTAAAAACAAGCCGGCAGCTTCTTCTGACAAGCGTCCGGCATCGGCGTCCGACACGCTTTCCGATGATGCTTTGATGGATACTGTCCAGCGTCGTACTTTCCAATATTTCTGGGAGGGGGGCGAACCTTATAGCGGTATGGCTCGTGAGCGTTATCATATAGATAATGTATATCCCGCAGGAGGGCCCGAGGTGGTAACCTCGGGAGGAAGTGGTTTTGGCATCATGGCTATTCTGTCCGGTATAGACCGGGGCTATGTGAGCCGGCAGGAAGGGCTCGAAAGAATGGACAAGATTGTGACTTTCCTTGAGAAAGCCGACCGTTTTCATGGGGCTTATCCTCACTGGTGGAATGGTGAAACAGGCAAAGTATTGCCTTTCGGTTCCAAAGATAATGGCGGTGACCTGGTGGAAACTGCTTTTTTGATGCAAGGCTTGCTGGCTGTGCATCAATATTATGTAAATGGCACTTCGGATGAAAAAGAGTTGGCGGCACGTATTGATAAATTGTGGCGTGAGGTAGACTGGAACTTTTACCGTCAGAACGGGCAAAATGTGCTTTATTGGCATTGGAGCCCCACAGATGGCTGGGCCATGAACTTTCCGGTGCATGGATACAATGAATGTATGATTATGTATATTCTGGCTGCTGCTTCTCCTACTCATGGGATACCTGCCACGGTTTATAATGAGGGCTGGGCACAGAATGGACAGATTGTTTCTCCTCATACGGTAGAGGGGATTAAATTACATCTTCGTTATCAGGGTACGGAAGCAGGACCGTTGTTCTGGGCGCAATATTCTTTTCTGGGCATGAATCCCAACGGTTTGCAGGATAAATATTGTCCCAGTTATTTCAATGAAATGCGTAATCTTACCTTGGTCAACCGTGCCTACTGCATCCGTAATCCCAAGCATTATACCGGCTTTGGCCCGGATTGTTGGGGATTGACTGCCAGTTATTCGGTAAACGGTTATGCGGCACATGCTCCTAATGAGAAAGAAGATTTGGGAGTGATCTCTCCGACTGCCGCTTTATCCTCTATTGTCTATACTCCTGAATATTCTTTGCAGGTAATGCGCCATCTGTATGGAATGGGTGAGAAAGTATTCGGCCCGTATGGCTTTTATGATGCTTTCAGTGAAACGGATAACTGGTATCCGAAACGTTATCTGGCTATTGACCAGGGCCCTATAGCAGTGATGATAGAGAATTATCGTTCGGGATTGTTATGGAAACTGTTTATGAGTCATCCCGATGTACAGAATGGGTTGAATAAACTGGGGTTTACATATACTAAGTAAATAACTCAAGGTATTTGGCCTTATCAGTCAAATACCTTGAACTCATAGCCTTGTTCCAGCAGCCATTCTATGGCCCGGGGCAAGGCATATTTCATGTTTTTCTCTGCCTTGATGGAATCATGGAAAGTAATGATGGAACCATTCCGCACATAATGTTTTACTTTCCTCAGTACCTGCTTCCCATTCAGCTTGTTGCTATAGTCACGGGTTACTAAGTCCCACATCACTATTTGATACTTATGGCGCAGCACCATGTACTGCATCCAGCGCATGTGGCCATGTGGCGGACGGAACAGGTTGGTATGGATCAGTTCGTTTGCTTTGTCCGTATTGGCCAGATAATTCTTGCTTCGGTATTCGAATCCCCGGATATGGTTAAAAGTATGATTTCCCAAACGATGTCCTCGTTCTACAATCATCTGGAATTCCTTGGGATGCTTGCGCACATTGTCGCCCACCAAAAAGAAGGTAGCCTTAATATTGTACTTGTCTAATAAATCGAGTACCCACGGTGTGATCTCGGGAATCGGCCCGTCATCGAAAGTCAGATAGACCGCTTTTTCATTCTTGTCCATTCGCCAGAAGGCGCGTGGATAAAGCCAGCGGAGTATCAGCGGGGGTTGTTCTATAAACATGAATGTGTGTGCTTTTGTTGGTTATACAAATATAAAGGTGTGGATTCACCGCAGAATCCACACCTTTTATTTACTTTCTGCCTGCTCCGCCGCCTACACGTTTGTTGAACACCTCATAGAGCTCTTCAAACTTCTTGGCATAGTGGCTTGCCATATCCGATTTATTCTGTTGTTCGCCTTCACCTTGTACACCGCCGGCAGCATTTGCGCGGGCAAGGCTCTTGTTGATTTCATCCAGAATATAGAAATTGCGCAGACAGTCCTCGTATGAACCTTGCAGACGTTGGTCATTCAGACTCAGGTACCAGGTGATGTATTCCACCGATTTGTTTGCCAAATCATTCAGAATAGCCTCACCTTTCTCTTTTTCACCCAATGTCAGATAATCGTCGGCCATCTCTTTGGAACTGCTCATGATGTAATCGTGAGGAACGGTAGTGCTTGGGATTACTTCCGAACAATAGTCAAGAACTTTCAACGCCTTATCTTTCTTGCCTTCTTTTATCAACTGGGTAGCCAGCTGTATAAACATACGGCGGTGGGTCTGGCACATACGCATCACAGTTTCGTCAATGTAGATATCCGGGTTGTCAATTCCTCCGAACTTGAACTTGTTCATCAGGTTGTCGTACATTTTCTCGCTGTCGATGCGTGCGTTCAGCTGGGTGGTGTTGAACGGAGTGATGCGGTAGGCAAGACCTTCCTGCATGAAGTTGTTGCCTAAATTCAGATGATTGTCGCTACCCACCGTAATAGCCATGTACAACGGACGTTCCCAGTTGGTATTTGCCAGCATCTCAAGCATCATCAGCTCGCTCTTGTACAGCATACGTTTGCCTTTCAGGGAGATACTCATATAATCGGGGATTTCACCATGCAGGGAGTCGGGAATCATCATGCCCGAGCGTTTCACAGCCTCCTTGTCCAGCTTGATGACGATGCTGTCCGTCGGTATCAGCTGTAAACCTTCTTTGGGTGAGCGTACCCAGTATTTCAGAATATTTTTCAATTCATACGGGTTGTCTCCGAATTCCTTGGCGGCTTCTTCCGGATTCTGCTTGTAGAAGTTATTGATGCTTTCCATCACTTCCGGTCGTACAGCCACTCCTTCATTATGCCCCTGTACATATTCCAAACGGCTCCATTCGATAGGTACTGCCGGAGAGTCGTATGCCTGACGCTTCATTTGGTCGATGTACCAGTCCGTTTGCAGGTAACTCAGGTTACATACACGTACATCGGTGCGGAAACCTTCCGTTTCCTGGTTGTACCACAAGGGGAAAGTATCGTTGTCACCATTGGTAAAGATAATCGGGTTACCTTCTTCTTGTACGGTGCTCAGGTAGTTTTGTCCGAAGTCGCGTGCCACATAACGGTTGCTGCGGTCGTGGTCGTCCCAGGTCTGGCTCACCATCTGGATGGGTACGAACAGACAAACTACAGTTGCAATGACGGAAGCTGGTTTCTCACCCAGTTTGCCTTGCAGCCATTGGGCAATACCCGCCACACCCATGCCTATCCAGATGGCAAATGCATAGATGACCCTGCGTATGCATGTCACGTTCGCGGGGCTGCATCGGTGTCTGTTCAAATAAAGTACGATGGCCAGACCAGTCATGAGATNNAGGAAGAATACGATCCAGAATTGCTGGATACCTACTGGTTCTTCTATTTCTTCCCCATTGGGAGTCGTGATACGTCTNGTCTNGTAAGCCTGCCAGAACAGACCGATAAGTCCCAGAATCAACGGCAGGCAATAGAATACATTGTGTCCTTTGTTGTTTTTCAGGTCGGAGGGGAGCAGGCTTTGGTCGCCCACCAGGAACTTGTCCACAAACGGTATTCCGGTAATCCAGTTGCCATGTTCTATTTCACCTTGTCCCTGTATGTCATTCTGGCGTCCGGCAAAATTCCACATGAAATATCTCCAGTACATGTAGTTCAACTGGTAGATAAAGAAGAACTTGATGTTATCCCATTGGGTCGGGACTTTCACCATCACCATCTGTCCGCACTGGTCGTAAGGAACCTGCACGCCTTTGATGCCGCCCAGCCAGTCTTCGTAGGCCTGTGCGTGTGCGTCGCTGTACATGCGTGGGAAGAGCATATTTTGTGCATATTTGTAATCGGTCTTATGACGCACTATTTCGTAGCTGTCTTTTTCATCGGGAGTCGCTTTCTCCTTCCGTTGATACACGGGAGCGCCTTCCGTCACATCATATACGCATCCTCCGTCCACTTCTTTCAGTGCCGGTTTGGAGGCGTATGTCTGTCCGTAGAACAAAGGACGGGTTCCATATTGCTCACGGCCCAAGTATTCGCCTAAAGTGAAAATGTCTTCCGGAGAATTCTGGTCCATCGGAGTATTGGCGGTAGAACGAATCACAATCAATGCGTACGAGGAGTATCCTACCATAATCATCATGATGCACAGCAAAGAGGTATTTAAAGTACGTGCACTAATCTGATATTTCTTGTTCAAATCAGCAAACAGATAAACGCCCAAGATTCCTAGTATGATAATGCCTATCAAGGCGCTGCTCCATCCGTAGCCATAGAAGGGGATGCCCAGCATGGCGATAGTTACCATGAAGGAGATATTCATGCGTTTGCGGCTCTTTTCCGTATAGCTTTCGTAAACACCCCAGATAATGGATGCGGCGAGTAGAATGATATATACAATCAGACCGCTGTTGAAAGGCATACCGAAACTGTTGACGAACAGCAGTTCGAACCATCCTCCCACTTTTACTACGCCCGGCACGATACCGTACAGCACTGCTGCAACCAACACCATGGAGCCTGTAAGTGCCAACAGACTGCCTTTGAGGTTAGCATCGGGATTCTTTTTATAATAGTACACCAATGCGATGGCCGGAATACACAATAAGTTCAGGACGAATCACCCGGGAAGATCT
>BABB01000345.1_pt1 | contig 11115 bp, 9 predicted proteins | sample 270368 | NCBI WGS metagenome assembly BABB01 (sample SAMD00036531, study PRJNA27869) | human gut metagenome | isolation source: feces from healthy human sample In-A, Adult, Male
CGTGTATTAGTCGGCTCGGAAGTGATGAAGCTTTGTAAAAGTTATCGCTCCACGTATGAAATCACAGAGTTTGCCCAACGCATTGCCAAGAACGAGGAACTGGAAGCTATAGAGCGTCATGGAGAGGAACCGGCAGTCGCCTTGCTTCCCACAGAAAAGAAAGAGATAGAATGGATAGAAAACCTCATCACCTCTTTCCTGAAAGGAGCTGATGTATCCATGGGTATAATATGCAAAACCGTAAAACAAGCGGACAAGTTGTATGCAGCCATCAATCATTTGTCTGATAAGATCTGTTTGCTGACAGAAGAAAGTGTAGCTTTTGTCAATGGGGTGGTCATTACTACAGCCCACATGGCAAAGGGACTGGAATTTGACGAAGTGATTGTTCCATTTGTAACTGATAAAGACTATAGAACAGAAATAGACCGCAGCATGTTATATGTAGCCTGTACTCGTGCCATGCATAAACTTTATATTTCCGCATCGGGTAATATAAGTACATTTCTATCATAAGCAAAAACATCATCCATTGCAGGAATGGAATGAAATCCATCCCTACAGTGGACGAGCAAGTCTGCAAAAGGGTATTCCTCCATAAGGAACGCGTAGCTTTGTAATCTGATTCATCCTTAAAAGATCTTATCCATATCTCTAAACCTTTCCTGCCGTATGGTTAAAGGTTTTCTTCCTGTTTGTTTTATCTCCGCAAGTCTTTGGAGTTAACTCCATAGCCTTGGGAGTTAACTCCAAAGCTTATGGAGATAACTCCAAAGACTATGGAGATAGAATACATCCGTATAAAAAGACTTAATCAGGGGAGAGAAAAGGTTTATGCAGCAGGACTGGATGCAATATGTTGTTATTACAAGCCGCTTCCAATGTACGAATCATAAAGACAAAATCTTTTTTTCCCTTTCCAAATCATTTTCATTCAATTGGGGAGACGGAACCATGCAGGTACGGATACAATCTCCCTCCTGACAAGTATAGTCATAATACTTCTTTTGTAATTCTGTCAACTTATCAAGTGGAACCAGCTCCCCTTTCAGTTCCAAGAATTCCTCCATGTCTGTACTATCCCCTTGCTTTACAAACAAGATACGACGCGCTATCGGATTCCTGTTGTAATCCAGACTAAGATACAAACCTTTAAGGAACGGCGGAAAATCATACATCGGCAATTGCAGATAAATACTGAACAAAGCCATTTGCGGTGACTCACGCTCATTAAAGAAAATATACCCGTTCTGATGATTATTGAATAACCCCACTCCCCGATGAGTTGTATTATAGGCACTCATGTGAGTCACCTTCACATACGTATTATCTTCGGAAGCCTCTATCAGATAGGGTTCCACTTTAAGGCATTGGCACGAAGAAGAAAGACTATAGCTCAGATAACTTCCGCTATAATTATAAACTTCCTGCACGGAACGTTGCATCTCGGCAGTCATCATCTCCATAAAAGGATTGGTCTTTGCCTCACCATTGGCAGGTTCCAAACTGAAAAGCAACTCTTTGGTACTTGCCAAATTGCCCAACAGACGTTTTTTTGACACATTATTGACCTGCGCCAAAGCCAAATCTAATGAATCTTCTTCAGAGTGTCCTTGTTTCAATGAGGTTACATAAGTGGGCAGAACGCTGGAATAAAGAGCAGACAAGACACTGGGAGCCATATCTACATAATCTGCTATCTCCTTCATTTTCAAACCATTGTTACGGAGATATTCTATTCTTCGGTATATTTCTATCAAATCATTCATTGTTCTCTTCTTCTTTATTGAATTTGCAAAATACAAGTTTTTATATGAACATACAATGACATATACATTACATTAATGTTACATCATACAACAGGTGGAATATGAAAAATATTAATCATAAAGATTCATTTTTTCTCTCTCGAAAGGCTCCTACTTTTGCTTCCGGAAACAGCAATCCAAGGATACGAGGAATGAGGTTTCTACAAAGAAAAGAAGCAAAACAATTAGTCAATATCAATTATTATAATGGAAGCAAAAAGCGAAACAAACAAACAGATATCCAGTTTCCTGTTTATTCTGTGGGCAGGAGGGGCGGCACTACTGTCATACTCACTGGTGTATGCCCTGCGCAAACCTTTTACAGCTGCCACCTTTGACGGAATGGATTTCTTCGGGATGGATTATAAAGTAGCCACTACCATCATGCAGATTTTCGGCTACCTTATTTCAAAGTTCTTTGCCATCAAGATTGTTTCAGAATTGAAACGCGAAAACCGGTTGAAATTCATGATATTCTCCGTGGCCCTTGCAGAACTCGCTTTAGTCTTCTTCGGATTACTCCCCCAACCCTTTAATGTGTTTGCCCTATTCTTCAACGGACTGGCATTAGGATGCATGTGGGGAGTCATCTTCAGTTTCATAGAAGGACGCAAAGTTACCGATATATTGGCCAGCTTGCTGGGGGTAAGTATGGCGGTGAGCTCAGGAATGGCTAAATCTATGGGATTGTTTGTAGTCAATACATTTGGTGTCACAGAATTCTGGATGCCCGCCCTGATAGGTGGTTTAGCCTTCCCGCTCCTTATCCTCATGGGGTGGTCGCTCAACAAGTTGCCACAACCCACAGATGAAGACCGCGCTCTCCGTTCGGAACGCGTCACTTTGAACGGAGAGCAACGCAGACAACTGTTCAAAAGTTATATGCCCTTGCTGATCATGCTGTTCTTCGCCAATCTGTTTATCACTATTTTACGTGATATAAAAGAAGATTTTCTGGTCAATATCATTGATATCAGCACTATTTCTTCTTGGTTGTTCGCACAAGTGGACGGTATGGTGACGCTGATTATTTTGGGAATCTTTGCTATGATGTCGTTAATAAACAGCAACTACAGAGTATTGCAGGTGCTTCTGGCTATGGTTATTGGTGGAGCGGGCACTATCAGCTATCTGGCTTTTAATTATGATGCATTGCAACTGCCTACCCTTTACTGGCTGTTCCTCCAAAGTCTGAGCCTGTACATCGTTTATCTTAGTTTCCAAACTCTGTTCTTCGAGCGCTTCATTGCCTGCTTCAAGATTAAAGGAAATGTGGGATTCTTCATTGCCACCATCGACTTTATCGGATATACAGGAACTGTCTGTGTACTGCTGTTCAAGGAATTTTGCAGCCCGGATATCAATTGGATGGAGTTTTATAATCAGTTCTCAGGATGGGTAGGCATTGTGTGCAGCATTGCATTCATCGGTTCGGCCATCTATCTGATGCAACGGTATAAATTGGAAAAACAGCTGAGAAAAGAAGAAAAAAATAAAAAGATCATCGTTTCACCGATGGCGTTAACCAACTTAAAGGAAACAGCAGAAAACATCTGTAACCCATAACATAAAAATAAAAGTATAACTAAATAAACAACAAACAAGAAGATGAAGAAAATTGAGTGTATTATTATGGATTGGGCCGGAACGGCTGTAGACTATGGATGCTTCGCTCCGGTAGCCGCTTTCCTGAAAGCTTTTGCCGAGAAAGGACTGACAGTGACAATGGAAGAAGCACGAGGCCCCATGGGTATGACCAAAATAGACCATATCCCGTAATTATTCAAGTTACAAGTGTGACGGAACAATTCAAACAAACTATAACCGCAACTGGACTGAGGAAGATGTGGTATCCATATACAAAGAATTCGAGAAACACTTGTTCGCCTCCCTGGAAGAATATACGACTCCTATTCCCGGTGTAATCGAAGTAATCGAGAAACTGAAAAGGGACGGTATCAAGATAGGTTCCACCACCGGATATACTACTGCCATGATGGACATTGTGCTGCCCGGTGCCGCCGCCCATGGCTATACCACAGACAACTGTGTGACTTCCAACAACCTTCCGGCAGGACGTCCGCAACCCTACATGATTTACCAGAACATGATTGATCTGGCCATACCTTCCGTTCAAAGCGTAATAAAATATGGTGATACGATAGCCGATATCAAAGAAGGTGTGAATGCCGATGTATGGACTGTCGGTGTGATTCTGGGCAGCAACGAAATGGGACTCACCCAAGAGGAAACCGGAAAACTGCCTGCAGAAGAATTGAACAGACGCATGGCAGCAGTCAGAAAACGTATGTATATGGCAGGTGCGCATTATGTAGTAAACACCATTGCCGAACTTCCCGAAATTATTGAAATTATTAACCATAAAATGAATTAAATGATTATGAGACCATACTTACTTTTAACCCCCGGCCCTTTAACCACTTCTGAAAGCGTAAAAACAGCCATGATGACCGACTGGTGCACATGGGATGAAGACTACAATGTTCACATCGTAGAAGAAATACGTAAAGGATTAGTACAACTGGCTACACGAAAAACAGATGACTACACCAGCATCCTGATGCAGGGAAGCGGTACTTATTGTGTAGAGGCGACCTTAGGAAGTGTGATTACGCCCAAACACAAATTATTGATTCTGAGCAACGGTGCATACGGAGACCGCATGGGAAACATTGCAGAATATCATGGAATGAACTATGATATGCTAGCCTTTGATGAAACAGAACAAGTATCTGTGGAGTATGTGGATGATTATCTGGCACACAATGCAGAAATCACTCATGTGGCAGTGGTACATTGCGAAACTACAACCGGTATCCTGAACCCGTTAAAGGAAATAGCCCACATGGTAAAGATGCATGGTAAAAAGCTGATAGTGGATGCAATGAGCAGCTTTGGCGGCGTACCATTGGATGTAGAGGAATTAGGTATCGACTTTATGATCAGTAGTGCCAACAAATGTATTCAGGGAGTTCCCGGCTTTGGTTTCATCATTGCACGTAAATCCGAATTACAATATTGTAAAGGAGTATCAAAGAGTCTTTCTTTGGACATCTACGACCAATGGGATGCGATGGAGAAAGGACATGGAAAATGGCGCTTCACCTCTCCTACACATGTAGTGCGTGCCTTTAAACAAGCCATGGACGAACTGGCAGCCGAAGGCGGTGTGGAAGCCCGGCATGCACGCTACTGCCGTAATCATGATGTGCTGGTAGAAGGTATGCGATCATTGGGATTCAAGACCTTACTGAAAGATGAAGTCCAATCCCCTATCATCACTTCCTTCCTTTATCCTGACAAGGAGTTCGATTTCAAGGAATTCTATCATCAATTGAAAGAAAAAGGATTTGTTATCTATCCGGGAAAGATTTCTCAAGCAGATACTTTCCGCATCGGAAACATCGGTGATGTGTTCCCCGAAGATTTCAGCAGATTGATTGAAGCTATCAAGACCGTCGCAAAATAAAAAATAAATATAGCTTTATGACTCGGGCGCAATGATTGCGCCCGAATTTGTTTTTACCCTTCTTCCATTACAAGATCATTTGGAACCGGAGCTGCAAGACACTGAAATTCTTATCACTAATCTCCTTTATATGCTTTCCCGGCATCACCCAGCTATAAGCCAGCTTCATCCCTATATGCTTATTCATGTAATAATTCATGCCCAATGAAAAATCCTTTTGAGCCCCTCCCCATACACCGGCTTCCTCATTATTCATATCAAGCATATTAAACCTTCCACACAGCTCCAATGCCCGCCCCACAGGTCTGCCCGGACAAGCCAATGCTTCATCATACCCATATTGCCTGCCTGTCAACAACCAGGAGCATTGCACATATCCGCCATGTCCTGTATAATTTGTGAAATTCTGTTCACGCTTCACCATAGTTCGTATATACTCCCCTTGCAAAAAGAACCTCTGATGAGCGATCATTAATTCCAACCCTTGTTTCAACTGGTACTTTGCATGATCTACCTTGGCGTAAATAAGATTCCGGTTATCAATAGTGCTCACCCCCGGAGATTTATAAATAAACGTATTCTCGTCTTCATCTCCCGGCAACGCGCTATCCGGAGTACGATACACCACCGCTGCACCTATGTGTAACAATTTTCCCTCTTCGTTTACAGGGCGATATACCAAACGACCGTCTATGGCATACCCTTGTGAAACATTTTTCACATTACCCAGGTCACTGTCTGTAAAGAAACCGCCGGAAGCATAATAATGTTTTCCATTGTAGGTATAGGAGGTTCCCATCCTCCTGCTATTGGTCAAAGCCAGCACGATTCCCGGCGACTGATGAAAACGAAGGTCGTACGTACTACATAACATGTCCAATGTAAAAGGTTCATAGAATTGTCCCACCTGAATAATATGCTTGCCCGAAGTATAAGCAGCAAAGGCATCCTTTATGGAAACTTTATTCCCTACATAACCTACCTCCATCTTCATACTCCAGTTCTGATAGGTCGCTTTCACCCCCAACCGCAAGTCATTAAACTCCGCACCGTTACCAAACAGGTTGTCATTCTTTAAATAAACGCCACCATCCATAAGCATACGTCCGGTCAGTTTACATTTCAAATCCCCGGCAACCGGGTGTTGCGCACGGGTAACTAAAGCAGCAGAGGGGAATAACAGGCACATCAATGCTTTAACATAAGTCATTCTTTTCATTTTCTTCTTCTATTTTTACTTTATAGCAAAAATAAAAGGAATGACCTATACTAAAAATGAATAACCATTAATTTGATTATGAAGTTATTAGGTCCACACAAGCAGCAATATTCATTTCATATTTATGTAACAGGAATGTAACTTACATTTCCCAATAACGTTCACAAAGATTCAAATATTCCATTTCAGGCTTGTTGCCAAACACCAATCCGAAGAAAGAAGTCTTCCTCCGCTTAATCACTTTTACCTGTTCCATTAAATCACGGGATAAAGGCGGCATCTCGAAATCTGAGATCAATACGATATCCGATTCACGGAAGTCATTTCCGTTGATGATATGCGCAGCTTCCCGAAGAGCCGGCTCTATATCCGTTCCACCGTCAAAACGTTTATTCAGAAACTCCGCCAACTTGGGCATATCCCGCCCCAAATCTTCAATCAATAACGACACAGCCTCATCCGAGAAATTGATGACATAACATTTCCGATGGGTTTTCTCCGTCAGTTGCGCTATAGCCAGAATAGCCGATTTGGACAAGATCTCTCTGTCTCCCTGCATGGAGCCGGAAGTATCTACACAGATGATATAAGGTCCTTGTCCCGAAACCTTATGCTTGTCATCCTTTACCTGTTCCGTTACCTTGGACTGGTAATCGAACAGTTGCAATCTCTTTTCGGCATATCGTTCCATAAATACGGCACGCAGCGCATCATCAGCCAGATAACAATACTCGATGGGCAACAAACTATTCAGGTCATTTCCCAAAGTCACCCCTGTGATATCACTATGCGGAGAGTGTCTGATCAGCCTCTTTTTATCTACCCCCGACAAAGAATCGTATTTTTGTTGGTCCCGATGCTTCTTGCCCAGCAAACGCGCCAATTGTTGGATAGCCGGATTGCGCTTCATCACTGTTTCATACGGAAGTATCCTCCGGTACAAATCAGGATAATTATGAAGCAGCCACTCCATACGCGAGCCCAACAGTTTGTTACCCGATTCCTTTCCTTGTTTCCGGATCAACAAATCAAAACCTTCACATAAACTGTTTATATGCATGTACTGATAGTCATACTCTTTGCGGGTAAGCAACTGATGCCATTTATCCAAAAAAAACTCCTTGGTCCGGGTTCCCTCTCCTTTCCATAAAGAAGCATTCTCCAACAGGCTGATATAATAGTCAATATTCAGTTCCGCCAGTTCATACCTCTTTTTGAAAGCACCGCGCATCTGCTTCAAATATTGCAAAAATGCCATATCCGGCAGATGTTCCGAAAAGTAGAAAGCCTCCCACTCCGGAGTGTAGCGGGAATAATATTCCTGCAAAGAAGGTGTGGTACGCCGATAGTACATCAACACTTTCTCTTCCAGTTCGCGTTGACGCACCACCCCGTTGCTTACATCCTCCTCGTATGCTTTGAATGTCCTATCTTTCAGTTCCTGAGAATAGATTATCTTCAGATCTCTCAACCTTATATTCCTGGTTCTCTTTTCGGTACGCATCTGCCATTTCGTTCAAATCATTCTTATATCGGTCTATGGTATTCTTCTGGTGGCGAAGCATCCTCCGCATGGAAGCCCGCTGCTTTTCGCTGAGAAATAAATGCTTCTCATAATATTCCGTTTCCGCATCCAGCAGCCCGGACCAATCCTTCTCCACTCTGTCCAACGCTTCGGCCACCGATTTATATTTGGTTCCGAAATCCTCCTGCTCGGGTTCGGGTGGCGGTGGAGGACAATCCTCATAGCACATCAAGTGATATTCATAATTATTGATATAAATGGAACGAAGCCCTTTTTTCAGCGTATATATCTTATTACGCGGAACTTTGGCATGGAGTATGGAATCATATTTCTTCAGAATACAGCAGTTGGCCTTATATTTATCCTTATGCAAATAAAATAATTTACCGGTCTGATCCAGATGTTGATAGTCGGCTACAAAAATAAGGAGGCGCTCTTTCATCCGGACGCCCTCTACCTGGTAATAGTAAGTATCAATGACCTGTATGCCCGGATCGTTCACTTCACGCAAACTGTGTTCGGACGATTGTCGGTCTTTCAGTTCTTCAATGTCCTGTTCCAGCCCTTTTATATTCAGCAGATAGCCTTCGGCACTTTTCTGAATGGCAGCGTTCACCATCTCCTCTGCCGCCTCCATCTGATCCATCTCACTCCAAAGGCAATAGGACAGCAATGTACAATCCGAAAGGCGGATAGTGTCCGATCCATTCAGGAAAGCGGAAGCTTTCAGCAGCTTCACCATTTTCTTCCACCGACGGTCCGACACATACAGAGGAGACGACACACCCCCCTCATTTTGTATCTGGAGGTTATATTGCTCTATCCGGTCCTTCAAGGCATGAATCACTTCGAAAATAGAGTAATGGATTTTAATGGCAGCCATCTCCTTTTCCCACCGGATGTATTCCTCATCGGTGATCTGCAGTTGCTCGTCCACCACCGGTTCCGTTTCATCCGTAGAGGAAATCATCCGGTCAAATTCTCCCATATCCTCAATGCCTCCCACCAGACAGCGAATCAGGAAACGATCCCACAAGGCCTCCAGTCCTTGTCCTTGGGCGGGCAGTTCATTGGAAGCGGCAATCAGCCCCTTCAGTGGAACATGAATGGAGAACTGTCCGTTACGGTATATTTTTTCATTGATAATGGTGAGCAATGCATTCTGAATGGCCGGTCCAGCTTTCCATATCTCGTCCAGGAAAGCAATGGTGGCAGAAGGCAGATAGCCATCGACAATACGCTCATACGTATCTTCGTCTTTCAGTTTGGAAATGGAGACAGGGCCGAATATTTCGTCCGGCGTACTGAATCGTGACATCAGATATTCAAATGCGGAAGCGTTGCGGAATGCCAGTTTCAGCCGGCGTCCTACCATACTTTTTGCTACTCCCGGAGGGCCTAAAAGGAAAATACTTTCTCCTGCCACAGCCGAAAGCAGAGCAAGAGCGACAATATGTTCTTTCTCAAAAACCCTTTCATTCAATTGTTGTAACAGAGATGCTATACGAGATTTCAATGTATTCATAAAAATTATCGACTAATGATGATCAACTAGTGGCGTATTAACCACCAATCACTCCTTGTTTCTTATGCAAAGATCTGAAAAAAGGATGTATTTCTTATTAGAATGTATTTTTTCTTTTGCTGAATTACTGTTTTTTTCATGATAGATTGGATAAGTTACAGTGACAAGGTTTATATCTTACACAAACATTTAGTATTTTCTCCACTAAATTGCCTACCTTTGCAACTTCAACAACAAACAATGATTCCAAATGAAAACAAACTTGCTTTCACCCGATAAAGACCCGATGGGAGCTGCCATCGCCGATTATTTCAACCACCGCAAAGCAGATAAGTTACGTGTATTTTCCTCACAGTTCGAGGAAGACGAAATACCCATGAATCAATTATTCCGCCCTTATGACGAAATGCCGGAACTGGAACAGATTGCCTTACAAATAGCCGAAGGAAATATTCTGGACGTAGGAGCCGGAAGCGGCTGCCATGCACTGGCCTTGCAAGAGATGGGAAAAGAGGTATGCGCTATCGATATTTCCCCGCTTTCAGTAGAGGTGATGGAAAAAAGAGGGATAAAGAATGTCCGTCAGATAAATCTTTTCGATACACATTTTCTAGAAACATTCGATACAATCATCATGCTGATGAACGGATCGGGCATTATCGGGAAGTTGGAAAATATGGCAGCTTTCTTTCAAAAGATGAAACAACTGCTTCGCCCCGGGGGATGTATCTTGATGGATTCCAGTGATCTCCGTTATCTTTTTGAAGATGAGGACGGGAGTTTCCTGATTGATCTGGCAGGAGATTATTATGGTGAAATAGATTTCCGGATGCAATACAAAAATATAAAAGGAGATTCTTTCGACTGGCTTTATGTCGATTTTCAGACACTCAGCCTGTATGCTGCCGGGAATGGATTCGAGGCGGAGCTTATTAAAGAGGGGGAGCACTATGATTATTTAACCCGCCTTCGATGGAAGGGATGACACTTATAGAAAGATTCCGATAAACTTGTCGCATGATTTTCAAATTCTTGGGGCAAGATGCTGCGTATCTTGCCCCAAGAAAAAAATTAGGCCATTGAACCGCCTACTATATCCAACAGTTCATTGGTAATAGCCTGCTGACGACTCTTGTTGTACATCACCGTCAGATCCTGCAACAAATCATTCGCATTGTCTGTAGCAATCTGCATAGCCATGGTGCGGGCGGCATGTTCGGAAGCATTCGAATCCAGTAATACCGTGAACATCTTCATACAGAACATCTTCGGGAGCAATTCCTCCATCACCACATCTACAGACGGTTCCACAATATAATCGGGTATCCTGCCTTTGTCCTTCTCTTTCTTCTCTTGTGTCAAGTCTATCGGAAGATAAGTTTCACGCGTCAGGACCTGTACTGCTGTAGAACGAAAATGGGTGTACAGCAACTCCACCTTGTCTATGTCACGATGCAGAAAGCGCCTCATNCAGTCCTCTGCCCAGGCGAAGCTTCCCTGATAGAAGGGTTATCCGCATATGCTGGAAAATCGCTTCAGCCTTGAATC
>BABB01000378.1_pt1 | contig 10903 bp, 9 predicted proteins | sample 270368 | NCBI WGS metagenome assembly BABB01 (sample SAMD00036531, study PRJNA27869) | human gut metagenome | isolation source: feces from healthy human sample In-A, Adult, Male
ATATATACCACCGAGGCCAAAAGAAATGAAGAAATGGATGCCATGAGAAAACGTCACGAAACAGCCGTAGACGAATTATTTGAAAAAATATGGGTATCCACCCGGTGGAGTGAATCGGAATATGCTGAAGCGCAAATTTTGTTCAACTCACTATTGATCCAAGTCAACGACCTTTCCATAATGGTCAGCGCCGTCACCATGAGCCTGCTGCAAATATTCGACATCCGCAAGTTCATGTTTCTATTGAACGCCTATACCCATCAGGATACCATGCTGAATCAGCGGGCTATTGCAGGGATCGCACTAACATGCTACTATTATGAAAAGCGTATCCTTCAATACCCTGAAGCCGTGTCGCGCATAAATGAACTGAATGAAAATACCGAGTTCATCAAAAACCTGCATCATATCCAGATTCAATTATTGCAATCTTCCCGTGAAACCCGAAAGATAGACAAGAAAATGCGTGAAGAAATCATTCCCGAAATGATGAAAAATCCCAAACTTAATTTGGAAGGACTGGATGAAGATGCCGAAGATCATAATCCGGAATGGGAAGAATGGATTGACCGTTCAGGCATTACCGATAAATTGCGCGAATTAGGTGAACTGCAAATGTCCGGGGCGGATGTGTATATGAGTACCTTTTCACAGCTGAAACAATTCCCGTTTTTCCGCAAAATTTCTCACTGGTTCTATCCTTTTGACCCCCAATATCAGGATATCGCCAAATTATCTCTCGGAAATGACGAACAAAAAATCTCTCTGCTCAACATTTTGATGAACTCGGATGTATTCTGCAATTCCGACAAATACTCTTTTTGTTTTACCATGTTACAAATGCCGGAAAGCCAAAGAAATCTCATGCAGCAACAATTGAACGGACAACATGAGGCTTCTGAAGAACTGAAAGAACGTTTAAAAGAAATGTCACAATCAAAAGCTCGCGCTGAATTCGTGAGCCGGCAATATATTCATGACCTCTACCGTTTCTTCAAATTATGGTCAAGAAGACATGAAATACATGACATTTTTGAGGACACTCTAGACTTATGGAATAAAGAAACATTGTCTCAAGCCTTGTTGCACAAAGATTATATCAACAAGCTGGCAGATTACCTATTCACACACGACGACCTGACAGAAGCCGGGATTCTCTATGATAAATCAATTGAATTATACAATCGTAAAAATGCTGAATTATGGCAGAAAGCAGGTTTCATTTATCAGAAAATCGGTTCCTATAAAAAAGCGATAGATTATTACCTGCAATCAGATCTGCTGATCCCTGATAACGCATGGAATAACCGCCATTTGGCACAATGTTATAGAAAAGAAGGAAACTACCAACAAGCTTTGGAATATTATAATAAGGTGGAACAAGTACAGCCTGACAATCTGAATCTGACGCTACAAATAGGACAATGCCTGATGGCACTGGAACGATACGATGAAGCACTGGCTTATTTCTTCAAAGTGGAGTATCTGGATAAAAAGCCACAGAATGCCCGACGCGCCATCGGATGGTGTTCCTTCATTACCGGCAACCATCAACAAGCCAAGAAATATTACGACTTGCTGATATCCGAGCCCAAACCCATTATGGAAGACTGGATGAATGCAGGACATGTGTATTATATCCTGAATGAAACAGAAAAATCAATAGAATATTATCGCAAAGCCCAGGAACTATGCGACAGTCATGATGAGTTTATCCGTCTTTACCAAATAGATAAGAAAGACTTGATAAAGCAAGGCGCCAATGAAGTAGACTTGTTTATACTTCCCGATGAATTAATTTAAAGGATTATAAGATAAATCTATTCGGGATAGAAGTTTGGTATAATTATATAAAACTTCTATCCTGACCGGATTCTCATCATCCAGACGATAATTGGCATGCACATTATAAGTGCTTAAACCATGATTCATACAATATCCGATATCATTAGGTAAGGCTGTTCTATTCCTCAACTGCCCAAGATTCAATAAAAAATAGAAGAAACTATCCACCCCATCATAATCAATCACATAAGCCTGTAAATTCAAATTCGCCTGATAGTTAATGTTATTATCATAATTATAATAAGTATGACAACTAGACACACTATCATTTGCTTCAGTAAAAACAGTCATTACTTCCTTCAACCGTCCCAATTGATCAAAAACATATTTTCCTTGCACTTTTCTCAAGAAACGATAATCGGAAGTAGCACGATAATCAGAATTGATAAAAATAGTATCTCCTTTATAATCATAGACAGTCTGTTTATCAACTTCATAAACCTCCTCTTCTACCTTCAATATACAACGGGCCCTACTTTCCCTCGCCTTGCCTTTTCCTATTTGAAACGTAACATTGCAAAGCTTATTGCCGGTATTCAAACAATCCATCTGTCCGATTGTGATTTGGTCGCCCTCATACCTTACCGGGGTATCTCCATACTTTATAATTTTACCATCACGATCATATTCCAATTTCAAAACTTGTTCTTCCTCTCCTGTCAAATCGGTGACCTTAGTCACATACATGTCAGCCATTTTTTCTTTACATCCTCCAACAACAAACAAGAGAATTAATAAAGAAATATATTTTACAAACAACTTCATTTTCATAAGTCAAGCATCATCTCTATGCAAATAAAATAAAAAATATTAGAACTAAGCACAATTTGGAGCTTTTTAACTCAACTTCTTTACCCTCACGCTGTTTTAAACAGCAATTATAATAAGAAGTGAAATATGGAATGGATTATACATCTTTTGAGACAACATTCAGAACTGGCGATTTTTCTGACAATCGCCGCAGGCTTCTGGATTGGAAAAATGAGAATAAAACAATTCAGTTTGGGAATCGTCACCAGTGTATTGCTAGTAGGGGTATTAGTGGGACAGCTTAACATTACAATAGAAGAACCGGTGAAATCCGTGTTTTTTCTTTTATTCCTTTTTGCCATCGGATACAAAGTGGGACCACAATTCTTTCGCGGACTGAAAAAAGATGGTTTACCTCAAGTAGGATTCGCCGTACTCATGTGCGTAGGTTGTTTGGTTATCACTTGGTTATTAGCTACCTTAATGGGATATAATGCCGGTGAAACAGCCGGGTTACTGGCCGGAGCACAAACTATCTCTGCCGTCATAGGGGTAGCGGAAGATACCATAAACGGACTCAACATAGCCTCTTCCCAAAAAAGTGATATGATTAATATCATTCCCGTGGCATACGCTGTAACTTACATTTTCGGTACGGCAGGCTCTGCCTGGGTCCTCTCTTCTTTAGGTCCTAAAATGTTGGGAGGATTAGAAAAAGTGAAAGCCGCCTGCAAAGAGCTAGAAACCCGAATGGGTACCAGCGAAGCAGACGAGCCCGGATTTGAACAAGCACGCCGTCCGGTAGTTTTTCGCGCTTACCGCATAGAGAACGATTGGTTTGGCAACGGCAAGACCGTTGACCAGCTAGAATCCTATTTTATTTCACAAGGGAAAAGATTGTTTGTTGAAAGAATGCGACATGGATCTTCCATTGTCAATGATATTATTCCCGGACAATTATTACAAAAAGGAGACGAAGTGGTACTGAGCGGAAGAAGAGAATTCGCCATTGGTGAGGAAGACTGGATTGGAGAAGAAATCGTCGATCCCCAACTGCTTGATTTCCCTGTGGAAGTACTCCCTGTCATGATACACAAAAAGCCATATTTCAACCAAAAATTGGACTTCATACGCCGTCAAAGCTTTATGCATGGAGTCAGTATACGCCGTATCAAACGGGCAGGTATTGATATCCCTGTTTTCGCACAAACCACTATCGACTGTGGAGATACTCTGGAATTGGTCGGTCTGAAAAAAGAGGTGGAATCTGCTGCAAAAGAACTAGGATATATAGACCGCCCCACCAATGCCACAGATATGACATTTGTAGGACTCGGCATTTTACTAGGAGGTATCATCGGGGCACTTGCAATCCATATCGGCGGAGTACCTATTAGCCTGAGCACTAGTGGAGGGGCCCTGATAACCGGATTAGTATTTGGCTGGTGGCGCAGCAAACGCCCTACCTTCGGACAAATACCGGAATCCTCTTTATGGGTGCTGAATAATGTAGGCTTGAATATATTCATCGCCGTAGTCGGCATTTCTGCAGGACCCAGCTTTGTACAGGGACTAAAAGAAGTAGGTCCTATGTTATTTATCATAGGTGCGTTGGCTACTTCCTTGCCTTTATTATTAGGGCTGATTCTAGCCAGATATGTATTCAAGTTCCATCCCGCCCTCTCTTTGGGATGCACGGCAGGAGCCCGTACTACCACTGCTGCATTGGGTGCCATACAAGAAGCAGTAGGCAGCGAAACGCCTTCTTTAGGATACACCGTGACCTACGCCGTAGGAAATACACTACTCATCATCTGGGGAGTAATCATTGTATTATTAATCAACTAAAAAAACTAAACTCATACATTATGGAATATTTAAGTAATAAAAGCAGCGTTGCCCGAATGGACAAGAATTTGGAAAAGATCAGCCCTTTCGAATTAAAAAACCGTTTGATTGAAATGGCAGATGAAAGTGTGAAGAAAATGGCACACGTCATGCTGAATGCAGGCAGAGGTAATCCCAACTGGATTGCAACGGAGGCTCGTGAAGCATTCTTTGCCTTGGGCGGTTTTGGCATTGAAGAGTGTCGCCGGGTCATGGACATGCCCGAAGGCATTGCCGGTATTCCTCAAAAAACAGGCATAGCCCAACGTTTTGAGGAATACCTGAAAAAGCATGAAGGAAATGCGGGGACAGATCTATTGAAACGTACCTATAATTATATGCTGATGGAACATGCAGCCGATCCGGACGAGCTAGTACACGAATGGACCGAAAGTATTGTAGGCGACCAATACCCCATGCCTGACCGCATCTTGAAATATACAGAAATTTTAGTACAGGATTACCTGAATCAGGAAATGTGCAACGGGCAACCCCCGCAAGGCAAATTCGATTTATTCGCCACCGAAGGCGGAACAGCAGGGATGTGCTATGTATTTGACTCGCTGGAAGAAAATTTCCTGCTACACAAAGGAGATAGTGTAGCATTGATGGTTCCTATCTTTACACCCTATATTGAGATACCCGAATTGACACGTTACGATTATGATGTGCTCAATATTCCTGCAAATACTCTAAATGAAGAAGGGCTTCATACCTGGCAATACAAAGTGGAAGATATCAATAAACTGCGAGACACGAAATACAAAGCCTTGTTTATTGTCAATCCAAGTAATCCACCCAGTTATCAGTTAAGCAAAGAATGTGTAGATGCCCTGAAAGACGTAGTAACACGCTGGAATCCCAATCTGATGATTATAACAGATGATGTATATGGTACTTTTGTCCCTGGATTCCGCAGCCTGATGGCTGATTTGCCACAGAACACAATTTGTGTCTACTCTTTCTCCAAATATTTTGGAGCGACCGGTTGGCGCCTTGCTGTAATTGCCTTACATGAGAAAAATGTATTCGACAGAATGATTGCTAATCTGCCCCGCAAACGAAAAAGCGAACTAGCCAAACGCTATGGCAGCTTGAGCATGCAAGTAGAAAACATTAAATTCATTGACCGTATGGTAGCAGATAGCCGTCAAGTAGCCTTGAACCATACAGCAGGACTGTCCTTGCCACAACAAATGCAGATGTCACTCTTTGCTTCTTTTTCATTGCTGGACAAAGAAAACACGTATCGTCATGCCATGCTTAATTTAATCCATACCCGTCTGAAAGCATTATGGGACAACACAGGGTTCATTCTCCCCGACGATCCACTAAGGGCTGGTTATTATTCAGAGATAGACATGCTGGTATGGGCCAAAAAATTTTACGGAGATGAATTCGTACAACATCTGCAGACAACTTATAATCCATTGGACGTAGTATTCCGTCTTGCCAATGAAACAGGACTGGTCGTATTGAATGGTGGCGGATTCGACGGACCCGAATGGAGTGTACGTGTATCACTTGCCAACCTGAACGAGAAAGATTATATCAAAATCGGACTCAGTATCCGCAGAATTCTGAATGAATATGCTGACAAATGGAAATCTGAAAAGAAATAAAAAATTAAGAACGTCCGCCGTGAAGTCTGCTTGACCTAACCGGCGGATCTCTTTTTTATATAAAGGTTTTTTGGATTATTTATTCCAAACCTTATCCCTACTTTAAAATAAAATCCCTAGCTTTGCAGATCGAAAAAGGAATTAGATTATGAAGCATATACGGAGCACTTTTTTTCTTCTAACCACTTTATTTATAATGGCTTCATGTGGCGAAGACCGCAGTGGGGAATACTATGCATTAGTTGGAGAGAATTTATGGATAGAGCAAATAATGAAAGAGCATTATTTGTGGTATGACAGTATTCCGGCAATAAAGGAAACGGACTATTTTGCCGAACCGGAAAACTTCCTGCAAAAATTGGTTTATACCAAGGCACAAAACGGAAAAGGAGACCCGTATTCGTATATAGAAACAAAAGAAACTTCCGATGCGGCCCGTTCCTACCTGCAACGTACTTCTACTTACGGATTTGATTTTGAATTAATGACCGATCCCACCGGAATCTCATCACACGTATTTGCCCGTATTTTATTCGTACTGCCCAATTCACCAGCCTCAGAAGCCGGATTGGAACGAGGGAACTGGATATCAGCCATTGGCAAAGAAGAGCTAACCAACAATAATTACGGATATCTGATGGAAGGTGGCAATACAACTTTCGCCAGAGAAAGCTTGGTTTTTGATGAGGAAGGTAATTCCAGCTGGATTGCAACAGATACAGTCAAAGTAGCAGCATCACGACCCGTAGAATTGAATCCGTTCTATATAGATACCATATATGAAGTATCCGGAAGAAAAATAGCCTATATGGTCTACAATGAATTCAGTACAGGCCCCAATAACCAGGCAACAGATACAGAATACAGGGAACAAATGAAACAGATATTCGCCCGGTTCAAAGGGCAGTCACCCGATGCTTTTATTCTGGACTTACGATACAATCCCGGTGGTTATCTGAGTTGTGCCACAGATTTAGGAAGTTATCTGGCACCCGCAGTAGATCTAGGGAAAGTATTTTGCACAACTTTGTATAATAATATCAGTGACCCGCAAAAAGTTGATTTCCCCCTCAACACAGGACTTGCTTCTGAAAACTTGAATTTAAGCAAGCTTTATGTACTAACAAGCAAATTTACTGCATCGGCTTCAGAAGCTGTCATAAATTGTCTCCGTCCATATATAGGCACAGAAAATGTAGTGGTAATAGGTGAAACGACTGTTGGCAAAAATGTAGCCATGGAACCATACCAAGATGAGCGTTACAACTTTATTTTATGGCCGGTAGTGGCATACGTTCTCAACTCGGCAGGACAAGCCAACTATGTAAATGGCATCACCCCCGATTTCACATTGAGCGAACGTAACCTCATCTCCCCTCTCTACCCACTGGGAGACACCCAAGAGTATTTATTGAAGAACACCATAGCTTATATTACGACAGGAAGTATGCCCGACCTGCCACAAGCAGAAGAACAAGTATCAAAAGGAAAAATTATCTATAACTCACTGATTCGAAGAAGTATGAACGGCATACGGCTACGGTAGTCTGACTTATCCAGATACAACGCCCCATTTATTAAAGACCATGTTTAATGCATTTTAAACATGGTCTTGTTTTTTTCTGAAAAGAGAACTTATTAAAAACAAAACGGGCATAACAGATGTTATGTACCCAAATAACCATTAAAAACCTGACTTAACAATGAAAAAAGTATTTATTGCAGCAGCTTTGGCTGCCATGATTGTTTCCTGTGGCTCTAAAGGAAACAAAAGTGCTGAAATAATAGCCGAAAGTGAAAGTGACTCTATTTTCGCTGTGAACGACAGCACACTGGGTGAGTTACAAACATATAGCTATGAAGGTATTCTGCCAGCTGCCGATGCCGAAGGAATCAACTATCAACTGACGCTTCAGGAGGCAGGCCAAGACTCACTGGGAACGTACAATCTGACGACCACTTATTTAGGAACAAAAGATGGTAACCAGGCATTTACCGACAGTGGTACAGTTGTAACTATTATTGGAATTCCTAATGACAGCACCGCTATCGTTTATCAATTAGTTTCCGCTACTCCGGGACACGAAAAGACAAACTTTTTGGCAGAGGGTGACAGTGCACTGACAATGATTGGCAAGGACTTCAAGAAAGCTGTTTCTAAACTAAATTACACTTTAAAAAAGAAACTCTAATTAACCCGGCAGCAAAAAAATTCACTAAAGAACAGACTGTTAGTGAACAAAAACATAAGCTGGCCGTTGTATGAGAGAAACTAGACGAAAACAATTAGTATTAACTTAAACAAAAACTTGACATGAAAAAATTAATTCCTATCCTACTGGCGGTCTTTGCCTTGGTATCTTGCGAGAAAGACCCGGACATGGACAAATTGGACAATGAGTATCTGGTATTCACCAGTCATGACACTAGTACTAAATTCAATGATTTCAGTACTTATTATATCCCTGACAGCATCCTGATCATCGGTGACAAGAAAGACCCTGAATACTGGAAGGACGAGAATGCACAGACCATCATCAATGCATTCAAGACTAAGATGAACGCTGCCGGCTACACCGCAGTTGATAAAGACGACGCCGACCTCGGTCTACAGGTGAGTTATGTAGCAAGTACTTACTATTTCCATGGCTACTACAATGACGGTCCTTGGTGGGGCTATTACCCCGGTTATTGGTATCCCGGATACTGGGGCGGCAATTGGGGAGGTGGATGGTACTATCCCTATCCTATCACTTACAGCTATAGCACTGGTTCATTGCTGGCCGACATGATTAATTTAAAAAATGCTCCGGAAGGACAAAAAGAGAAATTAACTGTTGTCTGGAATGCATACATCAGCGGGTTGCTGGGCGGAAGTGGCAGTTTGAATGTAAACCGTACAACTACTGCCATCAACCAAGCATTCACTCAGAGTCCTTATCTGAAAAAATAAACGTAAGTGAAACAAGTATTCATTTAAAATAAAAAGGAAATATGAAAACTATAAAATATTTTACTCTCAGACTGATGGCGGTAGCCGCTATCGCCATAGCCTTTGCCCTGCCGGCAAAAGCACAGGTAACTCCGTTTACCTATTTCAATGTAGACTGGCAGTTCAACGCTCCTATCAGCAATAACTTTGCAAACAAAGCAAGCGGTTGGGGTATGAACTTCGAAGGTGGATATTATGTACTACCGGATTTGTCAATCGGTGCCTTCATCAATTATCATACCAACAATGAGTATATTTCACGTCAGACATTACCAATCAGCAATTCGGCAGCCCTGACAACCGACCAGCAACATTCCGTATTTCAGTTGCCTTTCGGTTTCGCGACACACTATCGCTTCAGTGACGGTGCATGCCAACCTTATATCGGATTGAAGCTGGGTGCCAACTATACCAAAATGTCCAGTGACTTTTACATTTACGAAGTGAAAGACAACACTTGGGGTTTCTATGTATCACCAGAAGTCGGTGTGAATATCTACCCTTGGACAAACAGTATCGGCTTCCATCTGGCAGCATTCTACAGCTACTCTACTAACAAGGGAACCGTATTTAACTATGATATGGATAAATTAAACAATTTCGGTTTCCGCCTTGGTGTGGCATTCTAAAGATTTCTAAACTATTCTGTTAAATAGGGGGATTATCCGTGCGCCAGGCAGGGGTAATCCTCTTTTTTTAATTAATAAAATTAAATTCTGACGGGAGTGTTAATATAATAGTTACTTTTGTATGATATTTATTCAGCTAATACAAAAAATGTATGGAGAAATCCGATAGTATTATTATTATACCCACCTATAACGAAAAGGAAAATATAGAGAACATTATCCGGGCTGTATTCGGACTGGAAAAATTCTTCCACATATTGATTATTGAAGATAACTCACCAGACGGCACGGCAACTATTGTCCGTAAACTGCAAACAGAATTCCCCGACCGTCTTTTCATGGTTGAGCGTAAAGGTAAATTAGGGCTGGGTACTGCTTACATTGCCGGATTCAAATGGGCGATAGAACATCAATATGATTTTGTATTTGAAATGGATGCCGACTTCAGTCATAATCCGAATGACCTGCCAAGGCTGTATAACAAATGTGCCGTTGAAGGCTATGATGTAGCTATCGGTTCACGCTATGTCAGTGGTGTGAATGTAGTGAACTGGCCGATGGGGCGTGTGCTGATGTCTTACTTCGCCTCCAAATATGTACGGATTATCACCGGATTACCCATACATGATACTACCGCCGGATTTAAATGCTATCGCCGTGAAGTCTTGGAAACAATCGGTCTGGACGGCATCCGTTTTAAGGGGTATGCATTCCAGATTGAGATGAAGTTCACTGCTTACAAGTGCGGATTCAAGATAGCCGAAGTTCCTGTGATTTTTGTCAATCGCGAATTAGGTACTTCAAAAATGAACGGAAGTATCTTCGGCGAAGCTGTACTAGGAGTCATTCAATTAAAACTGGGTAGCTGGTTCCGCAAATACCCACAAAAGAAAACAGTATGAAACGTACATGGATAAAGAATGCACGGATTGTGAATGAAGGCAAGATCTTTCACGGTTCGATAGTGATTGAAAATGAAGTCATAGCTGAAGTGCTGGCAGAAGAAACAGTTCCCGCCCAGCCTTGTGGAGAAATAATAGATGCGAAAGGCTATTATCTAATACCNGGGAGTAATAGACGATCATGTACACTTCCGTGATCCGGGACTGACTCACAAAGCCGACATACATACTGAAAGCACAGCGGCGGCGGCATCATAAGAGTCGACGATTCACCCG
>BABB01000179.1_pt1 | contig 10748 bp, 9 predicted proteins | sample 270368 | NCBI WGS metagenome assembly BABB01 (sample SAMD00036531, study PRJNA27869) | human gut metagenome | isolation source: feces from healthy human sample In-A, Adult, Male
ATGACGAGATGACGTTATCTCTTTAGTTAAATAACATGCTAAACCGGACCATATCCATATAAAAGGACTTATGACTATAGCACCATTTGTAGATGATCCTGAGGAGCACAGACGATACTTTAGAGATCTCAAGCAATTATCAGGGGACATAAAACAGAAAAACATACATAATGTCAGTATGAATGTTCTGTCCATGGGTATGACAGGAGATTACAAAGTAGCAATAGAAGAGGGCGCAACAATGGTACGTGTCGGTACCGGAATATTTGGAGAGCGCGACTACAGCAAGGCTAACTGATACTTTGCATATGCTATACACAAAATAAAAATATAAAAGGAATATAGAAATGAGTTTCATAGATAAGATTCTTGACAAAATGAGTTTAAATTCTGAGGACGATGAGGAGTTCGATAACGAGGATTATTACCTCGATGATGAGGAAGAAGAGCTTCCAAGAAATCCTTTCCGCAGAAAAAAAGAGGCTGCTGAAGAGGAACCGGCCATAAAAAGCACAAGGCGTGATACAACACCAAAGGAGAAGCCTGTTAAGACTACATCCAAGATTACACCAATATCAAAATCATCCAGAAAGCAGGTATCATCAGACATGGAAGTTTGCGTAATAAAACCAAGTTCAATTGAAGACGAAATAGAAATAACAGACACATTACTTAACGGACGTACAGTCGTCATCAACATGGAGGGACTTAATGTCGATGTGGCACAGCGCATCATAGATTTCACATCAGGCTCAGCATATGCCCTGCACGGTAATCTGCAGAAGATATCCAACTTTATCTTCATTGCCACACCACACGGAGTAGATATCTCAGGAGATATCCAGAGTCTCATGGATTCATTTGATCTCCCGGGTTCATCTTATTAAGCGGAGTCACTAATCAGCTATGAAGAAAAATAAAACAAAAAAACAGATGTGTACAGCAGGCATCATTGCATTGATTCTTGTAGCAATTGACCAGCTTACAAAGTATCTGGCTGTTATAAATCTAAAGCAATCGTCCACGGGTGTGTTTGTTCTCATTCCTGGAGTTTTCGAGTTCAGATACCTGGAAAACCAGAGTGCTGCATTTGGTGTTGATCTGCTTTCAATAATACAGAATATCTTTCATTTTACATATTGGTCTGAGAATCCATTGGCATTTTTGCGTGCCAAAATGATTTTTTTCTCAGTGATTACCATTGCAGTTGTTATACTTTTGTGTGTATGGTATCGCAAAATACCTGTCTCAAAACGTTTTAGACTGCTGAATGTTGTTGTAATACTGTTTGTTGCAGGTGCACTCGGCAATCTGATAGACCGTATTGTAAATAATTATGTGGTTGATTTCTTTTATTTTAGCCTGATTAATTTTCCGATATTCAATGTAGCTGATATATACGTCACTGTAGCAGCATTTATGTTTATCATACTCGGGCTGTTTTACTACAAGGAGGAGGATTTTTCCTTAATCTTCCCTGACAAAAAGCATGATGGAAAGCATGAAAATTAGTGCGGTATGCGCTTTTTTAAAGTGTGCAATATAGTTTTAAATAGTTACTAAAATAAAAAAGAGAAAGCTTCACTATGAATAGAGATACATTTGAAGTCCAGAGTGAACAGGAGGGAGAACGACTGGATAAATACCTAAGCAGCATTTATCCGGATATTTCTCGCTCCTTTTTTCAACGGATACTAAAAGAAAATCAAATATTGGTCAATGATAAGCCCCAGAAAGCAAATTACAGGCTAAAGACTGATGACATAGTAGATGTCACAATTCCTGATGCCGTACAGACACCTATCCTGCCACAGGACATTCCTCTTGACATACTCTACGAGGATGATGACGTACTGGTAGTCAACAAGCCAAAAGGCATGGTTGTACACCCCTCAGCAGGGCATTACAGCGATACTCTTGTAAATGCCATAATGTACCACTGCAAGGACTCTTTAAGTGGCATAAACGGCGAAATACGGCCCGGTATAGTGCATCGCATAGACATGGACACCACCGGCTCCCTTATTGTCTGCAAGAATGATGAAAGCCATATAAAGATATCGGAACAGATAAAGGACCATAGCTGCAACCGTATATACGTGGGTATTGTCTGTGGCAATGTAAAGAATGACGAGGGCACCATAGAGGGTGCCATAGGCAGAAATCCCAATGACCGCAAGAAAATGGCCATCAATGAGAAAAACGGAAAGCCGGCTGTCACACATTATAAGGTGCTTGAACGCTTTGGTGACTATACATATATGCAGTTTAAGCTTGAGACCGGCAGAACACATCAGATACGCGTGCATATGGCAAGTATTAATCATCCCTTGCTTGGAGATATGCTGTATTCGAGCTATTCACCTACCAAAAACCGGTTTAAAGGCCTGGAAGGACAGTGCCTGCATGCAAAAACAATAGGGTTTGTGCACCCAAAAACCGGTGAATACATGGAATTTGATGCACCTTTACCAAAATACTTTGCCAATTTGCTTGAAGTGTTATATAATATAAATAACAAATAAATTGAATTATCACATAGTGATATAGTATTAATTATTTATATAAGGGGGTCTGAATTATGGGATCAAACGAAATTTACACAATAGGAAGAGAATTTGGAAGCCTCGGAAAACAGGTCGGACAAGATTTAGCTAAAAGACTTGGAATTAAATTTTATGATAAAGAGCTCTTACAGAAGGCAGCTAAGGAATCAGGACTTTGCGAGGAAATATTTGAGTCGCATGACGAAAAGCCTACAAACAGCTTTTTATATTCGCTGGTCATGGACACCTACACAGGTGGCTCTTATTCCACAGCACCGTTTCTTGATATGCCTCTGAATCACAAGGTATTTTTAGCACAGTTTGATGCTATCAAAAAGATTGCGGCAAATGAATCCTGTGTTATTGTAGGCCGTTGTGCAGATTATGCTTTAGCAGACGAGCCGCATTGTCTCAATATCTTCATACGTTCCAACATGGACGACAGAATTAAAAGAATAAGTGAAAGACTCAATGTCCCGGAGAACAAGGCTAAAGACATAATTAAGAAAAAAGATAAAGAGCGCTCAAGCTATTACAATTACTACACCAGTAAAAAATGGGGAGACGCAAGAAGCTATGATTTGTGCCTGAACACAAGCCAGATATCAGTTGAGGACTCAATCGAGCTTATACTTAAATACAGGGAATGCATGAGAAGTCACAATAAATAATTGCATAATAAATAATTGTATTGTTGTATAGAAAGCTATGGATTTAAAGCCATCGGAACTGATGCAAATAGAGGTTTCGGTGGCTTATTCTTGTATTATTATAAAAAAAGGTATCATCGATGCATGCTTCGATGATACCTTTTGACCATTTAATCATAATATTATTGTACGTATCGAAATTGCAGGTATTATGCAAAAAATAAGCAGATATATGTTTTGCGTGGTACCATGGTACTATTTATGATGTTATTTATTCGTTAAACTTGTGTTTAGCGAATAAATACATACCGCTAAAAAATAGTACCACTCCGCTTTCAGTACATTAGTATGCTTCAACATATGTCTGAAGCAATCCTTTAATACACTGCTTCCTTTGTCAATGTCTGTTAATGACTGGAATTTTCTACATCTGTTATTTTTCAGATATTTTATATCATTAAACACAAAAAGACGGTTGAAAAATCAGCCATCTTATATTATAATCGAGATAAAGAAAGAGTTGATCGGATATAAAACTTCCGATTGCCTCAGTAGATAAAAATCTTAATTAAGAAATAGCACTACTTTGGTCGGTGGGTGCTATTTTCTTTTATTGTGTCCATCTATGTATGCCAGTGCAGTAAAAATTACAAGCAACAAAGTTAATAATGAAGGTATTATAACAGATTGTGAAGCTCATCTCAATTACAAGCTTTGAAATTTTATAAAAAGACGGTTGAAAAATCAGCCGTCTTTTATATTTGAAATTTATGATTTTATTATAAAACAGATAACACATCCTCCACAATCTGCTCTGCAGTCAGATGATTCTCCTTCAGTACAGCATCCACATCATACCTGTCAAGAAATTCCTTCTTCAATCCATAATTCATCACTTTCATATTGCTTGCACCATAGAATCGTGCGATTTTTTCACCAAAGCCGCCATCTAAAATACCATCCTCTAAAGTAATAACAGTATCATGATTTTGCTTAAGCTTAGTCAAAAGCGCCTCATCCAATCCGGTGATGTAATACGGATTGATTACAGTTGCATTGATTCCGGCTTCTTCTTTAAGAAGCTTCGCAGCCTCCTTTGCGAGACCAAAGAAGGTTCCCAGACCGATAATCGCAATCTTTTCTCCTGTCTGAGCCACCTCATATCTGTTGAGTCTGCCAAAATCCTTTGTCACCCTTGAGCCATCTGAAATCATCGGTCCGCCCGGCAGCTTTATTGCAACAGGATAGGATGTCTGCTCCATACTCCAGTCGAGCATGGCCAGATACTCTTCCTTTGTTGCCGGTGCCAGATATACCAGATTTGGAATATTTGAAAGCATCGGAATATCCTGAAAGCCTAAGTGTGTAACGTCATTCATTCCATATACGGAACCCTGATATATTACCATTGTAATCGGACTGTTATTGATGCAGACATCCTGTGATACCTGGTCAAAGGTTCTCTGTACAAACGAACTGTATACACCATAAAATGGTTTACCACCATTTACTGCGACACCTGATGCCAGTGCCACTGCAGTCTCCTCTGCAATACCTACATCGACAAACTGACTGCCAGCTTCTTTTCTCTTATCCTCTGTAAAGCCCATAACAGTCGGCGTACCGGAAGTAATTGCAACAACAGAAGAATCATTTTTCATCTTTTCAAGCAGATATTCACAGGTCACAGAAGAATAATCCTCTTCCACATTGTCAAATAGCGGCTTTCCTGTTTCTATATCGAATGGACCGCTGTAATGCCACTGCTCCTTGCATTTTTCTGCTGGTGCATAACCCTTGCCCTTAAGTGTGTTTATATGCACTACAACCGGTTTAGTGCTGTCCTTGACCTCTTTAAATGCCTTAATAAGAGCTGCAACATCGTTGCCCCTGTCCACATACACATAGTCAAGTCCCATAGCCTTAAACAGATTGCATTCTGCCTGACCGTCAGTCTTTCGAAGCAGAGCAAGATTCTGATAGAGACCTCCATGATTTTCAGCAATCGACATATCGTTGTCATTTACTATAATAATAAAATTGCTTTGAAGCTCAGCAGCAAAATCAAGTCCCTCAAGTGCTTCTCCTCCGCTTAATGAGCCGTCTCCGATGACAGCAATCACATTGCCGTTTTCACCCTTTAAGTCCCTTGCCTTTGCAAGACCTGCAGCCAGACTGACCGACGTTGATGTATGTCCGACTGTAAAAAAATCATGCTCGCTCTCGTTTGGATTTGTATAGCCTGACACATCATCATAGTGCTGTTCAGACAAATACGCTTCCTTACGCCCCGTAAGCATCTTATGAGGATAACTCTGGTGCGATACATCATAAACAATCTTGTCCTTAGGTGATTCAAATACATAATGTAAAGCGATTGTCGCCTCTACCATTCCAAAATTCGGCCCAAAATGTCCGCCATGCTTACTTGCTCTTACCAAAAGGGCATCTCTTATCTCCTGCGCCAGCACCGGCAGTTCATCTATCTTAATTTTCTTTACATCTTCTGGTCCGTTAGTTTTCTCAAGATACATATTATATTTTGTCCTCCTATTTGTCCCAGGTCAATTCACCTGTCTTTATCGCATTCTCGTATTTAGAAATTTTATACTGTAAGCGTTCCATCGTGTTTTCAATCTGTTTTTTCTGCTCATCAAGCTGCTCGTATTGCTCCTTGAGAAGCTGACACCTCGCTTCAAATGTAGCATCTCCCATCTGAAAAAGCCTGATATATTCAATAAGTGCCTCAATCGGCACTCCGGCATTACGCATACATATAGTGTGCTCCACCCAGCTGATATCTGATTCGGTATAATCGCGTATACCTCCTGAAGTCCGCGCAACCGGTGGAATCAGGCCTATGCGTTCATAATACCTGAGTGTATCAGTAGACACCCCAAACCGCTCACTCACTTCCTTGATAGTCACTCACATCGCCTCCTTTTTGATTGTTACAATGAAACTATATCACTTGGAGTCCACTCCAAGTCAAGAGCTTTTCACCTGTTTTGTATACATAAAAAAATTATCGTGTTATAATCTCAATAATAAAATTTAAAAAGATTTACACTTGGAGGAAAAATATGAACTATACAGAATGTATCGAAAATGCCAGACCACGTCTTGGAAAATACTGCAAGGCTTGTCCTGAATGCAACGGCCGCGCATGCAAAAACCAGATGCCCGGTCCAGGCTCAAAGGGCATCGGTGACACAGCCATACGCAACTACGACAAATGGAAACAAATCCGTGTAAACATGGATACTATTGCCGAAAATAATCCTGTAGACACCTCTCTCTCACTCTTCGGCCGTACTTTTAAATATCCGGTATTTGCAGGTCCTGTCGGTGCAGTACAGCTGCACTACGGAGACTGTCTGGATGATGTGACATACAACGATATCCTCGTGTCAGCCTGTGCAAAGAACGGTATCGCAGCTTTCACAGGCGACGGAACTGACCCAAATGTCATGGTTGCAGCCACCAAGGCTATCAAAAATGCAGATGGTGCAGGAATACCTACCGTAAAGCCATGGAACATTGAGACCATACGTGAGAAAATGGAGCTGGTACATGAATCAGGCGCATTTGCAGTAGCTATGGATATCGATGCAGCCGGTCTTCCATTCCTCAAAAATCTTGATCCGCCAGCCGGAAGCAAAACAGTTTCAGAGCTTTGCGATATCATACAGATGGCCGGAACCCCATTTATTGTAAAGGGAATTATGACCGTAAAGAGTGCGCTTAAAGCAAAAGAAGCAGGCGCAAGCGCTATTATTGTATCAAATCACGGTGGACGTGTGCTGGATCAGTGTCCTGCCACTGCTGAGGTGCTTGAAAGCATCGTAAAGGCTCTTGAAGGCTCAGGCATTAAGATTCTTGTAGATGGTGGCATCAGAAGCGGCACAGACGTCTTTAAAGCCCTTGCACTGGGTGCAGACGGAGTTCTTATCGCAAGACCGTTTGTAACGGCTGTATACGGCGGTAAGGCCGATGGTGTACGTGCATACATAGACAAAATCGGTACAGAGCTTGAAGACACCATGAAGATGTGTGGTGTATCTTCGCTTGATGAAATCACCAGGGACTGTGTGATGACCTTCTAGTTTAAAAACATGCTTCATGACTTTTCGTTTTTATATAAATTCTTCAAATAAAAGCACCATAACCGGCATCGTCACTACAGCACAAAGTGTTGTCACTACATTTATTGCGCTGGCATACCTTGAATCATTGCCATACACCTGACACATCTGTGTGACAGTCGATGCCGAAGGCGTAATAACCGCCAAGAAAACAATAAGCATAATCTTTGGCGCATCTGCAGAAAGATATGCCATATGGCTGATTTTAATAAGAATAAGCGATATCAACGGAACCAGAAGCATCCTGAGAAAGGTAACAAAATACACCCTTCTGTTGGCAAAAACCTTCTTCAAATCCATCCCTGCAAATAGCATGCCTGTCACAATCATGCTGGCAGGTCCAATCATACTGCCGACAGAACCGATTGTGTCATTGATAAGCTGCGGCAGATGAATCCTTGTAAAGAAAAGCACCACACCTATTACTATGGAAATCATATTGATATTAAGGACAATCTTTCGCCAGTCATAGGAGCTTTCACGGCTTATAATCTTTTTGCAGTGAGTCCACAAAAATACCAGCTGCACACTCATGAAAGCACAGCCGTAGAGCACCCACTCCTGCCCCAGTATAAATGTCACAATCGGAACAATCAGATTGCCTGAATTTGAATAATAAACTGATGCGACCTCCACCTCATTCATATGGAAAAGCCTGCCCATAGCAGAAATGATAAACAGCAAAACTAACTGCAAAATCACCGATGCCGCAAATGCAATCAAAAGACCTCTCACTGTTTTTGAAGTGTAATCCACCTGAAAGGCATTGATAATAACACACGGTATAATCAGATACAGCACAATCTTTGATAAAACCTTGCTGTCCTCATCCTTCACAATACCTGCTTTCACGATAATAAAGCCCATGAAAATCATGATAAAAAGCTCTATTATCTGTTCCATTAAAAGTATACTGATATGCATAAAAATCATCTCCTGCTCTAAATATCTATGTCTTAAAAGGCATGCATATCTAATTCATAATTTATAAATCTATAATCTCGTAGTCCACTTTGAACAATCCCACACATCCGTCGCAAGCCCATCATAGAAATCCGGCTCATGGCATACCATAAGTATGCTGCCCTTGTACTCCTTTAAGGCACGCTTCAGCTCATCCTTAGCATCCACATCCAGATGGTTGGTAGGCTCATCCAGAAGCAGAATATTTGTCTCTCTGTTTATCAGCTTGCACAGGCGTACCTTTGCCTGTTCACCGCCGCTTAACACACGCACCTGGCTTTCAATATGCTTTGTGGTCAGGCCACACTTGGCAAGCGCGCTTCGCACCTCATACTGCGAAAATGCAGGAAACTCGTTCCATATCTCCTCAATACATGTGGTTGTAACCGACTGATCCATCTCCTGCTCAAAGTACCCTATCTCCAGATAATCTCCAAGTGTAACACTTCCTGAAAGCGGCTTTATCAGCCCAAGAATACTCTTAAGCAATGTCGTCTTTCCAATGCCGTTTGCACCGGTAAGAACAATCTTTTGTCCCCTCTCCATCTCAAGGTCGAGAGCAGATGAAAGCGGATCATCATAGCCAATGACCAGACCATTTGTCTGGAAAATATACCGCCCCGGAGTACGCGCTGTCTTAAAGTTAAACTCCGGCTTTGGCTTTTCAGCAGCAAGCTCAATAACATCCATCTTGTCAAGCTTCTTCTGACGTGACATCGCCATATTCCTTGTAGCTACACGCGCCTTATTTCTCGCCACAAAATCCTTCAGCTCTTTAATCTCCTGCTGCTGTTTGTTGTACGCAGCCTCAAGCTGGGCTTTTTTCATCTCATAAACTTCCATAAATTTGTCATAATCCCCGACATACCTGTCGAGCTTCTTGTTGTCCATGTGATAGATGAGATTTACCACGCTGTTCAGAAACGGTATGTCGTGAGAAATAAGAATAAACGCATTCTCATAATCGTTCAGATATCGCTTAAGCCACTCAATATGCTCTACGTCCAGATAGTTTGTAGGCTCATCCAAAAGCAGGATATCCGGCTTCTCCAAGAGGAGCTTTCCCATCAGCACTTTGGTTCTCTGGCCACCGCTTAAATCGGTGACATCCTTATCAAGCCCCAGGTCTAAAAGTCCAAGAGCCCTTGCAACCTCCTCAACCTTTGCATCAATCATATAGAAATCATGCATGGTAAGCATGTCCTGAATCGTGCCGGCTTCCTCCATCAGCTTATTCATCTCGTCCTCGTCCACATCGCCAAGACGCGCATATATGTCATTCATCTCTTTTTCCATATCATAAAGGAAATCAAATGCAGAGGAAAGAACGGAGCCGATAGTCATACCCTTTTCAAGCGCTGTGTGCTGGTCGAGATAACCCACACGCACCTTCTTGGCCCACTCTATTTTGCCCTCATCAGGCATAAGCCTGCCTGTGATAATATTCATAAAAGTCGATTTTCCCTCACCGTTTGCACCGACAAGCCCTATGTGCTCGCCCTTCAACAGTCTGAAGGAAACATCCTCAAAAATAGCACGGTCGCCAAAACCATGGCTTAGGTGCTCAACGTTTAAAATACTCATGTATACCTCTCTTCAAAATTTTATTTCCCCAATATGGCACTTTCTTCAAGATTTAGTCAGCAAGCTCATATTGTTTTGCCAGTCTGTTAAGCTCATCATGAACCTCTTTCACCAGATTCTCCGGACCAATTATCTTAAAATTATCCCCCATTGCCCTAATCCAATGAATAAAAAGCTTGTTATCAGCTACCTTCACAAAAACGCGCGAATGAGCTTCATCCTTCTTTAAGATTGTCACATCTGTTCCAAACCTGTCAATCAGGACACCTATAGCGCTGTTTTTGCACAGTATCTCAGCCTTAATCTCTTCTCCATTGTACATACCAAACTTCGATTTGCCATAAGAAGCAATATCAAGTTTTTTAAGCTTCTCCCTGCCCTCACGGACTTTATTTTCAATCAGGATATTCTTCATCTTATCTACACGGTAATGACGAATATCCTTTACCTGTGTATCATGGTCATATCCAATCAGATAGTAATTGCCATCATTCCACAGCAGTCCCCATGGACTGACATGATATCTGGCGCCGTCATGCTTCACCTCAAGCTCTTTTTTCGTATTCCACCGGCAATATTGAAACGAAAGACTTGAATTATTTGCAATTGCATTGTGTATGGCATCGACATTTTTCATGATGTCGCTATTCATGGTTTTCACTCTTCCGGCAACATATACCTGACGTTGCAGAGTGGCAGCCTCCTGTCTGCTTATAAGACTCTCCAGCTTCTTAATAAGCTCATTGGATTTCTCCTCAGTGATGAACTTGGCAGCCGCGACAGAATCCACTAAAAGCTTAAGCTCCGCCAGCTCAAATGCCCTGCCAATCACATGATAATGGACATTCCTGCCATACTGC
>BABB01000646.1_pt1 | contig 10616 bp, 6 predicted proteins | sample 270368 | NCBI WGS metagenome assembly BABB01 (sample SAMD00036531, study PRJNA27869) | human gut metagenome | isolation source: feces from healthy human sample In-A, Adult, Male
TGCGGTATCCGTTTCCGTGGCAAGGAAATGTTGTTATCTCCATCAGAGTGCTTGATGGATAAAATGACTTATATCGAGGATAGTGTTGAGATCGTTGGTGCTAGCGGCGGTTATCCTGATTCTCTTGACGAGGGGTCTCCTATCTGGTGGGATCAACTTCATTTCGAGAGACTGTCTAGCAAAGCTCCGCGTACTCATGTCGGCGGTAATATGATGGATGACGAGTTGAAGGGCTACGCTCATTTCAACGGTTTCCCGAAACATCAGGATTTCATGGGGCGGACGTTCATGAACGAATATAGTCGTGTAGAGCAAACGGCTCAGTACGTTGACTTCCAGATTACGCTCAATCCTCATAGATACGCTCAGGGATTCGGAAAGGTTATCGCTGATGATCCTATCAACTTGATCTTACGTGTACGTTACGGCGCTCATGAGGGCGTTCAGGAGATGATTAACATGATCGGTGCTGCTGCTGGTCTTGGCCCGGCCATCGTAACTGAGCCGAAATAAAGAACCTTTTTTGCGTTCATATATTTCCTAAAGGGGAGAGATTCAATTCTCTTCCCTTTTTTGTTATCTTTGAGGCAGTAGAATTAAAATATGATATTATGTCTGCGATAAATGAGTATTTAAAGAGACTGGCCTCTATATTCGGAAGCATGGGTTTCTCCGTTCCGCCAGATGACTTCTCAGGTGTTGTCATAGACGGAAAGACGTATCCGGTCATGATGAGGAATGACGGGTGTTACGTGTACTTCGATGATAAAGGAGTAAAGAGACTTGTAAGCGAGGTTCCTAAAAAGGACTATCAGTTCATTAACATCAAGGACGCCCGTGTGTCGATCGTCAACCAATGTTATCGTACTCCTGGAGGTCAGGTAGAGGCTCGTATCCATACCTATATGAATAATAAGGGTGAGATATTGGCCGAGAAGATATTTATCATCAACTCTTCAGATGTTGATACGCCTATTGGTACGGAATTGGATAAGATTCCTGCCGAGTGGGTAGCTATAGATTGTAGCATAGCGGAGATGACCGATCGGGAGTTGATATTCGTAAGTAAATGTTACGCCACGGAAGGGGGCAAGGTCCAGATCGAGGGCGTTGAGTCAGTAGACCCCCGCCTGAACCCGGAGGTATCCCATTATGAGGTGGTGAATACGACTGACGATAGCAATCCTATCGGTACGGAGTATGATAAGATACCCGATACATGGAGTCGTATAGTATGTGATTTCCCGGATATGACCCAAAGGGAGATAATACCGGTGCTTAAATGCTTTGATACCGGGACCGGAAGGGTACAGATAGAGGGGTATAAGATATTTGATTACGAGATGGGTACCAGAAAGGAATGGTATCGCGTCAAGCAAAGTACCGATCCTGAGAATCCGGTAGGTAAGTTTATCACCAGCATAAGCGATGACTGGGTTGAGGTCGTTTGTGACTTCACGGATATGGAGGACCGGGATATTGAGGTAACTGTAGAATGTTATAAGACACCGGCCGGTAAGGTGAAGCTGGAGGTTCTCACGTCATGGGACGGGAATATAGGAGTTAGGGATAAGAGCTATAAAGTCCTGGAGACTACCGATCCGTCACAACCTGAGGGCGCCAGCTTCAGTTCCTTGCCAGATACGTGGGTAAGGACTGTCTGTGATTTCGACGATATGGAGGAGCGTGACATCCGGTCTTATGTCGAGTGTTATGACGGAGGCAATGGCAATGTCAAGCTTCGTAGGCTGGTTTCTTATGACTCCAAGATAAAGGCAAGATACGTCCGCTTCGAGGTGCTTGAATCGGATGACGCCGGCTTCGTTCCGGGGGCCGAACTGGCTACCCTCCCGGACGGATTCTCTTTGGTGTCTTGTGATTTCACGGATATGGAAGATAGGATGCCTATTGATATCGAGGAGTGTTACAAGACATCAGCCGGAAGCGTGCGTATGAGACATGTGGTGTCTTATGACGGTGATCTTGGGAAAAGAAACCAGTTCTGGGAGATTGTGGACTCGTCTGATAATAAGTATGGGCTAGGAAATAGGATAAATAATATCCCTGCGGATTTTATCCGTGAAAGGTGTGCTCTAGAAAGGTTGGATGATCGTATTACCAGAAATGCGGTAGAATGTTACTCGACACCGGGAGGATCGGTAAGGATTAAATCCACTTACGTTATCAACCCTTTAAATCATGTTAGGTCGTATAATCATCATGTATTGAGTTCTACAGACAATGATATCCATGTTGGTACTCAATATACCTCTTTGCCATCTAATTTCACTCGTATCGAATGCGAGGAGCCGGATTATATGGATCGACTTATAGATACCACTGAGACTTGTTATGATACCGGAAAGGGTACGGTGAAGATCAGGAGACAGGAGTCGTTGAACGGAAATCTGGATGTAAAGACTTTCGACTATAAGATCGTTGAGTCTACCGACCCCGATCATCCTATCAATACTACCCCTACGCAGACGGTTATTAACGGCTGGACGGTTATCAGTTGTGATCTTAATATCATGGACGTGGATGATTGTTATGAGATCGGTGGTCATAAGATACATTTGAAGGGATTCAGGACAGTCAATCCGGCATTGCAGGATATTAAGTCTATATTGTATGTCGTGTACTCTGATCATCCTGATTATAATGTAGGTGATGAGCTTACGTCTATACCGGATGGGGCTAAGGTGACGATCTGCGATTACGCGGATAAGAGCCAAAGACATATGGTTCCGGTGCGAGAGTGCTATGAGGTGGCCGATGGCCGGTTCTATGTGGAGGGGAGCCGGTTGATTGATAACAATATGGTCGTAGAGCGGACGTCGTTGATGGTGATGGAGTCATCCTCTACTACCTACCCGGTGGGGACTACGCTGACCGCCATTCCTGTTGGCGCTACTATCGTGGCTTGTTTATGTCAAACCTGTTAATATCAAGGTCATGGTTAAGGTATGTAATGATTATTATATGATTGACGCCCTAGCCGGCGGTGAGGTCATAAGGAAAAGGAAATATCGTCGTGAGAATACGATGATCGGATATAAGTGGTATGATTATAATGGGGTCGAGGTAACCGACCCCATTGAGATATCACGTCTTGACGGATTGGCTACTAAGCATCAGCGTGTGGATGAGGCTTATGATGATCATGCCATTTTCATGTCGTCAACCAATTACGTTAACAGCGTTTCCGGTATACCTATGGATAAGCATATGGTTGTCGTTGAATGGAGGCCGGATAGCGAGCAAGGTTTTGTCACCATGGCTCATAATGAGGGTCTTGACGGGGATAGCTATTATATAGTTATTATCAATACCGGAGATAAACAGGCTACGATTTACACCCCCGTAGATCCTGAGGACCCAAAGGATGGGACTTCCCGTTCGGTTGATGGCGATAACGTCTCTGTTGGTGGATCATATGTCTCTATATCCCCCAAGCAAGTAGAGAGGATAAGGGTTACTTTCCGTGATGGTAAATGGTATTATGAGTTAGTCACAAAGACATATCCTAGTAATACTGGAGGCATTAAGATCGGGGATGTTGATTTTGTGACGTTCAGATATTTATGGGAATCAAGTTCCGGAAGGGACTTGGACACGATGACGGAAGCCCTTAATTCTAATGTTCCCACCATAGATAATCTTGCTGTAGGTTGGTCTGGCCCCGGAAATGGAGATAGCTCTGTTAGAGAAGTTCTTAAATGGGGTGGTGATAATACCGGTTCTGGTAAGGAATGTGTTTGGATGTCGGTGAAGGATTTAAGGGCTAAATATTATGATATCCTACCTGAAGAGACGTATTTCATGGCCTACGCTACATGGTTTGGATCTAAAGGTACGGGTAAATGTTCTTTTGAACTTGTTGGATACAAGGGAGGTACGATGAGCCAAGATGGATATAATTTCATCAATACCGGTGGATCTGTGGTGTATCAAAATACGTATGATTTTGTTTGTCATACCAGCAAAGGCTCATCTACGTATAAGACATCCTACGAGAAGGTGGCTCGTGTTACCTACAATAAGCTCACTAACGAGGTTTATATGTCCATCGGTGACGCTATAGATCAGGAGGATAATTATGATAAGTTAGAGCGAGAAATCAATAATATAAAGGAAAGACTTAGCGATGTCGAGAGCGAGTTGGCTGTCGTAAGACGTATAGCTGAGGGCAAGAACACGGCGTATATCTTTGATACGGTCGATGCCATGAATGAGTGGCTGGCGGTTCCGGAGAACACGGCTAAGCTCCGTGTGGGGGACAGCTTCTGGATCAGGGAGCAGGAGGTACCTGATTATTGGTGGGATGGAACTCAGGCTTTAGAGCAGGAAGGCCCGAAGGTTGATTTATCTCCTTATTATACGAAAGACGAGATTAATAATATTGTCAATGATATCAATCAGAAGATAGAGGATAAGAGTACGTCTATTATCTTCGATACTTATATCCAGATGAAGTCTTTCGTGGATGATCCTACTAACGCCGATAAGCTTAAGGAAGGTACTATCTTGTTGATACGAGAGAAAAATGTACCTGATTATTATTACGATGGAGCTGGGATAGTCAAGATGGAGGCTGACGTAGAGCAATGTCTTTACGTTACTTTGTCTAACAAGCCTACGGAAAGCACTATAAGTTATACTCAAGATCGGGAGGTGACTAATTTCGCTCCGGGTGCTATAGCTAGATGGGTTGACGCTGACGGCAATGACGTGTTTTATAAGCTTGTTGAGATAGTAGGTGGTAAGGCTAAGTGGATTACCCTTATCGATACTAAATACGGTAATGTGACGCTACAGAGTACTTACGACAAGAATTATGAGATTGTAAATATCGTATCTGGGTCTAGGTTACAGGCTATAAATAGCGAGAAGAATGATATCAAGTTTGTTAATAGCGCTACGGGTAACGTGATTGTCGTGTTGAATGGTACCGTGTCAGGGAGAGCCAAGAAGCTGGTGAGTATGCTGGCGGTGAACGAGGTAGTCTTGACCCCCGGGGCGTCGGTGTCGTTTACCCGTGATACGGTATGAGGGATTGGATACAACCGCACCGGTTGACGCGTCAAGATACGCATTGGTCAGATTGCCGTTAAACAGATTGTATGTTTTTGTTTCAGCGAGCGACAGGCTCTCACCCATCTTCTCCCACTGTGCATTCTTTCTGCCATAAATACGGTCATCCACTGGCGCTTCTTCCACCGCATTGATTTCTTTCAGCAGATCGGGATTTTTAATCCAATACTCCGCAGAATTGGAAGGGGAGTCTTTGGTCACAACCAAAGAGGACACATTACTGGTTATAATCATGTTGACCTCTTCCATGTCTGCTATATCCGCATAATTCGCAATTTGGAAATAGGATGCCGGAAGTCCCATGCCCGTCTGCGTCTTGAACGAACCGGTAGTTATTATAGCACCCTTATAATCCAGAATAAAAAATGTCACGCTATAATATTGGTTTGCCCAAATTTTATCGGTATTCTTTACTTTAAATTCTTGTATGATTAATGGATTAATTTGAAAGACAAACGCTTATGGAAGTTCTGAAAAGTCTAAGGTAACGATTTAGAGATTGTGCTAATTTCAGTATTTTACAGCTTCTTACTTATGGAACAACCCTCTTAGGATACAAAGATACGGATATTTTTTGAATAAGCAAATATTTTTATTCATAGAGAAAAAGGCTTCTTCTTATGGAGCATGTTTCAACAGATAAGAACAAGAATATGATACAAAATATTTGCAATAAAAATGAAGGTGTGTCATACGCGATGCGCCTTCTTTTTTTCGTTGACTATAAAAATCGGCTCATTTTTTTAAGCTGCGATATTTTGAGGATTTCTTTGATTTATGTGTTCGCAACATCTAAATATAGCTACTGTAAGCTCATAAAACAGTCTAATCAGTCAATCCATACCTTCTTTAGCCATTTTTGCACACATCTTTTTTATATTGAAGGCAATGGCAAAGAAGGCAAAGTCCATGAAGATCTTATCCTTTCCAAAATGGCGGAAACGTTTGTAGTTCATATTGTATTTCATTTGTTCGAACACAGCTTCCGGTTCTATGCATCTCTGTCCTCTGTGTTTCAGTCCTTCCTTGGAACACAGCAGCTCTTTGGCTTTCTGCCTGTATCTTCTGAGTCTGTGATTCTGTTCTATCGTCCTGTTCCCCTTTGCCTTAAAATATCGGCATCTTAGCGGACAGTCTTCACATCTGACGGCTCTGTATCTGGCATTTTCGCTGACATATCCAAATGCTGTTTTCACATGTCCGGTCCCTATCCTTTGCATCTTTTGTCCCATAGGGCAGATACAAAAGTCATGTTCTTCATTGTAGTAGAAGTTTTCCGCCTTGAACGGGTCCGGTTTGAACCTTGACCGCTGTTCCATGTGGAAGTAGTTGTACTTGACGCCATAGCACATAATCTTGCAAAAGTAGCCTCTTAGGAGGTTTATGGCAACGAAAAAACAGTTTGAAAGGATGAAATCTTCAAAAGCAAGCTTATAAATTCTTCTTTTGAGAACAATACAAATGACTTTAATCTGAAATAAAACAAAAAAAGACCATCTCAAGTTTATTTTGAGACAGCCTCTTCATGAGTGGTGGCACCCAATTGATTTCTAGAAATCCGGTATAGTGGTTTGCCACTGCTATAGCGTATAAATTGTTTTGCCGATATTTATCGGCAGACAGTTTGTATAGCCTGTGGTATATTTTTTTAGAACTTTCTGAATGTGAGGCGTGCATAATCAGATTTCAGAATTAGTTTCTTGCCTGTTGCTTTTTCCACCTTAAGATGATTAATAGCTTGATTAAGTCCGAAAGGTTTCAATTCATTCAGTGTCGTTAGTTTTTCTTCATCTCCCCGGTGGCGGAATTCACTCATGGTTACCTCATCTCCTTTATAAGAGAAACGTCCGATATGAGTGCCTCCATTTCCACCTTTGGCACTGATTTCCACCAAATGTAACTGGATACTATAATAAATGCGGTTACATTCTTCTATTTTCCCATTAGTATATTCTATAGTCATTAATTGCCATCTGCCATCTAATTTGCCGTTGATGGGAGCTTTGTCACAACTGCTGATTCCCAGCATAAAGAGTATGAATAATAATATTTGTTTCATATGTTGATTGGGTTGACAGTTAAAACTTCTATTTATTGCCCGATTTGATAATTCCTTGTTTGCGGATAACCAGCATTCCACCATAATTATTTCCAAGTATGCTGCCGCGATCCATAGCTCCGGATACAGTGAAACTCCATCCTTTCAGTTGTTGTGGAGCATAAGTTACTTCAAACAAAGAGTTGAATTGTTTCTTGATCTCATTCAGAGGATTATCATAAGTACCCCAATGGCGGGAGTAGGAGAGCAGCATACGATAACTTAGCGACTGACAGGGGGAACCGCAGAATCCTATGTGATGTGCCAGTACACGATTGCTGATAAAAGTAATCTGTCCGTTCTTGTTGTAAATAGGTCCGGGAAGTAAAGGATTACCTATTCCCATTCCCCAATGCTGCCATCCTTGATAGAGGTAGTGATTATAATAATTATCTTTAGCACTGATTTGCTCTTCAAATTCCCCCCAAAAGGAATCATACAGCATAGGTCCGGTTTGATCTTTTGTTCCTAATCCTTCGTATACAAAAGTATCAATGAAGCGGTTTTTGGGAAAAGTTATTTCCAGTCCGATGTGTCCGTCTTTCCAACGTCCGTATTGGAAAAACATTTGGGAGTGGTCGTCGAAATAATGTTCATAATAGATCTTTACCTTCCACCGGTTAAGATAAGCTGTTGCGGCAAAATTCCAGCTACCGACATGGTTTCCGTAGATGTTTACTTGTTCGCCTTCGGGTGTGGTATCATCTCCGGCCATAGGAACCAATACACGCATAAAGTCAACAAACCGGGTAGGCATATCTATTACAGGCTCTTTTTGTCCTGCAATATATTGGTCTCCGCCAAATTGGGCGGACATTTGTATTCCTCCTTCAAATTCTACCGGAAAATGTTCTTTGTTTCCTACTTTGGCGAAAAGCGATTTACTGTGGTAAAGTACATCAATGGTATATGGGTTGCCTATGGAGGTGAAATGTTCCTGCCATTTGTCATCAGTAAAACGTCCATAGGCTATGTGTCCTTTCAAATGAAGCCATTTATGGGTACCTGGTATGGCTACATAATCGGGAACTTCCAGGCGTATTTGGGGAATGGGGCGGGCATTATTTGATTCTACCATACCTCCGCTGCTTAACTTGGAATTCTTTAATTCGGGCAAGCGTTCTTTGCTGCCGATACTCAGGTTCAACCATCGGTAACTGAGGTCTGCATAGGCTTGTTGGATGATGAAGGAGGAGGTGAAATTGTAGGCGGTTGCCAAATCCAGTCCTGCACTGAAGCCGAAATGTTGGTTTAATGGAATTGTATGTGCAATCCCTGCCCGTAAATAACCATTTTCGGTATTGGCAGAAGATAAACCTTGCCTGTTGGCAGTAAGCCACATCGGCGCGTAGGTTCCTTTACCCGATGTTCCTCCCATCTCAACGGTATATTCTGTTTTGACAGGGAGTTGGGCATTGGTGTGCTGCGTAATAGATATTAACAGAAACTGTAATAAGAATAGTTGTATTTTCTTCATTTAGTTTACATCTTAAATTATATCATTATAAAATATTATAACATATGAAGATGATAGAGTATAATCACTTCATATGTTAATACTCAATTTGGAGCATATCCTTTTTATAAGACACCAGAATGGATGCCTCACAAAAAATAGCTATTAAATTCGATTGATTTTTAACTATTAGCATACAGCCAAGTTTATATTTTGTGGTACCAGACTCAAAACTCTCTGCAACCGTTAAAAATTTCGGGAAAAAATTACCAAGATAATCCCATGCGGACCTGCCTTGCAGCTTCACCGTGCTGATTATGTTATGGTATACGGCGGCAATCTCCGCTCCCTCGTCACTTCCGAAGTGCAAGAGTCCTTCCGTTTGGTGATAAAGGAACGCACCGTCCGTTCCGCCAGATTGTTCGAGATCGGATAACGGCTGTCCTTTATATAAGTGAGGACCTCATTCCAAAACTTGTGAAGATAATTTAGAGCCTCCTGCATATAACAACTTTTCTGCTCCTCCTCACTTTTCAACTCCTGCAAAAGGTTAGCCCGCAGATTTATCATCACCTCCATGGTCAGCAACCCCTGCCGTCGTCGGATACGTTCTCTGTCGGTGATCATCTCCCTGTCGTACTTCCTTTCAAAACGAAAGAGACGGTTTATATTGTCAAGGAACACATTAGCCCTCTTGTCGCCACCCTCCATCCGGGCCTTCACGAACTTCGCCCTCACGTGCGCCAGACAAACCTGATGGTCTGTATCCTTATACCTGTGGGGATTCAGTTCGTCACCGATAAAGACATAAGCGTTATAGCTGTCCGACATGGAGGCCTTCAGCCCAGCATCACCTAAAAAGTTCGTCAGCACGTCACGACCACGGGAACCGTCCTCGTAGAAGATCACCACACGTTCCGCTTTGTTGACAAGGATCCACATGTAGCATTTCTTGTACCGGTCATATTTACGGACCTAACACCAGGACTCGTCACAATTGACCACGGCATCCTTCTTCAACGCAATCCTCTTCAGTTCCACCACCATACGGTCGAGGTATTTCCTGCCTTTTTTCAGCCAGTTGCGCAAGGTGCTCTCCGATACGGTCATTCCCATATCGACAAGCCATTGGTGCAGCAGACCGAAGGTCACGTTCTTCACGTATACCTCATAGGCGATGGTCTGCAGGAAGCTGGGGGGATTTTGGTGCCGTCAAACCGAGTTACCACCTGCGGGTGTCCTTCCTTGGGGAAATACCCCCAACGGGGCTTGCGGCCCTTCTCCACGTACTGCACCATCTCGAACTGTTCCTCTATAAGGCAGATGTCCGGACGGAAGGTCTTCACCATCTTGCGGTCAAGGATACGCCCGAGAACCTTGGAGAGATTCGACAAGTGCCTGACAGGTGTTCCGTTCACGCCCATGGTACGATAGGTTTCCGAACGGTTGCAGAAATCCCTCGGGTTCGGAGGGGAGGGACGGGATTCCTGTGTTTCCGACTCCGATACGGAACGGGTATCCAATGATTCGTCCGTGCTATCAAAGCCATCTTTTTCCTCCTCACGGTCAATAGGATCATCATCCCTACCGGAATCATCCTTCTTTACAGACTATCTCTTCGATCCGAAACGGTTCTTGCGGGCGGATTTGAGTTGCTCCTTCAGTTTTATATTCTCTCGTTCCAGAGATTTACGCGATTCGCGTTCTTCCTCAAGAAGGGATTGCAACTCATTCAGTTTTTCCAGCATTCGGTTGGAGCGGGATAACTCTTTTGTCAGATCCTCCGGCACCAGTTTCATCGCGCGGTTATCCAATTCCGCGTTCTCCAGATGTTCGATAAGGTATTCCACATACCGGTTTTTCATTTCATCGGACATATTCTTACAGCGGTTACAAGCACGACGCGAGAAGGTTTCCCGCGCCAGAAGCTTTCATTTTTGAACTATCAACTGTCGTAATTCGTCCGGA
>BABB01000174.1_pt1 | contig 10596 bp, 9 predicted proteins | sample 270368 | NCBI WGS metagenome assembly BABB01 (sample SAMD00036531, study PRJNA27869) | human gut metagenome | isolation source: feces from healthy human sample In-A, Adult, Male
CACTCTCCGGGCTGGGTTCGGTCTATTCCTAACTTTACAAGGTTCTTCTCTCTGTTTTGTGGAGTTTTCCAATGTTTCCAAATACACATGCGTAGCCGATAACGAATGTTACTGTCCATTTTCGCACATAGAGTTTTCATGCTACCTATCTTGAAGTAGTTAATCCACCCTCTGATTAATTCATTGAGTTTCTGCACTTTATAAGCGTTACTTACTCCCCAACTTCTGCAAGTGAGCTGTTTCATCTTCGTCTTGAATTTCGCTACAGATTTTTCATGTGGTTTTGCCTTAAATTGGTGTGCCTTACTGTCAAAGTAGAATCCAAATCCAAGATACTTAAGACCATTTGGTCTGTCTACCTTGCTCTTTGTCATATTTACTTTGAGTCCCAGTTTCTCTTCAATAAACTTCGTGAGATTTCTCATCACTCGCTTTGCAGACATTTCACTTCCGACCATAATAATACAGTCGTCTGCGTATCTGACAAAGTTTAGTCCTCTTTGTTCCATTTCCTTATCCAGTTCATTCAGCATGATGTTTGCAAGAAGCGGGGACAGATTGCCACCTTGTGGCGTTCCTATCACTGATTCCTTGTATTCTTCATCTACCATGATTCCACTGACAAGAAACTTTCTAATGATTGAGATTACATCCCCGTCCTTGATTGTTTTACCGATTAGGGTCATCAGTTTGTCATGGTTTACTGTGTCAAAGAACTTCTCCAAGTCGATGTCAACAATCCAATCGTAGCCGTCATTCATCATATCAAGTGCTGTGATGATTGCCTGCTGTGCACATCTATTCGGTCTGAATCCATAACTGTGTTCATGGAATTGTTCCTCATAGATTGGTGTTAATACCTGCGCTATGGCTTGTTGCACAAATCGGTCTGTTACTGTTGGTACTCCTAGGTTTCTGACACCACCATCTGGCTTTGGTATCTCCACTCTGCGTACTGGTTGAGGTTTATACTTTCTTGTCCTCAACTGTCCTTTGATGTCTTCGCCGTTCTTTTCAAGGTGTTCCTTGAGCTCCGTGTACTTCATTCCATCCACTCCCTCTGCACCTTTGTTTCTTACGACTTGCAGATATGCCTGATTAAGATTATCTTTTGACAAAATCTGCTCCATTAGACTACTTGTGTCCATGCGTTCGTTCCTTTCCGTCTCGCTTGAATTAACCACCTTTTACCCGATTGGTTACGGCAGATGTTGTCTTTTCTGCAATCGAGACTCTACTAAAACTGATTGATTGTTCGCCCCTTTGCTCCATTTCCATTGCGGAAACTTCTTCACTACTATGGGCTCTGCTGACTTCTCACAATTCGTTGTTACTAGGCTAATGAAACCCCTGTGAGACCTCCACGCTTAAGGTGCACGCTCTTTCCCTCCATATATCCGCCACATTTACTCTGCTACTACAAATGTGATAGTTATTAGACTTCGTTGCTTTATGCCGACTTGTCTCTCGTAGCCTAGCCTTATATGTGATTTCTGTCCGTCGGACCAGAGGTTTGCTTACAGCTTCCTTCAGATTTCACCTCACGATGAACACCCTTGCTGTTCGGCTATACACTTCCCACTATCTGGGCATGTTCGGGACTTTCACCCATTAGAGCGCGCCCATGGCGCGCAAACACAAAAAAACCCATAGAACCGAAGTTCTACGGGTTTCTTATGTTTAAACACCGTTATCTTACGATAACAAATCCATATTCAGATTGTATTACTCGATAACTGTAGCAACACGTCCAGATCCTACTGTACGTCCACCCTCACGATACTTTAATATCATTTTACCTCATATTTTTTATGGTTTTCTCTCCAAAATACAGTGAAAAACGACTGATTTGTACTATTTATTTTTATTTGCCTGATTTCTTGGCACCGTTTTGGCACCGGAAGCCTCAGTCAAAAAGCTTCTCTTCTGTTGTTTATACTCTTCTCTATCAGCTTTAATTTATAGCCAAAAAGCAGCCAGTTTTTCATATAAATAATTTCTAATAACTTTTATCGCCTTTCTTCAAAGGAGAAAACGTAATCTTATTTGCCAAAAGAAAAAGAATTATTATTACAATACCAAATCCCACAAAAAGTGAACTTGTATCAACAACAGTAACTTTGTATATAATACTAATCACAAAAGATACCACTGGCGCGCATGCGTATGTAAGTGAAAATCGAATTGCAGAAACACGTCCTATATATTCTTTAGTAACTTCTTTTACAAATTTCACTTGTACATAAGTAATCATTAATCCCAATGCTGCACCAATTATTATCGAACCGATTAGCAACAGTAATTTTTGAGTTATAGGATTTGCAATATATTTTGAAACAAATGCAATAAAAACATAGTATACACCTAAAACAATTCCACAAAATGTAACAAGTGTATTATTTTTTTTCTCCTCTTTCATTTTTGCAAAAGTCAATGATCCCAAAATAGTACCAATAGTTACGCTTACACTTAGTAATGAAACAATTTTGGCATCTCCACTAAACATTTCTCTTGCAATCGGGGCGAGCAGTGCATCAAATGGAACCACTGCTGAATTAATTAGAATACATAAAAAACATAGTTTTAATAGCTTCTTATGGTCAAATACATAACTAAATCCATCTCTAAGCGAAATTAAATATTCTCTGCCAATTATTCGGTTTGTCTTCTTTTCTTCTTGAACAGAAAATTCTATTTTTACTATAAGCAACGCTGATATTAAAAATATCAAAGCATCTATCGCTAAAGAAATACCTATTCCAAATGAACTAATCACTATGCCTGACAAGCCAGTTCCAACTAATACTGCTATTTTGGTACAAGACACATTGACACTTACACCTTTATCATAATGTTCATTAGGAAGTACATGCTGAATAACTGCTACCCCTGCTGGCATATGAAATGCTTCTATTAATGAAATGGATATTGTCATAAAAACCAATATTAATGGTGAAAGCATGTTTTGTGTATATACATATAATATATACAAAACTAACAGAACTCGAGCTATATCTGAAAGTACTAACACTTTCTTTTTATTCATATTCTCGACTAATGGACCTATAAATGGTTGAATAATTACAGAAGTAGCTTGATTAATACCAAAAATAATCGCAGACCACCCTGCACTATTTGTAAGTAAATATACCAACCATGTAAAAAGTATTGTATCTAATGAATCACCACAGCGGTTAATAATATTAGAAGTCAGCAGATAAACATAATTGTGGTTATGATATAACTCATGTTTATTCATATTTGTTACCTCTCTAATCATAATTTAGATTGTTTAATTTCGCAAGCTATCTTATAAAGATCCTGATGTTTTAAAGCCGCTGCTTTTTCTATAACATTATCAATTTCTGATATATCATTAAGTGATTCCAAATATTTTTTCCATTTTTTCATTTCAACATTATATGCACAGTATCTATTTTCACTTTCAAATGAGCCGTTAATGCAATAACGACTGTTACTACATCCTCCTAAGCATCGTTCTGTATAACGACATTCTCTGCAAAATCCTTTTAACTTACTACTATCAAAATTTCTATTCCACTTAAAAGAGTCCGGACTTTCCCAAATCGACTTTAAAGATTTTTCACGAATATTTCCCGCTACTAATGTTTTATCTCTAATAGAAGTACAAGCAACAATATCTCCATTATGCAGAATACCAATTACATGCTTTCCTGCTCCACAACCTGTCCAAGACCAATTATCATTAAGAAAATTCTCATTTACTTTTATATCTTTATTGCTATAATAACCTATGCAATCTGCCAAAACAATTAACAACTTACCTCCAATTTTATTATATGCAAAATCAATAATAGAAAGAATATCTTGAGGTTCTATAAGCCATTCTGGGCGTTTTGCAAAATTCCCCATTGGTAATGCAATCTGTAACTGCCAACTATTAACTCCCAAATCTTTTAATTGGTCACACACCTCAAGAGCTTCTGATGTATTCAACTCATCGGGTAGCGCTTCTGCACAACTTGAACCGCAATGTTTACAACGCATATTACAACCCATTGTTATTTCCCATACAGCTGTAGTTAATTTATTCATATATTCTCTCCTATAATCCTTTTTAAATAAAAAAGACCTACTCTATATTTCTTTTTACATAGAGCAAGTCTTTTCTACAAACTACATTCTCACACCTGTTCCGTACATAACTGGTCCAAATAAGTTCTTAGAGGTTTTTAATTCAGAAATCTCTACAAACTCCAAGCTCAATTCTTCAAGATTAAACATTTTTATCCACCTCCCGTTTATTGAATTTATCTTAAGAATATATCTCTTATTTTCAAATGTCAAGTTATTTTCATTATTTTTTCCAAATTTCGAGTTCAAATTCTCGTTTTATTTGTAACATATTTTCCATTTTCTACGCATACATCAGATCTCTTAACCACTTATAAATGTCCGTAAAATTGCAAAAGCAACTGGAATCAGTGCTACAACCTTATATTCAATCATTCAAAAAGATTCCAATATTCGATTTGATTTTGCTTTAAGACTTGCAAACTAATTGCAAATTGATGTGAATGAGATATGTTCTGCCAGTCCATTTTCTGACACAATTAAGGAAGAAGAGATTTATCCTACACTTCCAGACGGTTTGAACGGAGCCTTAGACGCAAGTCGTGTAAAGACTTACTTAAAAAATTCTATGTATCCGTTGATGTATCTTTTTGGCAAAAATAGTATGCCTGATGTAGATAATCTACTTACATCATTCTATCAGCTTGATGATGAAGCCAGACAGGAAGTTGTAGAAACAATCCGTCTGAAACTGCAATATCATCGAGATCCGAAACGTGCTGAACAGATCAAGCAGATTAAAGGTTGGTAAAAAATCACTCCTGTGAATGGCAAACATTCGCAGGAGTTTCTTTTTGGGCACCGTTTTGGCACCACTGGTCTTATTTTTCAATTTTAAATTTATCTGTATTTTATCTTGCTGATAAATATTTCGCTATTTCTCTACTTATAATTTTTCAAATCATTCTCTCTTTAAGATACAGAAAAACCCGTAGAACCGAAGTTCTACGGGTATCTTACGTTTAGACACAACGTTATCTTACGATAACAAATCCATATTAAGATTGTATTACTCAATAACTGTAGCAACACGTCCAGATCCTACTGTACGTCCACCTTCACGAGCTTTAGGAAATTAAATCGGAATGTTTTTCGTTGATTTTACTGCATATTTTTATTCACATTCTCCATTTTTTCTCTTTATTTTTGTGATTACAAAAAATTTTAGAGCCAAAATAGAGCCACTCCAAAAATACCGATTTTCTCCTTAATTACCTTTATTACATGGTGCTAGCACCATGTTTAGATATGATCAATAAGGAAGTCTGCAATTTCAATTTGTCTATATAATTATAGGTTTTAGTCCATTTTTTCTTATGTTTTCTAATTCTTCTGCTGTTAAGCACTGAGACTCATAAAGCCGTAGATATTCTTTGGATACATCTGAATCAAATATTAATACATCATCGGAATTTATAGTAACATCAACACCACTACGATACAGTTTTCCAATCGGATGCATAGACATATCTGCTACCCTTCCAAGTAAAATATTACTTGTTGGTGTAATATTTAATCTAATTTTATTATCTGCCAAAAAACGGATTACTGATTCATCACTGACTGCCGCTATCCCATGCTGAACCTCATCAAGTTCTAATTCTTCTACGGCTGTTCTTACGTCTTTAGCAGTCCCCCATTCTCCGACGTGTGCTTTTAGCCTTAATCCTTCTTTTTTTGCACGCCGATAAATTCCTTTAAAATTTTCGATAGGTTGTGCTAATTCATCACCGTACAAATCAATAGAATAAAAATTCTTATTTCCCCAAAAATATGATAAACAATCTTCTAAATAACTGATCGAACAATGTCTTGATAATCCAATTTGAAGCCTTAATTCTATATCGGGAGCGATTTCTTTTTGAGCACTTGTAAAAGCATTAACCAACTCATCAATATCATTATTAAAAAATTCGTTTAAGCCCCACACATCTTCACCAATTTCAAGCACAGTTACTCCATCCTCTCTGGCTTGTTGAAATGTTGCTCTGATCAAAAATTTTCTCATCGCAGTGCTATTAAAGTCTTGACTAATATATTTTTGACTCCATTGATTCATCTCATCCATTGATGACAAAGGATTAGCTAATGGCTCAATTTTTTTTCGAGTTTCCTGATATATGAACCGTCTATTTCCGCCAAGCACAAAATGATTGTGCAAATCTGCCTTAGGATACTTTCTTAACTCTTCCAGATTTCTTTGTTCCAATGCATCTGTAAAACCATTCACAAATACGTTTCCTCCTATGTTTTTAATTTTCTCTACAATTTTTTCCTTTTAATTGTAGCACTTTTCCCTCATCCCGACTACCATAAAAAACAGGGCATGACAACCACCATGCCCCTCTTTCCTATCGTTCCAACGCCTTCTCCAGTTTCCATTTCTGTCCTTTCAAATCATTCTGTTTTTCATACAGGCTGTTACGCTCTTTGCAAAGCTCTTTCATACGCTCCAGCTTCTCCTTTACTCTCGCCCGGCAATCCGGCTCTATCTGCTTATATTCTCCGGTCAGATTACGGATTACATTATTGTTCTCTTTCATCTGCTCCGACACCAGCACCCAGTCTATCAGATTTTGTACCTCTTTATCGGTATCGTAAAGGTCTGTTTCCGTCAGAATTTTGGCACATAACCGCACCATAACTTTCTTCTCCATATCTGTCATTCCAGCAATCCCATCCTTTCCTATCTGCCCATATCATAGGCTCGTTTCGGGCGTTTCTCTGCTCTTTCAGCCTGCTCGATTGTCTTTGACTGTTCCACTATCGCCTGTACCCGTTCCTTGCCGAAATAACGCTCCAAATGCCCCAAATCCGATACTTTTTCCTGCAATCTTTCAATCATATCATTCTGCTCCATAGCTTTGTCTGTCAGCCTGCTAATCTGATTCTGCTGTCTGTCCACCTTAACAGTCAGCTTCTTGACCTGCTCTGTAAGCTGTATACACTTGAGTGTCAGATTTTTTACCAGTTCTTTCAGCTTTTGCACAAGCGGCAGAGCCTTTTTATCCCGGTATGCCTTTGCGCTCATCAACGTACCCGGTTCCGGTAACTGCCACTTCTCATCTTCATCATAAGTGTGAATATTCCGCTCCATAGTTTCCTTAGACTGCACCATCTTATTGATTTCCCGCTGTAATTTCTTCTGCTGGCTCTCCAAATTTTCATTTTCCGATAGCAGTTTTTCCTTATCCTCCGACAATATTTCTGTCTGCTCTTTCAGCCAGTCACTTGCTGAAAGCTCTGACACCTCCTGCCGTATTACTTCGCCCTCTTTGCGTATCTGCTCTGTTTTCTCCTCTGCCATAATCTGCTGATATAAGATATTGTTTAATTCCACTTTATTATCTGAAAGTGTCTGTTCCAGCTGTGCAACCTCTTTCTGTCGCTCCTGCTTCTCAAAATCAAGTACCGACAAATGCTTGTTGTGTGTTCCCAAATGTTTCCATTGCACATCATACCGCTCCATGACCTTTGAAAGCTCCTGCTTTTCCGATTCCATCCACTGATTCCATTCCGTTGCCCCTCTTGTACCGCCCTTAAAGCCCTGCTCTGCCAATGCTCCCTTTAGGGAAACTCTGGTATCAAGTCCACGCTTACTGTTACGGATAAAAGGAACAAAATCAATGTGAATATGCGGTGTTTCCTCATCCATGTGCAGATGAGCCGAAAACACATAGAGATTCGGATTTCGTTTCTGAAAATCCTGCATATAATCAATCAGAATTTCCTTTGCAAGCTCTCCCTCTTTGCTTTTTGAGTTCATATCGTCTTTATTGCCAATTTGCAAAATAACCTCATGGAACAGCTTCTCCTGCTTACTCTGTCTGATTTTTTCATAATAATTATCAATCTTCCGGTCACTTCGTTTCTGCTTTGCATTATACCGCTCCAATGCTTCATCAAATAATTCGTGATATACCTTTTTGATACTGGTATTGCAAAACTGCACATTGTAAATGCTCCGTTCCGGGTCAACATTTTTTGCATTAAAAGCTCTCGTATTATGATTGATAGCCCCCTTTCCCATCATGCCGCTAATCGTTCTCTCCAATAAACACTCCTCCTCTTTTATCTATCATAATAATGCCGAACAGGCACATAAGTTTTGTTACTTTTGTCAAAAGTAACGCAAAAGCACTTTTGTCAGCTACGCCAACAAAAATGCAGACCTGCAAGCAGGTTTTGCGCCCTGCCGGGAGCTATTGCGGCTGTTCCAGCCGTTTTTTATCCCCCACGCAATCTTTTCAAGGTGGCAAGATTACCCTATCTTTAGAAAAGGGAATCTTGCTATCTTCCTCTGCTATAAAGTCCAGTACCATTGACTTCCTACTTTTACGCTGTCAATACTCATTTCCTTTTTCGCATTCCAAAGCGTTTTCTTTTTAATACCTCGTTCCCTTGCCGCTTCTGTAATCTCGTTACAGGACATCTGCCCCTCTGCCAAGATTTCCGCAAGAAACGATTTAGCATCCTTCGTTTTCTGTCCTCTGCTCTCCCCGGAAAGAAGTTCCTCTACTGTAATGTCATATACTCCCTCCCAAGTAAAGCCTTTTTCTTTATCCATACGAAATGCTATGGAAGTCCCCTCCGGTGCAAGACTACTCTTATCATGAGCTATCACTCGCAAAGTGGTATCATCTTTTATCCTGCCGACCACCAGCACACTTCGTGCCGTAGCCTGAAAATCTATTGAACCAAGTCCCCGATAAGTGGACTTACTGCTGCTTGCTTTGTTCATGTGACCAATAAGGATAATCGCACAGCCATATTCCTCTGCGATATTTCCCAACTGCTTTAAAACCGGTCTAATTTCATTTGCCCGGTGCATATCCACATCTGCTCCCAAATAGGCTTGTATCGGGTCTAAAACCACCATTTTTGCCCCAGTTTCCCTAATTGCCCGGACAAGTCTTTCATCTGTCATGCTAAGACAGTCAACGCTTTCATCAATAACAAGTACCCGGTTACAGTCTGCTCCTGCTTCTAACAATCGTGGTTTTATGGTATCTTCCAAGCTGTCCTCTGCATTTTGATAAATTACATTGACCGGCTCTCGCTGTACGTCCACTTCTTCATTTGGAAGTGGTTCTCCTTTTGTGAGAAGTGCTGCAAGGTGCAGAATGAATGTGGTTTTCCCCTCCCCCGGATCACCCTGCACTATCGTCAGCTTTCCATACGGAATATAGGGATACCACAGCCAGCTTACTTCTCTTGCCTGCACATCTTCCATATTAATCAATCGGTAATTTTTCTCTCTTTTTTCTTCCATTTGTGTCCTCCGCTAAAAGTTTTAATTGAGTTTCAGCAGAGCCTTTGCTATACTATATTTGCGAGATATAGTTACATAGGCTCTGCCTTGTACTGAAATGTCCTTGTCAATCGGCAGGGGCATTTTCATTTCTTGTAGCATTCAGCATATCTGCCACTTTCTTTTGCTGATTCGGATATAAATGTCCGTAAGTATTCAGCGTGATTTTTATATCCCTATGCCCTAACCTTTCTTTGATTATCAATGGCTGTACGCCTTGATTGATGAGATAAGCCACATGACTATGGCGTAAATCATGCACTCTAATCTGCTTTACTCCCGATTTTGCACATTCACGCTTCAGCTTGTGCTGTACCGCTTCTGCTACAATCGGAAACAGTCTTTCATTATCCGGCAAGCCATAACAACGGTTCACATACGCTTCTATCTCTTTTTTCAGAAATTCTGGAATATCAATCACTCGAATCGATTGCTCTGTTTTTGGTGTTGTAATAATATCCCTACGTTCCGTTCTGTAATAAGTTTTCGTAATACTAATTTGATTATTTTCAAAGTCAATATCGCTTTTTGTGAGGGCAAGCATTTCTCCCTCTCTACAGCCAGTCCAAAAGAGTATTTCAAAAATCACAAAATATCGGCTCTCCTTGTCTATACCTCTTATAAAACTGTCATACTCCGCTTTCGTCCAAAAATTCAGCTTATCCGCATCTGCCTTACCCATTTTCTTAACCTTTTTGCAGGGATTGTTACCAAGATTGTAAATATTACACGCGTGAGTAAACAATGCGGTTATCTGATTTTGCACCATTCGTAAATAGGTCTGTGAATACCCTTTTGCCCTCATTTCATTTTGCCATTGGATAATATCAGAGGGTGTAATCTCATTCATACGCTTATTAGCGAAATATGGTAAAACATGAGCTTCTATCATATACTGCTTATTTTTAATCGTGCGTTCCTTTAATTCCCCTGCCTTATCCTGAAAATACACATCAACAAATGCTCCTAACATCATTTCCATGTTTGCCGAGGTACTTTTTAGAAACTCTCTTTCCCATTCCAATGCTTCTTTTTTTGTTGCAAACCCTCGTTTCTTCTTGTGCTTTTTCTCCCCTTTCCAATTTTCGTAATAGCACTGTACTGTCCATTTTCCAGTCTTTTCATCTCTCGAAGCCGACATTACATATCCCCCTTTCACGCAGTCTGAT
>BABB01000168.1_pt1 | contig 10566 bp, 9 predicted proteins | sample 270368 | NCBI WGS metagenome assembly BABB01 (sample SAMD00036531, study PRJNA27869) | human gut metagenome | isolation source: feces from healthy human sample In-A, Adult, Male
GCAGATCTTCCCGGGTGATTCGTCGGATGGCTATCCTCCGTAAGAAAGCTGAGACTGACAATTTTGATATAGATGATGATATCTTAAACTACATTGCTTCAAACATCAGCTCCAACATCCGTGAGCTTGAGGGAGCATTAAACAAGCTTTTAGCCTTCCACAATCTCGAGCATACTCACATCACTATGGATATCGCTGAGAGGGAGCTTTCCAATATCATCACGCCGGACAAGCCAAGGGAAATCACTGCACAGCTCATCATCGAGGTCGTTTCAGAGCATTTCCACATCTCTGTTGACCAGATGATTTCAAAGACCAGAAGCAGCGAGATTGCACGTCCAAGGCAGATTGCCATGTACCTCTGCAAGACCATGACCTCTGATTCACTTGATGTAATCGGCCAGCTTTTGGGCGGCAGAGACCACTCTACTATCATCCACGGCATCAAGAAGGTCACCAAGGATTACGAGGAGAATGACAGTACACGTACTCTCATAGAAACTATCAAGAAAAAGATTAATCCAAATTAGTTTCTACCTATTTATATATGTGCTCATTTGCATGTTAATAATTTGGTTATAACCTTGCTTTTATTTCCACATGAGCATGTTAATGACAGGTTGAAGGAAAGTGAATAAAAAGTTATCAATTTTTATCATTTTTACTTCAACAGGCTTTTAATCAAGTTATCAAGCCTCTTAAAGCTTGTCTTTAAAGGCTTTGAAGGGGTTTTAAACTTTTTAACAGCCCCTAAGAAGAATATTACGAATATCTTTTAAATATTTATATATACGCGCAGGAAGGAGTTTTTCTAAATGAAACTTATTTGTTCAAAAGCAAATTTACTGAAAGGTGTTAATATCGTATCGAAGGCAGTACCTACACGTACTACAATGGCAATTCTCGAGTGTATACTAATTGATGCGTCCGCAAACGAGATTAAGCTTATGGCCAACGATATGGAACTTGGAATAGAAACCATCATAGACGGAACCATCGAAGAGAGAGGAATTATCGCTCTTGATGCCAAGATTTTTTCAGAAATAGTGAGAAAGCTTCCTGACAATGATGTAACAATTGAGACAGATGCTTCCTTCAAGACCGTCATATCATGTGAAAAGGCCAAGTTTAATATCATCGGAAAATCAGGTGATGATTTTTCTTACATACCATATGTTGAGAGAAATGAGTCTATTGCCCTCTCACAATTTACCCTTAAAGAGGTTATCAGACAGACAATTTTTTCAATTGCCGACAATGACAACAATAAACTGATGACAGGTGAGCTTTTTGAGATTGAGGAGAATAAGCTTCGAGTTGTTTCTCTTGACGGACACAGAATATCTATCAGATATATCGAGATGAAAAATCACTATGACAGCAAGAAGGTTGTTGTTCCCGGCAAGACTCTGCAGGAAATAAGCAAGATTATTCCGGGTTCAGCGGATGAGGATGTGGTTATCTATATCACCAATAATCATATTGTTTTTGAATTTGAAAATACTACTGTTGTTTCACGTCTTATTGAGGGTGAGTATTTCAAGATTGACCAGATGCTTTCATCTGACTACGACACTAAGGTTCGCATCAATAAGCGTGAGCTTCTTGACTGTATCGACCGTGCTACTCTTCTTGTCAAGGAGGGAGATAAGAAGCCTATTATCATGAATATCACAGATGGCAATATGGAGCTTCGCATCAATTCATTTATCGGTTCCATGAATGAGGACATCGATATCGACAAAGACGGAAAAGATATTATGATAGGCTTTAATCCTAAGTTCTTCATAGATGCACTTCGTGTTATCGATGAGGAGGAGGTTAATTTATACATGGTCAATCCAAAGGCACCATGCTTCATTAAGGATGATGAGGGCAAGTTTATTTACCTCATTCTTCCGGTAAATTTTAATACAGCAGCAAACTAGGAGATTTTATGAAACAGATTTCTATAAGAGAACAGGATGAGTTCATTAAGCTGGGACAGGCTCTTAAAAAGGCCGACCTTGTGAGCTCGGGAGTTGAGGCAAAAATTGTTATTCAGGACGGTCAGGTGACTGTAAACGGTGAGACTGAGCTTCAGAGAGGAAAAAAGCTTCACGACGGAGATGTTTTCTCATATGACGGCGAAACAGTTAAGGTTGTTAAATAATGATTATTAAGTCAATCCAACTGAGTAATTTCAGAAATTACGAAAAACTGGATATCAGCTTTGACAGTGAAACCAACATAATCTACGGCGATAATGCCCAGGGCAAGACAAATATACTTGAGGCTGCATATTTAAGCGGCACTACAAAGTCCCATAAGGGCAGCAAGGACAAGGAAATGATCCGGTTTGGCGAGGATGAGGCACATATCAGGACAATTGTCGAAAAAAATGACAAGGAATACCGGATTGACATGCATCTGCGAAAAAACGGTGCAAAGGGTGTGGCCATCAATAAAATGCCAATCAAAAAAGCGAGTGAGCTGTTTGGTATTTTGAATATTGTGTTTTTCTCTCCTGAGGATCTCAATATTATCAAAAACGGTCCTGCCGAGAGACGCAGATTTATAGATTTGGAGCTTTGCCAGCTTGACAAAATTTATCTGTCTAACCTGAGTAAGTATAATAAGACATTAGTTCAGAGGAACAGACTGTTAAAGGATATAGCTTACAGACCTGATTTGATTGATACACTTCAGGTGTGGGATATGCAGCTTCTTGAGTATGGCAGGCATGTTATAAAAAAGCGGCGCGAGTTTGTTAATGAGCTAAATGAGATAATACAGGATATTCACAGCAATATTTCGGGAGGCAGGGAGAAGCTTATACTCAAATATGAGCCAAGCATTGATGATATTTTTTTCGAGGACGAGCTGCTTAAGGCAAGAAGCAGGGATTTGAAGCTGTGCCAGACAACCGTTGGACCGCACAGGGACGATATGCTTTTTTCAGTGGACGGTGTGGATATCAGAAAATACGGCTCGCAGGGTCAGCAGAGGACATCTGCTCTCTCACTCAAGCTTTCTGAGATTAGTCTTGTAAAGAAAAATATAAACAGCACTCCCGTGCTTTTACTGGATGATGTGCTTTCAGAGCTGGATGGCAACAGGCAGAACTATCTGCTCAACAGCTTAAGTGATACACAGACCATTATCACTTGTACGGGACTTGATGAATTTGTAAAAAATAGATTTCAGGTGGACAAGGTCTTTCATGTCGTGAAGGGCCAGGTGGAGGTTATTGATGAGTAAAGAAATACAGCAGAACAATCAGGAATACGGAGCTGACCAGATTCAGATACTTGAGGGTCTTGAGGCGGTCAGAAAAAGACCGGGTATGTATATCGGCAGTACGTCTTCGAGAGGACTTCATCATCTGGTTTATGAGATAGTGGACAATGCAGTTGATGAGGCCTTAGCCGGTTATTGTAAAAACATTGAGGTTACAATCGAGGAAGACAATTCCATAACAGTACAGGATGATGGACGAGGAATCCCGGTCGGAACCAATCATAAAGCAAAAAAATCAGCACTTGAAGTCGTTTTTACAGTGCTTCACGCAGGTGGTAAATTCGGCGGTGGAGGCTATAAGGTATCAGGCGGTCTGCACGGAGTTGGTGCATCTGTAGTAAATGCTCTTTCCACATGGCTGACAGTTGAGGTCTACAAGGACGGAAATATTTACAGACAAAGCTACAAGCGTGGCAAAACCGACGATACTGTAAAGATTGTTGGACAGTGTGACGAGTCGCTTCATGGTACAAAGGTGCATTTTCTGCCGGATCCGGAGATTTTTGAGGAGACAGTGTATGACTACGATACCTTAAAGCAGCGTCTCAGAGAGACAGCCTTCCTCACAAAAGGACTTAAGATTACTTTAAAGGATGTGCGTGAGAACAGCCATCACAATCATGTATTCCACTATGAGGGAGGAATCAAGGAATTTGTAGAGTATCTTAACCGTGGCAAGGAGGCTCTATATGATGAGGTAATCTACTGTGAGGGAACACAAAACGGTGTTTATGTAGAGGTTGCATTACAGCACAATGATTCGTTTAATGATTCAACCTTCAGCTTTGTAAACAATGTAATCACACCTGAGGGAGGTACTCATCTCGCAGGCTTTAGAAATGCCCTGACAAAGACCTTCAACGCCTATGCGCGTGAGAAAAAGATACTTAAGGATTCAGATCCGGCCCTGACAGGTGATGATATCCGTGAGGGACTTACCGCAATCATCAGTATCAAGATTGAGGAGCCTCAGTTCGAGGGACAGACAAAGCAGAAGCTTGGAAACAGTGAGGCCAGAGGAGCCGTAGATGCAGTTGTATCGGAAAAGCTCACATATTTCCTCGAGCAGAATCCTGATGTAGCCAAAAATATCTGTGAGAAATCACTTTTAGCACAGAGAGCCAGAGAGGCCGCAAGAAAGGCAAGAGACCTGACCAGAAGAAAGACATCTCTCGATGGAGGTACTCTGCCGGGCAAGCTGGCTGACTGCTCAGACAAGGATCCTAAAAACTGTGAAATTTTCATAGTCGAGGGAGATTCAGCCGGCGGTTCTGCAAAGACAGCAAGAAGCCGTGCTACACAGGCAATTTTACCTCTGCGAGGCAAGATACTGAATGTTGAAAAGGCAAGACTTGACCGTATATATGACAATGCAGAAATCAGAGCCATGATTACAGCATTCGGAACAGGAATCCATGAGGATTTTGATATAACAAAGCTGCGTTATGACAAGATAATCATCATGACAGATGCCGATGTAGATGGTGCTCACATCGCTACTCTCATGCTCACCTTCCTCTACAGATTCATGCCTGATCTGATCAAGGAGGGACATGTATACCTGGCTACCCCGCCACTTTACAAGGTGGAGAAAAACAAGGGTGTATGGTATGCCTACGATGATGACGAGCTCAAGCAGATTTTAAATGACATAGGCCGTGACAATAATAACAAGATCCAGCGATACAAGGGACTTGGAGAGATGGATGCTGATCAGCTCTGGGAGACAACAATGGATCCTGATCACAGAATTTTGAAACAGGTCATGATAGACGGAGAAAATTCATCTGAGCTTGATGTGACATTTACCACACTGATGGGTGATAAGGTAGAGCCAAGAAAAGAATTTATTGAAGCTAATGCCAAGTATGTAACAAATCTTGACATCTAGCAGGGAGGAGTAATTTAAGTGGACGACAAAATTTTTGACCAGATACAGCAGGTCGATTTGAAAAAAACAATGGAGAGCTCCTACATAGATTACGCGATGAGCGTTATTGCAAGCCGTGCCCTCCCTGATGTCAGGGACGGATTAAAGCCTGTTCAGAGGCGAGTACTCTACTCTATGGTCGAGCTCGGAAATACACCTGACAAGCCACACAGAAAATGTGCGCGTATTGTCGGTGATACAATGGGTAAATACCATCCACACGGAGACAGCTCAATCTATGGAGCACTCGTAAATATGGCACAGGACTGGTCTATGAGATACATACTCGTGGACGGTCATGGAAACTTTGGTTCAGTCGATGGAGACGGAGCCGCCGCCATGCGATACACAGAGGCAAGACTCTCAAAGATTTCTCTTGAATTAATCAAGGATATCGGCAAAAATACAGTAGATTTTGAGCCAAACTTTGATGAGACAGAAAAAGAGCCGACAGTGCTCCCATCAAGATATCCAAACCTTTTAGTAAACGGAACTACAGGAATTGCGGTAGGTATGGCAACCAATATCCCACCTCACAATCTGCGTGAAGTGGTCAATGCCGTAGTGCGCCTTATCGACAACGATATCGAGGACAAAGAAACCACAATTGATGAGCTTATCGATGTGGTAAAGGGACCGGATTTCCCTACAGGCGGCATAATTCTCGGAACAAGTGGCATCAAAGAGGCTTACAGAACAGGCCGCGGCAAAATAAGAGTCCGTGCTGTCACCAATATCGAGCCGATGGAAAACGGCAAAAACAGAATTGTAGTGACAGAGCTGCCATACAACGTAAACAAAGCTCGTCTTATTGAGAAAATAGCCGAGCTTCATAAGGACAAAAAGATAGATGGAATAACAGACCTCCGCGACGAGACAAGCCGTGAGGGAATGAGAATCGTGGTAGAGCTTCGCCGAGATGTGAACCCTAGTGTAGTTTTAAATCTGCTTTTCAAGCATACACAGCTCCAGGATACGTTTGGAGTGATAAACCTTGCACTCGTAAACGGAGAGCCAAAGGTATTAAATCTATACGATCTGCTAAACTACTATCTCATCCACCAGAAGGATGTAGTGACCAGACGTACAAAGTTTGATCTCGACAAGGCAGAGGCCAGGGCACATATTGTAGAGGGTCTCATTATTGCCCAGGACAACATAGACGAGGTAATAAGCATTATCCGCTCAAGCCAGACTACACAGCAGGCAAAGACCAGATTGATGGAGAGATTTGGCCTGACTGATGAGCAGTCACAGGCAATTGTCGATATGCGTCTTAGGGCTCTGACAGGTCTGGAAAGAGAAAAGCTCGAGGCTGAGTATAAGGAGCTCATGGCTCAGATTGCGCAGTTAAAGGCAATTCTTGCCGATGAGAAAAAGCTTCTTGGAGTAATCAGGGAGGAAATCATCGCAATTGCAGATAAATACGGCGACGACAGAAAGACAGAAATAGGCTATGACGAGTATGATATGTCGATGGAGGATCTCATTCCTGAGACAAACACAGTCATAACAATGACAAAGGTAGGCTACATAAAGCGCATGAGCACTGACAATTTCAAGGCTCAGCACCGCGGTGGCCAAGGGAATAAAGGGAATGGAGACAATTGAGGATGATTATATCGTCGAGATGCTCATGACCACATCACACCACTACCTGATGTTTTTCACAAATACTGGAAGAGTATACAGAATCAAGGCATATGAGATACCTGAGGCTAGCCGCACATCAAGAGGCACAGCCATCATCAATCTCATACCGCTTCAGCCTGACGAGAAAATAACAGCCATGATTCCAATCAAAGAAATACGAGGATGACAAGTATCTGTTCATGGCTACAAGAAACGGAATAGTCAAGAAAACGCCGATAAAGGATTATGAGAATATCCGAAAGAACGGACTTGCAGCAATCAATCTGCGCGAGGATGACAAACTCATAGAGGTCAAGGTCACAGACAATTCAGAGGATATTTTGCTCTTCACCAAATTCGGACAGTGTATCAGATTCAAGGAGACAGATGTGCGCTCAACAGGCCGTACAACCATGGGTGTTATCGGAATGAATCTTGCACCAAATGATGTAATAATCGCAATGCAGACCGCATCAATGGGTGAGGCAGTGCTTCTAGTATCATCAAACGGCCTTGGAAAACGTACACGAATTGACGAATTTACTACACAAAACCGTGGCGGTAAGGGAGTAAAATGCTACAAGATTACAGAAAAATCAGGTAATCTCGTAGGAGTCAAATCAGTTGAAAACGATGACGAGCTCATGCTCATCACAACAGAGGGAATTATCATCAGAATCCAGGTAAGTGATGTAACAGTGCTTGGACGAATCACAACAGGTGTCAAGCTCATCAACCTGAAAGAAGGAGTGAGCGTAGCCAGCATCGCAAAGGTAGTAGAGGATAAGACTCTCATGCCACCTGATGAAGCTAAGGAAGAGGCTGACGAATCAGAAAATAGTGACGAAGACTCACAAGAAAATAATAATTCACATGCCGAAGCTATCGAAAATAACACAGAAGCATAACTAAATTCATAAAAGCAGGGTCATAAGATCCTGCTTTTTGCGAATGTGGTGATACTATTCGAGCTGTATTGAGAAAAATGTTTACATGCAAGCACTATGCATCATATTTGCGTTTCAGAGGCTTTGAATAGTAATAAATAAACATGATATGGAAAAATAAATATGTTTATCCACAAAAACACAAAAAATAATATTGAATTGTGGATAAAAGGAGCCGGAATTTAAAATACAGAGAATAAAAAGAGAGGAAAAGAAATGATCAGGGAAATAAACGTTTCAGAAATAACAGCTGCAATAAAGGAAATGTGCATACAGGCAAATCATTTTCTTTCGCCGGACATGGACAAGGCACTTAAAGCTGCAACAGCAAATGAAGAATCACCTTTAGGTAAAAAAATATTAAACCAGCTACAGGAAAACTTAAAAATAGCAGGCGAGGATATGATACCGATATGTCAGGATACCGGAATGGCAGTTTTTTTCATAGAAATAGGCCAGGATGTCCATTTTACGGGAGGCGTATTGGAGGATGCCATAAATGAAGGAGTCAGACAGGGCTACACAGACGGCTATCTGAGAAAATCAGTGGTAAGGGATCCGCTCATCAGGGAAAATACAAAGGACAACACACCTGCAGTCATCCATTACTCAATAGTTTCCGGAGACAAGGTCAAAATAACCTTTGCACCAAAGGGCTTTGGAAGCGAGAACATGAGTCGTGTATTTATGTTAAAGCCGGCAGATGGTATAGAGGGAGTAAAAAATGCGATTCTGACAGCAGTTTCAGATGCAGGGCCAAACGCATGTCCTCCTATGGTTGTCGGAGTCGGAGTCGGTGGAACCTTTGAAAAATGCGCAATAATGGCAAAAAAAGCGCTGACAAGAGAAGCCGGCACACATTCAGACATAGAGTATGTGGCAGAGCTTGAAAAAGAGATGCTTGAAAAAATTAATAATCTGGGTATAGGGCCCGGAGGACTCGGCGGAAGCACTACTGCCCTCGCAGTAAACATAAACACATATCCAACCCACATTGCAGGATTGCCGGTTGCGGTAAATATTTGCTGTCACGTAAACCGCCATGTAGTGAAGGAATTGTAAAGAATTACTGCATAGAAGAAGAAAGAAAGTGGCAATTTTAATTGTTACAGCTACAGTGAAATGTGAACCGTAATTAAAAAAGCTATAATTATTACAGGTTATATTATGCTGGAAAATAAAAATACAGTAAAAATAAAAGAATCAGGAGAAAAAAATGGAAAAACATATAACAACTCCAATCACACAGAAAATAACAAAAGACCTGAAATCAGGAGACTATGTATACATAACAGGTGAAATGTATGTGGCAAGAGATGCTGCACACAAAAGAATGATAGAGGCGCTGGACCGTAAAGAAGAACTGCCAATAGATATAAAGGATTCGACAATCTACTATATGGGACCATCACCGGCCAGAGATGGACGTCCAATTGGCTCAGCCGGACCTACAACAGCAACAAGAATGGACAAATATGCCCCAAGACTGCTTGATTTAGGTGAAAAAGCAATGATTGGCAAAGGAAAAAGATCAAAAGAAGTAATAGATGCAGTCATTCGCAATAAAGCAGTGTATTTTGCCGCAGTCGGTGGAGCAGGCGCTCTCCTTTCAAAATGCATAAAATCATCAGAAGTAATCTGCTATGATGATCTCGGTGCAGAGGCAATAAGAAAGATATACGTAGAAGATTTCCCGGTAATTGTGGTAATAGACAGTGAAGGAAACAATCTCTACGAGACTTCAATAAAAGAATTTAAAAAAATATAAAAATACTATTGACAAAACAAAGAAAATTTTATAGAATAAACAATGCGTCACGTAAGTGCGTAAAACATTTAAATAATTTATGTAAAGACTTTGGAGAAGTACTCAAGTGGCCGAAGAGGTGCCCCTGCTAAGGGTATAGGTCGGGAAACTGGCGCGAGGGTTCAAATCCCTCCTTCTCCGCTTTATCTTCTACATAAAATAATTAAAAAAAGTTCTTGACAAATGAAAAACATTTTGATAGAATAAACAAGCTGTCGCAAGACAGAGAACTTAAAACAAAGTTCAAAAAATAAAAAAGTGCTTGACAAACGAACAGTGATTTGATAAAATAATCAAGCTGTCGCAAGAGAACAAAACAAAGAACATTGATAACTGAACAGTGAGAAACCTTGAAAGATTTTGAGAATCAATCAGAACGCTTCAATGAAAATTGAAGACCTTTAAAACAGTAAATTCAGATTTATCTGAATGAACGAATTAGCCAAGTTTAACTTGACTGAGATCAACTTTTTAACATGAGAGTTTGATCCTGGCTCAGGATGAACGCTGGCGGCGTGCTTAACACATGCAAGTCGAACGAAGCACTTTATTTGATTTCCTTCGGGACTGATTATTTTGTGACTGAGTGGCGGACGGGTGAGTAACGCGTGGGTAACCTGCCTTGTACAGGGGGATAACAGTTGGAAACGGCTGCTAATACCGCATAAGCGCACAGCATCGCATGATGCAGTGTGAAAAACTCCGGTGGTATAAGATGGACCCGCGTTGGATTAGCTAGTTGGTGAGGTAACGGNCCACCAAGGCGACGATCCATAGCCGACCTGAGAGGGTGACCGGCCACATTGGGACTGAGACACGTGCCAAACTCCTACGGGAGGCAGCGTGGGGAATATTGCCCATGGGCGAAAGCCTGATGCAGCGACGCCGCGTGAGCGAAGAAATATTCGGGTATGTAAGGTCTATCAGCACGAAGATATTGACGGTCTGAATAAAAAGACCGGGTAAATACG
>BABB01000624.1_pt1 | contig 10524 bp, 9 predicted proteins | sample 270368 | NCBI WGS metagenome assembly BABB01 (sample SAMD00036531, study PRJNA27869) | human gut metagenome | isolation source: feces from healthy human sample In-A, Adult, Male
TCGTGAAGCTGACTACTTGGTCGAAGATGGAAAGAGCGTCGCGCATACCACCGTCGGCTTTCTGTGCGATGACAGTCAGGGCTTCGGGTTCGGCGTTGATATGTTCCAGTTTGGCAACGTATTGCAGATGGTCGATAGTGTCTTTGATGCCGATGCGGTTGAAGTCATAAATCTGGCAACGGCTCGGAATAGTCGGCAGTATCTTATGCTTTTCCGTTGTGGCAAGGATGAAGATGGCATGATGAGGCGGTTCTTCCAATGTTTTCAGAAAAGCATTGAAGGCGGCTTGCGACAACATGTGGACCTCATCAATGATATATACCTTGTACTTGCCGATTTGTGGCGGGATACGTACCTGCTCAATCAGCGAACGGATATCTTCTACCGAGTTGTTGCTGGCGGCATCCAGCTCATGTATGTTGTAAGAACGCTGTTCGTTGAATGCCAGACAAGACTCACACTGATTGCAGGCTTCGCCTTCGGCAGTGGGGGTCTGGCAGTTGATGGTTTTGGCAAAGATACGTGCACACGTTGTTTTTCCCACTCCACGCGGTCCGCAGAACAGGTAGGCATGTGCCAGCTTGCCGGTGGCAATAGCATTTTTTAAGGTGATGGTCAACGCGCGTTGTCCCACAACCGATTCGAATGTAGCGGGACGATATTTTCGTGCCGATACGATATAATTTTCCATAAGCGGAGTTCTTTTTTCTAATATGAGTTCTGCAAAAGTACATAAATTATCCGTTTTTATGGGTAGGATTGCTTGAAATATTTCTATCTTTGCAAAAATCAAAAAAGGGATTCTTTGTATGAGCAAATTGCTGACTATTTGGAACTACATCCGGCGCCATAAGTATATGATTACGGTGCTGATCTTTATTGTAGTTATTGGTTTTCTGGATGAGAACAGCTTGATTCAGCGGGTAAAGCATCGCAGTGAGATCAGCGCGCTGAATAGTGAGATAGAGAAATACAGAAAGCAATATGAGGAAGATACGGAGAAACTGAAGGAACTGACCACGAATCCTGAGGCTTTGGAGAAAATAGCACGCGAGAAGTATTTGATGAAGAAGCCTGACGAGGATATTTTTGTGTTTGAAGAATGAGTAAATCTTATAATATAATTTCGATGGCAGGGGCAGTCCTGCTGCTGGCAGGTGCGGTGTTGCAAATCACCCGGTGGGAGCTTGCGCCTTATCTGTATACGCTGGGTGCTGTGATGTTCGGCTATGTGCAGGTGATGGGGAATCGTTATGATGGAAGGAATTTTATCATCAAGCGTTTGCGTAGACAGCAGATTTTCGGGGCTGTCGCACTGGTCTTTACAGGAGTATTGATGTTTACCATGAAACGTAACGAATGGATTGTTTGTCTTTCCATTGCCGCTGTCCTGGAACTTTATACGGCTTTCCGTATTCCGCAGGAGTTGGAGAAGGAGAAACGTTAAGGAATCTGTGTCATTTTTTTGTCCGCGTTTATCAGAGGCTTATCTTGTGAAAAATAGGAGAACGCGGACAACACTTGTTACATGTTGTCCGCGTTCTAAAAAATAGTTGTCCGGTATTGTTATTCCACAATGGTCATTTCATCTACCAAGTGTTTCGCTCCTGCAAACTTATCAATAATAAATAAGGTATAGCGGATATCCACACAGGCTGCACGTTGTAACTGGGGATTATAAGCAATGTCACCGGTCAGTCCTTCGTAGTTGCGGTCAAAGCCGGTACCGATCAATTCTCCTTTATTATTGAAAACGGGGGAACCGGAATTACCTCCTGTATTATCTGTTCCTGTAACAAAACAGAGGGGCATTTCACCATTCTTCATGGCATAGCGTCCGAAGTCTTTCTTGTTATACAGGTCCTTTAGTTTGGCCGGAACCACGAATTCGTAGTTGTTCGGATCCTCTTTTTCCATCACTCCTTTCAGCGTGGTGTAATAGTTGTATTCCACACCGTCTTTGGGGCTGTATGAACCTACTTTACCGTAAGTGAGACGTAACGTGGAGTTGGCATCCGGGTAAATAGGAGTGCCTTCATGCTGTTTCAGCTTCATCATGCCCTCCACCCAAGTTTTATGGGCCAGATTATAAGCGTCGGTTTCAGCTTTCATGGCTGCATCGGTATCTGCATAACCTTGGTCTACTGATTTGGCATATTGCACCATCAGGTCATTTTCCAATGTTTTGGCATCCGGTTTTGCCACAAAGCTGTTGAAGGCCTCACGGCTTCGGAAGATGGATGTATCAAAACAAGCATCGACAAAGGCGTCAATATTTCCTTTAAATTCTTTGTCTATTACTTTAAAGATACTGATGCGCTGTCCGGCCGGAATTAATTCTGCGTAAGTTTTCAGCAAAGCTTTGGAAACTTTGCGGTCTACTTCGGGATTATAATCTTTATTGAAAAATTTATCAGCCTGTTTGCTCAGTTTGCTTAATGCATGATCCAGCGGGCTGATTTCTTTAGTGGCGTGAGGTACTTTATATCCTTCTTTCAATGCTTGCAGGACTTTATCTGTAGAAGGAATTTTATAGAATTCCGTTCCCAGTTTGCAAACTTCATAAATGGCTTGCTGATGATATACGGCATCATGGCGTTTGCTCACGATTTCCCGGATAGCGTCGAAGGCTTTCTGATAGGCGTCTGTACCCATTTCACGTCCATAAGCCAGAAGCTTTTCCTGTTGTTTCTTTTTAGTATCAAGTACTTTCAGGTGAACCAGCCCTTCGTTCATACCGATGGCATTTTTCCAGTAGTTGGCTGATGAAGCGTATTTACTGGCGTACTGGATGCGTACTTTATCACTTTTCAGCATTTCTTCCAGCAGATTATTCAAACGTACGGTGCGGATGGTCTTACGCATGAAGTTGGTAGTCTGCATACGTTCTTCCACTTCGTCCGAAATCATGTATCGCCAGTTGCGTCCGGGGAATCCCATTACGAAAGTGAAGTCTCCCTCTTTGATTCCTCCCAGGTTGATGGTCAGATGTTTTTTCACCTTCAAAGGTACATTGCTTTCGTTATAGTCAGCCGGTTTACCGTCGGGTGTTGCATAAATGCGGAACATGGAGAAATCGCCACAGTGACGGGGCCACATCCAGTTATCGGTGTCAGCTCCGAACTTTCCGATGGAAGAAGGAGGAGCGCCTACCATGCGGACATCTTTATAGATGGTCTTTACAAACAAGTAATAGCGGTTGGCTCCGTAGAAAGGCTTTAGTTCCAAAGCGGTGAACGGAGTGATTTCTATCTTTTCTTGTTCGGCAAAACGTTTGGCTACTTTGCTCAGATAGGAGGGGGACAGGTAGTTCAGTCCTTCCGGATCCTCATCTTTGGCCAGTTGTTTCTTTACGTAAGGAGTGACGTCCAGAATTTTGTCTATGAAGGTGACAGTCAGCCCCTTGCAGGGAAGTTCTTCTTTGCGGCTCATAGCCCAGAAGCCGTCAGTCAGATAGTCGTGTTCTACTGAACTGTGTTGTTGGATATAGCTGTAACCGCAATGATGATTGGTCAGCACAAGACCTTCAGCAGAAATGATTTCACCGGTACAACCGCCTCCGAAATGCACTACAGCATCTTTCAGACTGATGCTGTCCGGACAATATACTTTATCAATGCTGATATCCAGTCCCATATCATACATGGTGGCCGCATTCTGTTCTTTCAGATCAGTCAGCATCCACATCCCCTCGTCGGCATGGCCGGCAAGGGTTGTGAGGGTAAATAGCAAGAGTAATAGTGTCTTTTTCATTATTCAACAATAGTCATTTCGTCAATCAGGTGTTTGCATCCGCCCAATTTGTCGATGATGAATAATACATAACGTATGTCCACTGCGATACAACGCTGCAGGTTGTTGTCGAAATTAATGTCACCACTCAGTGATTCCCAGTTACCGTCAAAAGCGGCGCCGATGAGCTCACCGTTACCATTGATGACAGGAGAACCTGAATTACCGCCGGTAATATCATTGGTAGTCAGGAAGCAAGCAGGCATATCACCGTTAGGTAATGCATAACGTCCGAAATCTTTTGCTTCATACAATTCCTTCAGTTTGGCGGGAACAACAAATTCCGGATTGGTCGGATCTTCTTTTTCCATGACACCTTTCAGTGTGGTGTAGTATTTATAATGTACTCCGTCTTTAGGGTTATATGACTTCACATTACCGTATGTCAGGCGGATAGTGAAATTTGCATCCGGGGCTTTGGGTTCCGGTGAATACATTTCACACAGACCGCGTACATAAGTTTTATGTAATAAGTCCATGCCTTTCATAGATTCGGCCAGTTCGTTTCCCAGCTTGTTCATCAAGTCATATTTAGCCCGTACATATGCTGTCATCGGATCTTTTTCTATGGCTTTCACGGTAGGTTTCTTGATGAATTTATTGAAATTCGCTTCGTTGGAGAAGATGGAATTGTCATAACAATGGTCTACGTATGCGTCATAATTCCCTTTGAAATCCTTCTGGATGGTGGTGTAGAAGGCAGGTAAGGCATCGGCAGGAACCATTTCGGCATACAGGGGCAACAGAGCTTTGGCCACTTTGCGGTCTACTTCATGATCGTAGTCCTTGTTATGTACATCGGCATATACTTTTTTCAGCGTTTCAATATTTTTATTAATCGCTTCTTTATCTTTATTTTTGATTGCTTCTTTCAGCTTGTCCAGAATCAGATAAGGAGTGCCGAATTCTATACCTCCTTGAAAGACTTCACGGAAACAGGTGTAGTTATAAAGAATAGGATTACTCTTTTCGATGGCGGCATCAATTTCGCTGACGACCTTTTCATAATCGGTGTTGCCTTTGGCTTTAGCAAATGCTGCGAACTTGGCTTCTTGTTCTGCTTTTGTTTCCAATACCTTATTGTCGATAATGGCTTTATTCATGCCGATAGAGTTTTTCCAATAGTTGCTGGAACCTGCATATTTGCTGGCGTATTGGATACGTACTTTGTCACTGGCAGCCATTTCTTTCTTCAGTACATCCTGACGCACACCACGTATGCGGATACGGGGTTCGTTGGTGGAATGCATCCGTTGTTTCACTTCACTTTGAGTTAGATAGCGGTTGGTGCTTCCGGGGAATCCCATAATCATGGCATAGTCACCCTCGTTAATACCTTTCAGGGAGATAGCCAGATGCTTTTTGGCTTTCAGAGGAACATTGTTTTCATTATATTCTGCCGGTTCGCCATTGGCATCCGCATAAATGCGGAAGACGGAGAAGTCGCAAGTATGACGGGGCCACATCCAGTTGTCTGTTTCACCACCGAATTTACCGATGGATGAAGGTGGAGCGGCAACCATGCGTACGTCGCTGTAGGTTTTCAGATAAATCAGATAGAATTTATTGCCTGCATAGAAAGGCAGAGCTTGTGCGCTGATACCTGCTTTCCCGTTCAGGTCACTGGCTTTCAGTTCCTCGTCGGCCAGTTTTTTCAGGAAGTCGTATTCAAAGGTTTCCTCTTCTTTTACTTCGCCTGATTTTACTTTATTGTTTACTTTATCTGTGACATCAACAATGCGTTCTACAAATTTGAACTTCAATCCCGGAGTCGGCAGCTCTTCTTTGCGGCTTTTTGCCCAAAAACCATCAGTCAGATAGTCATGTTCTACCGAGCTATGTTGCTGTATCGCTCCGTAGCCACAGTGGTGGTTGGTCAGGATCAGTCCGTCCGGTGAGATGATTTCACCGGTACATCCTCCTCCGAAAATGCCTACTGCATCTTTTAATGAAACGCGGTTCGGGTTATAAATGTCGTCTGCTTCCAGCAGTAAGCCTTGTGCTTTCATGCGGTCTGCCAAATGCTGCTCTTGCATCAGTTGCAACAGCCACATACCTTCGTCTGCCTTCGACGGCAAGAATGCTACACACATCAATGCGAGCAATAAAAGTTTGAATTTTTTCATGTTGTGTACTAATTGTTATTTCTTTATCCTTATATCGGTTACAAAAATAGAAAAAAAGAGGGAACTTTGCACTATAAATTGCCTTCTCGGTAATAATCTTCTATTTAGTTTTAAATTTTAATAAAATGTTTTTGTCACTAAATTATAGATTGTACCTTTGTATGCGAAAAATAGTAATGGGGCGTAGATAAGCATGAATAAACTTTTTTTCTCTGTGGTATCTTTATTGGCTTTTACTTCATGTGCCAGTGAGTATAAGATAGAAGGTAGTTCTTCTGTTTCTCGTCTGGATGGGAAAATGCTATTTGTAAAAGTTCCTAGTGGAGACCGGATGCTGAGTATTGATTCGGCAGAGGTGATTCATGGAATGTTCAAGATGGAAGGTATAACCGATTCTACTTCAATGGCATCCTTGTATATGGATGATGAGAGTATCATGCCTTTTGTCATTGAAAAAGGAAAAATATCCATCAGTATCGACAATGCCCGTATTGTGGTTACCGGAACTCCGTTGAATGATCGTCTGTATGATTTTGTGGGAAAAAAGACTTCTTTGGACGACAGAGCGTACGAGCTGGAGCGTCAGGAGAGCCGTATGATTATGGATGGAAAAGCGCCGGATGAAATTCAACGTGAGATAACGAGAGAACGTGAGAAACTGGCTGCTGAAATGAATGCATTGGCTAAGGAGTTTATCCAGAAGAATTATGATAATGTATTGGGACCGGGTGTTTTCATTATGTTGTGCAGCAATTTTCCTTATCCTGTCATGACTCCCTTGATTGAGGAAATTATAGAGGAGGCTCCTGACCGATTTAAAAACAACTCCTTGGTAAAGGAGTATGTGACGGTAGCCCGTTCGAATATGGAAAAATTAAAAGCTCCCCATTAATGAGGAGCCTTTTTTATCTGTCTTGGTCTGGATTGTCTATCTTTCCTTGATATTTTTCAGGTAAGTCTTTCTCAATTTCCCTGTAAGCCTCTTCCATGGTCGCTTTGATGTTTTCCATTCCCTGGCTTTGCGGATAAATGGGCTTGTGTACGACTAATGTCATAGGATGCCAGGATATAAAACCGCCGGTACGGGGAAGAATATTAAAGGAGCCGATAATAGTGAGTGGTACTACGGGAAGTTGCAAATCATCCGCCAGTTGGAAAGCGCCTTTCTTAAAATATCCCATGTGCCCGGTAAAAGTACGTGCACCTTCGGGAAATACCACTAGAGAAGTTCCATTCTGTAGTACGTGACGGGCATGTTCTATGGTTTCTATTACTTTCTTGGGACCGGATTTATCAACGAATATATGTCCGGCAGCTTCACAGGCTTTGCCGACGAAAGGCATTTTGCGCAGACTTTTTTTCATCATCCATTTAAAGTTTCGTCCCAGAAAACCATAAATAAGGAAGATATCGAAAGATCCTTGATGATTGGCTACAAACACGTAGGATGTTTTTTTAAGTACTTCCGGATGTCCTACTACCTTGACAGGAATAAGTAATACATAGCAGAAAAGCTGTGACCATATCTTTCCCGGATAATATCCCCAAAAATGCGGATCGCCTATCCATGAACCAATAATGGTAACTATTGCTGTAAGTATGGTTAATACCAGCAAAATGGGAAGTGCTATGAATAGTTGGTATAAAATATATAGTACTTTCATTTGTCTGAATTTTAGTTGTACAAAGATAGAAAAACTATTTTATATTTTATGTAACGTGATTACAGTAATTTCCGGCCATGCTCCAAGGCGCATAGGAAACATCAGATAGCCTAAACCGATATTGACAAACAAGGATTGTTTTCCTTCCTGGTATAAACCGTTGTGTTCGGGATATACGAATTTAGCAGGAGAGAAGCCAAACAGGCTGAATTGCATTTCATGGGTGTGTCCTGAAAGCATTAGCTGTACATCACTTTCCGGCAAGACTTCTCTGTGCCAATGAGTGGGGTCATGGCTCATTAATATTTTATACATTCCTTCCGTTCCTTTTAATGCTTTCTGCAGATCTCCATGATTGGGAAATGGGGGATTTCCGCTGTTCTCTACACCTGCCAAGGCTATACTGTCTCCATGATGATGTAGAATGACATGATCGTTATTGAGCATCTTCCATCCCATTGCAGCCTGTTTGGATTTCAAGCTGTTTAGATTGGCTTCTTGAGCTTCTTCTGTTTCCCATTTTATATAAGGAGAATAGTCATGGTTGCCTAAAACGGAATACACTCCGTCTTTTCCTTTTATCTGTTCTAGAATAGGGATAAATTCGTCCAATTCCGTTGCCACGTTATTGACCAAGTCACCTGTAAAAAGTACCAAGTCGGCATGTTGTGCATTAATGAGGTTTACAGCTTTCTGTAAGGCAGCACTGTTGCCGGTCCAGCTACCGGAATGGATATCAGATATTTGTACAATGCGGTAGCCGTCAAAACCGCTAGGAAGTTCATCGGAACTGATGGTTACCTCCCTGATTTGAAAATGTTGTTTTCCTTCGGTTGCTCCATATACTACATATACTAAAGAGGCTAAAGCCAATCCTCCCGCTACATATCCTCCATACAGTTTTTTGCCGGAGATGATATATAGGAGCTTCATAAACAGGATAACAATGACGAAAAGTGCCTTGGGTACGGAGAAGCAAAGAAAAATCAATAAGAAATTGCTAAGTCGCTGCATGGAATCCGGACGTGGCTCGTGTATAGAAAAGACTAATGTCATTCCCAATAAAAGAAACAGACTGGGAAGCCAATAGGCCCAATGTGTCCATTTTTGGGAAACACGGCGTATATATGCTTTGTATATATACATATCGGGCAATATCAGTAGCACAAGAAAAAACAGAAATAATTTTATCAGCATCATAATTTATTCGTTTTTTATAGATTGGCGGCGAGAAACTTTTTAGTTTCTTCTATACTCATGCCCCGGCGGGCGGCGTAATCTGCCAATTGGTCTTCACCTATTTTTCCGATGGAGAAATAGCGGGAGGCCGGATGAGCAAACATGAGTCCGCATACAGAGGCATGGGGCTTCATCATACCATTCTCGGTCAATGAAATTCCTATTTGCTTCATATCCAGCAACTCGTCTAATAAGAAATTGATGGACTGGTCGGGTAAGGAGGGATAACCCACAGCGGGACGTATCCCTTGATATTTTTCATTATGCAGGTCTTTTACGCTTAGATTTTCATCAGGTGCATACCCCCAAAGTTTTTTGCGTACATCTTCGTGTAGCTTTTCTGCAGTAGCTTCCGCCAGCCTGTCGGATAGCGTTTGTACTAACATACGTTTATAGTCATCTTCTGCATAAAGTTGTTCCATCTCTGCATCTACCGTGGTGGCAAATGCTCCGATTTTATCTGTAATCCCCGAGGACAGAGGACGTACAAAATCACTCAGACATAGAAATGGGTCATCTTTTTTCAATTTTGCGGCTTGTTGGCGCAAAGCGGGGAAACGCTGCCATTCAGCAGTAAATCATCTCCATCCGCATTAGCATCCATGATGTTGACCACTCCATGAGTTTGATACACTGCGTCCAGCTGGTTCAACATCCGGTTTGCCTCTTTGAAAAGCTGCATGGCTTCACTGGCTTTCGGACGATCTTCTTCCGTAAAACTAGTGAGCCACATGGCACGGCATGAATCACACCCATGTATGTCCGCGATGGCGGCAAATTTGGGCTGGAACCCCCATGCGTGGAAAAAATAAATCCAATTAATATATTCGCTGACTTCGTGAATCTTGTAATCTACAATCATCTTTTAAATCTTAATTCTTGTCCGCGATGGCTTTCATCTACTTTGTTGTCACTGTAAACCAAGTCACCATTGACGAATGTTTTTTCTACTCGTGAATGAAATTTTTGTCCTTCCATCGGACTCCATCCGCATTTGCTTAAAACGCAATCGGCTGTTACAGTCCATTCATGATCCGGATTTACTAGTACCAAGTCAGCTTGATAACCGGGGCGGAGGTAACCGCGTCTTTCAATATTATATAATTCGGCCGGTGCATGGCACATTTTTTGAACCAATTGTTCCATGCTTAATACGCCTTCGCGTACTAATTCCATGATGGCGACCAATGAGAACTGTATCATCGGCATACCCGATACGGCTTTCAATGCCCCACCTTCCTTTTCTTTCAGCAAATGAGGGGCATGGTCTGTACCTATTACATCTATGCGGTTGGTGGATAATGCTTTGCGCAAAGCATTCCGGTCTTCTAAAGTTTTGATGGACGGATTGCACTTGATATGTCCTTTCAATGCCTCATAATCTTTGTCATAGAAGTATAGATGTGACACGCAAGCTTCCGCAGTAATCTTTTTTTCACTCAGGGGTTTGTCTTCAAACAAATCCAGTTCTTGTGCGGTGCTGATGTGCAGGATGTGCAGGCGGGCATTGTTTTCTTTTGCCAGCCGGATGGCTAATGAGGAAGAATATACACATGCTTCCGCACTACGTATCTGTGGGTGGTATTTTATATCAGGATCTTCTCCATATTTTTCTTTGAAGGCTGTTGTCATTGGCGCTGATTATAGATTGTTCCTCACAATGTGCTGCAATCAGTATTCCTGCATTGGCAATACTTTTCGAC
>BABB01000279.1_pt1 | contig 10491 bp, 7 predicted proteins | sample 270368 | NCBI WGS metagenome assembly BABB01 (sample SAMD00036531, study PRJNA27869) | human gut metagenome | isolation source: feces from healthy human sample In-A, Adult, Male
TCGAACAATGGATTTTGTAAAAAGCCGTTTGGAAAATACCAAAGACAACGAAGAATTCCTGATGAGCATGAACTCATAAAAAATAAATCTTTTTTATTAAATGACGCAGGCTGTACCTTTTCATTAAGTGGCCTGTTTTTTTATTATACTTCAATCAATATGTCAATGCATCAATTTGCTAATATGCCCATTACCACGTAGAGTAGAATGCAGCAAATTGACACATTAGCAAATTATCCAATGGGTACAAAAACAGATTCCTTCCGTCTGCTTAAAAAGACCTTTAAATCCGGAGAACCCATGAAAACAAAAATGATCTGCTTTATCGCATTTATCAGTTATACCTTTTATTTAACCGCAGGAGATATTTATGTTTCTCCTTACGGTAACGACAAAGCTGCCGGTACACGCCAATCTCCCCTCCAGACTCTGGAACAAGCCATCAAGCAAGCGCGCGAATGGAGGAGATTGCAATCACCCGAAACAACCGGAGGCATAAATATCCTATTGGAGGAAGGAATATACCCACAATATAAAAGCCTGTTCATCCGCCCCGAAGATAGCGGGACAACAGACTCTCCCACTCGTATCACCACTGTTCCCAATGCCCATGTAGTCTTAAGTGGCGGAGTCCCTGTGACAGGTTGGGAACAAGGATGCGAAGATACCAGAATACCAAAAACACTTAGAAATAAAATATGGGTAGCGGAAGCGCCCCGTATGGGAAACAGGATATTGGAAACCCGACAAATGTGGGTCAACGGAGCAAAAGCACAGCGAGCCGCACAGTTTCCCGACGGAGTAATGGAACGCATGATTGATTTTAACCCTGAGGAAGAGACGATCACCATTCCCACTCCACAAACAGCAGGGTTAAATACCGCTTCACAAGTAGAGATGATCGTTCACCAACGTTGGGCCATCGCCATACTGAGAGTGAAGGAAATGATTACTGAAGGAGCAAAAACAGTTGTCCGTTTTCATGATCCCGAAAGCCGGTTGGAGTTTGCCCATCCCTGGGCCTCACCTGTCATTGACGGAGAAAAGGAAACTCCTCCTTTTGTCTGGTCAACGCTTTGGAGTTATTGGACCAGCCCGGAGAATGGTATCAGGATTATCCTTCCGGACGCATCTATTATTACCCGCGTCCTCACGAAGACATGACGAAGGCGCAAGTCATTATCCCGGCTTTAGAAACCTTGCTAACGGTAAACGGCACTTTGGAACGTCCGGTAAGGAACATACATTTTCAAAATATATCTTTCGAACATACTTCATGGATGCGCCCCTCTTATCAAGGACACGTTACATTGCAAGGAGGTTTCCATCTGCTGGATGCTTACAAACTACCCATACCGGGGCTGCCTGAAAAAGCGGAACTGGAAAACCAGGCATGGATAGGCAGACCCAAAGCTGCAATACAGATAAAATGCGGTAATAACATCAATTTCAACCATTGCACATTTCAGCACTTGGCAGCTACGGGAGTAGATTATGAACGCGCCGTATCGGCTTCCATTGTCGAGAATTGCCATTTCACCGATATTGGTGGAACAGCCTTACTGGTGGGCACCTTTCCCGATGAAGGATTTGAAACCCATGTGCCTTATACACCTTTTCATGAACAGGAATTATGTACGGGAATCACCATACGGAACAACCTGATTGAGGAAGTGACCAATGAAGATTGGGGAGGTGTAGGCATCGGAGCCGGATATGTAAAGAATATCCATATCATACATAATGAAGTCTGCCACGTCAATTATTCAGGTATCTGTGTGGGCTGGGGATGGACCCTGCTGGAAAGCGGAATGAGGGGCAATCGGATTGAAGCCAATTACGTCCACCACTTTGCCCGGAGGCTGTATGATGCAGGAGGACTTTATACCCTCTCCAACCAACCCGGCTCCGTGATGCGCAATAACCGGATTGAACATTTAATCGACGCGCCATACGCTACCAACGACCGTGCGTTTTACATCTACTTTGATGAAGCGACGGATGGCTATACCGTAGAAAACAACTGGTGTCCGTCCGAACGTTTCGACTCCAACCGTCCGGGACCTCATAATGTGTGGAAGAAGAATGGTCCGCAAGTAGATGAAAGTATAAAACAAAAGGCAGGCAGGGTCGCCTTGAATCCCCCTTATGCCACCGGATGGGCACATTGAGTCCTCCCCTACAGCAAAGGAAAACAACCGAAAATCATTATAAAAACAAAATAACAAAAAAAGAATGAAACCAACCAATTACCACTTATTCGATTTTCTGGACTTTGATCCTGATCTGTCAAGAGACGAATCATTATGGAAAGCATACAAGCCCGCCGCAGTCTATGAAAAAGATGGAGATATCTGCATAAGTGTCCCCTTCCAAAAGCAAGTGCTCTCTAACGATATGGCACCCGATACTGCATTCCCCCGTGAAGAATATACGCTGGTCATCCGTCAATATACCTCAGGCATCACCCGGCTCTTTATCGGATTCGGTGAAGAAAGCATGACGGATCAATCAGAAATGCTTCAATTCAGCGACCGGATAAAGAAACTTCCTTTGCAAGTAACACAAGTAGAAGGTGAATGGATTATCTCCACCCAAGACGGAATACAACGGGCACTTATCAATATAAAGCCTCCGGTATTAGACCGTTGGAGCGAACTCCTGCCCGATCCTCAAGAAACATTGGATCTTCGCCTTTACCCTGACGGCAAACGTGAAATCCGCCTGGCTGCCTACGACCACTTCTCCCCTCCCCGTTACGATGCGCTGCCATTGGCTTTCTGCAAACGAAACGGAATGAAGGAACGTGCCACTCTTTCCTTTGAATCAAAGCCTGATGAATGTTTTGCCGGAACAGGGGAACGCTTTGCCAAAATGGACTTAAGCGGACAAACTTTCTTCTTAAAGAACCAGGATGGCCAAGGCGTGAACAACCGCCGCACCTATAAAAATATCCCTTTCTACCTCTCCAGCCGGATGTATGGAACATTCTATCACACCTGTGCCCACAGCAAACTGTCACTGGCCGGGCAATCCACCCGCTCGGTACAGTTCCTAAGCGACCAGGCCATGCTGGACGTCTTCATCATAGCAGGTAATACTATGGAAGAAATCCTCCGGGGCTACCGGGATCTGACCGGATATCCTTCTATGCCTCCCCTCTGGAGCTTCGGCATCTGGATGAGCCGCATGACTTATTTCAGTGCTGATGAAGTAAATGAGATATGCGACCGGATGCGTGCCGAGCATTACCCCTGCGATGTAATCCATCTGGACACCGGCTGGTTCAAGACCGACTGGCTGTGCGAATGGAAATTCAACGAAGAGCGCTTTCCCGATCCCAAAGGGTTCATCCAAGGCCTGAAGAAAAAAGGATACCGCGTATCCTTATGGCAACTCCCCTACGTGGCCGAAAACGCCGAACAGATAGACGAAGCACGCAAAAACGATTATATAGCTCCGCTAACAAAGAAACAAGATTCGGAAGGTTCCAATTTCTCCGCTTTGGACTATGCCGGAACCATTGACTTCACTTATCCCAAAGCAACCGAATGGTATAAAGGACTGCTGAAGAATCTGCTGGATATGGGCGTGACCTGTATCAAAACCGATTTTGGAGAAAACATCCACATGGATGCCCTCTATAAAGGCATGAAACCCGAATTGCTGAACAACCTGTATGCATTGCTTTATCAGAAAGCCGCTTATGAAATCACAAAAGACGTTACCGGTGACGGCATTGTATGGGCACGCTCGGCATGGGCAGGATGCCAGCGCTATCCGCTGCATTGGGGAGGTGACTCATGCAGTTCATGGGATGGGATGGCAGGCTCACTGAAAGGTGGCTTACATTTCGGACTCTCCGGATTTGCATTCTGGAGCCATGATGTTCCGGGATTCCATACATTACCTAACTTCATGAACTCTGTAGTAGCCGATGATGTATACATGCGCTGGACACAATTCGGCGTATTCTCCTCACACATCCGCTATCACGGAACAAACAAACGTGAGCCGTGGCATTATCCGGCTATTGCTCCGATAATAAAAAAATGGTGGAAATTACGCTATACACTTATACCTTATATTATAGCACAAAGCCGGAAAGCTATCTCAAGCGGAGCACCTCTCTTACAAGCTCTGATTTTTCATCACCCTGAAGACAAGCTGTGCTGGCACATCGACGATGAGTACTATTTCGGTAACGACTTCCTGGTAGCTCCGGTCATGAACAGTGAAAACCGCCGTGACGTCTATCTGCCCGAAGGACAATGGGTGAATTTCTTCACCGGTGAAGTGCTGGAAGGAGGACGTTGGTTAAAAGACCTGGATGTCCCCTTGGACGAAATGCCCGTATATGTACGTCAGGGAGCGACTATTCCTGTTTACCCGGATGAGGTGGAGTGTACGGATGAGATGGATTTAAGTAAGAGCGCTGAATTGCACATTGACAATCATTTTAAAGGAATATTTAAAGACTAACGAACATGGAAACTTGGAAAACAAATTTAGAAGAAACAAAAAAGCGATATATAGATTGGTGGAATCATAAAGGAATCATACTGAATATGTGGGAACACTTCCAAAAGGGAGTGAAGCCCCACGCAGATATTCCAGCACCGGCTCCGGCGAAAGATTTGAATCAAAAATGGTTCGACCCACAATGGCGTGCAGAATATCTGGATTGGTACGTAGCGCACAGCAGCCTGAAAGCAGATATCCTGCCGGTTGCCAATACCCAGTTAGGCCCCGGTTCACTGGCAGCTATTTTAGGAGGCGTATTCGAAGGAGGAGAAGATACAATCTGGATTCATCCTGATCCGGATTTCAACGATGAAATTGTTTTCAATCCCGAGCACCCTAACTGGATTCTGCATAAGGAATTACTGAAAGCATGCAAAGCGAAGGCAAACGGTCATTATTACGTAGGAATGCCCGATCTGATGGAAGGCCTGGATGTGTTGGCCGCACTGAAAGGTACGGATAAAGTGTTGCTGGATACTGTAATGCAACCCGAAGTACTGGAACAGCAGATGCAACAGATTAATGACATCTACTTCAAGGTGTTCGATGAACTTTACGATATCATCCGTGAAGGGGACGAAATGGCCTTCTGCTATTTCTCTTCATGGGCACCGGGAAAGATGAGCAAGCTTCAAAGCGATATCTCCACCATGATCAGTGAGGATGATTATCGTCGCTTCGTGCAACCGTTCATCCGCGAACAATGCCAAAAGATAGACTATACCCTGTATCATCTGGACGGTGTGGGCGCCATGCATCATCTGCCTGCCCTTCTTGAAATTGAGGAACTGAATGCCATTCAATGGACTCCGGGCGTAGGTGAGCCACAAGGAGGATCACCTAAATGGTATGACCTTTACAAGAAAATCCTTGCCGGTGGAAAGAGTATCATGGCATGTTGGGTAACTTTGGATGAACTGAAACCTTTATTGGACAACATTGGAGCGGACGGTGTACATCTGGAAATGGATTTTCATAATGAACAAGAAGTGGAACAAGCCATGCGCATTGTCGAAGAATACTCCTCTTCATCACCTGCCGCATCCAAAGAAAGCCTTTCGAAAGAGGAAGCCGCTGCAACGAAACAAGAAACAATTATAATCAAAAGTCCCGAAGCCGCCGAAGATGAAGCTCTAAAACCTTTGTTCAACGCCATTGTGGACGGAAAGCTGGAACCGGCCGTAGAAGTAACCAAAAAGGCCATAGCCGAAGGCATACAACCCCAAGAAATTATCAATAATTACATGATAAAAGCTATGGGGGAAGTAGGACAACGCTTCCAAGATGGAAAAGCATTTGTTCCCCAACTGCTGATGGCAGGACGCGCCATGAAGGGAGCTTTGGAACTTCTGAAACCTTTATTGCAGGGAAGTGCAGCAACTACCATAGGCAAGGTAGTCATCGGAACTGTCAAAGGTGATCTACATGATATCGGTAAAAACCTGGTGGCATCCATGCTTGAAGGTTGCGGCTTTGAAGTCATTAACATAGGTATCGACGTATCTTGTGACAAGTTCGTGGAAGAGGTCAAGAAAAACAAGGCAGATATCTTGTGTATGAGTGCTTTGCTGACAACAACCATGACTTATATGCAGGATGTCATCAACGCCCTGGAAGCAGCCGGTATCCGTAATCAAGTGAAAGTGATGATAGGCGGCGCTCCCGTAAGCCAGGGATTCGCCGATGAAATAGGTGCGGACGGGTATAGCGACAATGCCAATACGGCCGTAGCGGTAGCCAAGGAACTGATGGGGCTTCATAAATAAACGGAATATTCATCTTAATCTGATACATGAATTATGCACGCTAATTATTTAGATACATTAGATTGGGGCATTCTTATTGCCTACTTTCTGATTCTTATAGGCATCGGCATATGGGCCAGTCTGAAACGCAAAAAAGGCAGTAGCCTTTTTCTTGCCGAGCGTTCCCTGAAGTGGCATCACATCGGTTTCTCCATGTGGGGAACCAATGTGGGCCCTTCCATGCTGATAGCCTCCGCCAGTGCCGGATTTACCACCGGTATCGTTTCAGGTAATTATGCCTGGTATGCGTTTGTTTTCATCTGCTTGCTGGCTTTTGTCTTTGCCCCTCGTTACTTAGGAGCACGTATCACCACCTTGCCGGAGTTCATGGGGCGGCGTTTCGGACAGTCCACCCGCAACATTCTTGCCTGGTACACCATTGTGACAATCCTTATCTCGTGGCTTGCCCTGACCTTATTCGCCGGAGGTATCCTTATCCGTCAGGTTTTCGATATTCCCATGTGGCAGTCAGCATTAATCCTGCTCGTTATCTCCGCATTCTTCACCATGGTCGGAGGGCTGAAAGCGGTAGCCTATACCAATGTATTCCAAATGCTTCTGCTTATTTTCGTATCGGCCACGCTTACTATAGCAGGTCTTTACAAAGTGGGTGGCGTCAGCGCATTGGCCGAAGCGGTTCCGGCCGATTACTGGAACCTGTTCCGCCCGAATGACGATCCCGCCTTCCCGTGGCTGCCCATTATTCTGGGGTATCCCATCATGGGAGTCTGGTTCTGGTGCACAGACCAATCCATGGTACAGCCTGTATTGGCTGCTAAGAATCTGAAAGAAGGCCAAATGGGTGCCAACTTCACCGGCTGGTTGAAGATACTGGATGTTCCTCTCTATATCCTTCCGGGTATCATCTGTCTGGCACTCTACCCGGGCTTGAAGAACCCCGATGAAGCCTACATGACTATGGTCACTAACTTATTTCCTGTAGGCATGGTGGGGTTGGTACTCGCCGTATTGACCGCCGCACTGATCAGCACTGTCGGCTCTGCCCTGAATGCGCTGAGTACCGTCTTCACGATGGATATCTATGTCAAGAAATTCAGACCGCTTGCCAGCCAGAAAGAGATCATCCGTACAGGGCATGTGGTTACAATGGCGGGAGCACTGATTTCGGTGATCATCACCATTGCCATAGACAGTATCAAAGGATTGAATCTGTTTAATGTATTCCAATCGGTACTGGGATTTATCGCACCGCCTATGGCGGCTGTTTTCCTGTTCGGCATCTTCTGGAAACGAACTACCACGATGGCTGCCAACATGGCATTGACATTTGGTACGGCGTTCAGCATGGGAGTGGGCATTCTCTATTTATGGGTATTTCCTGCAGAAAAATATACAGCATGGCCTCACTTCATGATGCTGTCTTTCTACCTGTTCGTTGTCATCAGCGCAGGCATGATTTTGGTATCCTTATTGGATAAACGCCGGCAAGAATGTACATTAAACATGAAGAAAGTCATGGAGAAACCGGCCAAATCGGTTATCCTTGCATGGACGCTACTGACTATTATCATGATCGGGCTTTATCTATTCTTCAATGGGCATTAAAAGAAGGTGCAGAAGGCTGAAAAGATTGTATTTTTATATGCCTACGTTTGGTATTCCACTCGGGTAGTGAGGCAGTCCCACCCCGGTGAAATTGCAGTTCCACCCCGGTGGGACTGGAGTTTCACCAGGGTGGAACATCAGATGAAAGTAGTTGTTACAGCAGATGGGGACAGCTGTTATAACCTGTCTTGATAGGACAGGAGATTCATTAAGATTGCAACAAATTGTAAAATCAATGAGATTAATAACAACATCTAGCCATTTGGGACTCTGATTTTTGTAGCCATCCTATTATCCCCGCTGCTTCCGCCTGTAACATCTATCGTACGTACAGAGACCGCAAGTATATTCCAGTTTACGGACACTATCCCCCAGTCCTATTACTCCACTGACCGATTTTATAGGAAGCATCAAACTGGAATCTGTCAACCGGATGCCACAAGGTTCCGCTGAAGGAAATAAGGGAAATAATTTCTTTTGCTCCGACACATGCCAGCCGCAATATCCGGGACTGAAACGATTCGTATGCCTCCACCCTCTGTCGTGAATGTATTCATCCAATGCAATTTCCATACAATCCGCAGTCTTCTCGGCTATGATACTTCCTATGGCATCCGCTATATAAACCTTTACCATATCCCCCTCTTGTTGCAACGTATGCTGGAACTTTTCAAAACCAGTTCCGGCAGTCGCGGCAAAGAAAGCGAAGGATTCCGAACCACGCAGTTGCCGGGTTATTATTTTACCTATACTGAAACTAGTTTTACCGACAGTAAGCAAATCTTTTGTTTCATCCAAATCTCCACCGGATATGAAAAAACAAAAACGGGGAGAAGTTACTGCCTCAACCCGTCCAAGCACCCCACGGACTTCTTTTTCTACTGCTTCGTCGGGTACAGCATCTGCATATCCCATCGTCTCATAGATTTCGGACAATGAGATAGGCAGATCAGCAAAAGAAAGTTCTTTTTCAAGCATTATTGAATTCATTTAATGCGGCAAAGAATGCATCAATATTTTCAGAAGGTGTATGAGGCGGTGTATCACATCCGCTGGAGAGCACGAAGTTGGGATAGGACTTGGTAGCCTCCAACAGGTCGAGTGTGGCTTTCTTCATCACCTCCGGAGTAGCCGCCTTGAACAAACTCACCGGATCAAGATTTCCCATTGCAAGAGCATCCGCAGGTACTTCTTTCAGAGCTTCAACCATATCTATTTTATTTCCAAAATGATAAGCGGCAGCTCCTGTAGCTACCATTGCCTTAGTACAATGACCGGTATTTCCACAATTATGCAGAATGACTGTGAAGTGATCGTCTTGCACTTTCTCTACTATCTCCTTAATGAAAACAGACGAGTATTGCCGGCAGTCCTCATCAGACAAGAGTCCGGCAGCCGGCTCGGCCATCACTACCCCATTCACCCCTGTAGCCTTCAGTGCCATACAGTAACGGAGAATGAAATCCGAACATTTCTTCAACAACGAATTCGCCGCTTCCGGATTGATATAAATAAGCATCATGATTTCAGACATATCATACAAACGTCCTGCCAATGAGTAAGGGCCGATGCAACCGGCAAAGACAGGTCTGTCCGTTATTGTCTTGGCTGCCAACATATTTGCTTTCAGATATTGGGGGACTCTTCCTTTATTCAAAGCAGGAATGTTCAGTTTTTCAATATCCTCCTCATTAGCAAGAAGACGCCCCACTACACTGGGAACCTCATTTTCGGGGAAGACAATCTCCGCTCCGAAAGCCTCGGCTTCTACCGTCAAATCCATAATCACGGTTGCGGCGGCTGTGGGATATTTCTCACTCAATGCCTTGATGGCGTTGTAATGCACTTGTCCGTCAGTAACCGCATCACGCACCGTTTTCCCTATCATCTCTATGCCCGGATGGGTCATGATGGGCATAGCCACCACTTCTTTCTTTTGGATAATTTCGTTTATCCACTCTTTCATATTCAGTTTACTCATGGTCTTTTATTCTTTATTTATTCTGTTATTGCAAAAGTAAGTCTTTTCTTTGATAATCTGCTGTTCCCTTTGCTCTTTCTCATTCAAAAAAACGGTATAAATCCCGTTACAATACTACAGGAATTTACACCGTTTTTCATCTTATAGACTTATGGCAATTTATGCAAAAGATGACGATAATATGTTTCAACATCTTTCCAATGGTAGAAAGGAGCAATATCCGTTTCTACAGGGATGGTAACTTCTTTCTCACAATGCATGAACTTCACCAGTATATCGTCAGAAGCTTTTTTTCTGAAGAAAACCAACTGAACGTTTGCCGCCATCGGAGTGACCTTGAAATTACACCATGCCTGATAAAATTTATCGGGATCCGTTTCGGCTTTCCACATATCGCCCAATTGGAGCAACGCTACCAAGGGAATGATATTTCCATCGTGCCCAAAGCGTAATGTCGCCGTATGGGTCCCGGACCTGATTGCCTCATCGGCCGAATCCAATATATTTTCAAGCAATGACCGGGCACTGGCCGTCATTATTCCCACATTGGCAGGTGCAGGTCCGTCACATACATAATTATGATAATTGCAAACTTGCCAAAGATCAATAATTCAT
>BABB01000701.1_pt1 | contig 10416 bp, 9 predicted proteins | sample 270368 | NCBI WGS metagenome assembly BABB01 (sample SAMD00036531, study PRJNA27869) | human gut metagenome | isolation source: feces from healthy human sample In-A, Adult, Male
TGGGCAGAGGAGGAACGATGCAGTTGTTGTGACAGATTAGGACCATTGAACGAGGTAAACTCCTCCCGTTGTTTCCACCAGGCATTTCCATAGTTTCCTACAAAATGTGTATATTTTTTAAATGCCGGATAGTAATGTGCAGGAAGCATTTCACCGTGAGTATATACGTCCACGCCGCTATCCTTGGTTTGTTCCAACAATTCTTCCAGATCATGCAGGTCATGTCCGCTTATCAGAATACCGGGTCGGGTACCAGTTCCGATATTTACACGGGTAATTTCTGGATTGCCATAACTGGAAGTATTTGCTTTGTCGAGCAAAGCCATTGTTCGAACGCCTATTTCACCTGTTCTCAGTGCTAATACAGTCAGTTCATCTGCCGATAAAGATTTTGTTGTAATTTGTGCGATGGTGTTCTGCATGAAACGATGAATACTTTCGTCATTATGTCCTAACCTCATGGCATGTTCCAGATAAGCAGCCATTCCCTTTAGACCATACATAATCAGTTCTTTTAAAGAGCGTAGGTCCTCGTTTTTTTCACGCAAAACTCCGACTGTTGCGGCTTTTGCATCATATTCATCGTGACTGCCTTTCCAATTTAACTCATCGGCTTCCGGCAGAGGAATATCCTTGGCAAAAGCTTGATGTTTAAGGTCATTACGTATTACTAATCCTTTGTCAATGCGTTTCATAATGCTTTCGTCGTCGAAATTGGCATTGGTAATGGTACAGAATAAGGCGTCTACAATAAAATTGTCCACATCTTTTTTAACGGGGAGGGAATGTTGGCGCAATTGATCTGCCACAACAGAAATTCCTCGTACTACAAAAAGCAATAAATCCATAGTACGTGCTGTAGTTGCATTTTTTCCACAAACACCTTTTAAGGTGCAACCGAAACCTTTGGCTGTTTCCTGACATTGGAAACAAAACATGTTATTCTCCATATCTTTTCTCATTTTAATGATTTCTATTACTTTTGTGCAAAAGTACATGGTTTTCGTCTTTTAAGTTGTACCATATGTTACAGCGGATACAAATAACAGTTAAAAGAAAGTAGGATGGAACTGACAGGATTATTGCAGATAGCTCCTTTTCAGGGAATGAAAGAAGAAGAATTGGTTGCTTTACTATTCGGACTTCCGAATAGTTTGAAACACTTTGAACCGGGTGATATCATTGCCCGGCAAGGTGACTTATGTAAAGGGCTGTACATTCTTGCATCGGGAAGGGTACGGGCGGGAATGATAAATGATGAAGGGAAAGAACTGACGGTAGAAGAAATTGGAGCTCCTAACTTGCTGGCCTCGGCTTTTATTTTTGCCACTGAAAATCGTTTTCCCGTTAATGTAGAAGCAATAGGACTTTGTGAGGTTTTTATAATAGGTAAAGAACGATTTTTAGAATTTATGCGTTTGCATCCATTGATGATGCAGAATTTTTTGAAGGATATTTCGGACAGGAGTGTCTTTTTAAGCAGGAAATTGAATGAGTTTGCTTTGTTGAATTTAAAGACTCGTTTGTTGAAATATCTAGAAACACATTCTGCTATTCATAATCAGCAGGAGGTGGCGCAGAAGCTGGGAGTTACTCGTCCGTCATTGGCTAGGGCGCTGTCTGAACTGGTGAATGAAGGGAAAATAAAGAAATAATTTGAGATTTCTTTTTTTAAGTGGAAAACGTGTCTTGTATCTTTGAGAGTTTTTATGTGTAACCCATTCTTGTGAAAGTGTTCAAGTTGTTTTTCTATAAAAACTTTGACTTTAAAGAAAGAAAAGGATCCTTGTCTATAAGGATTGGTTCTTTTGAAATGAGGACTATTTTGAAATTCTCTTGATTAAAAAAGAGGGTGAATTCAAGACCCTTTATGTGATTCTTTTGTCTTGATTCACCCTTTGGGAAATATTTGGTTGGTGTGTATTCAACATGTTACTTCATCTGAATACTTTTATCTCGTACTTTTCTTAATATTTGTTGTAATTCGAATACTTTTTCGGGATGTTCAGTCGCTAAATTCACTTTTTCCCCTGCTTGTTTCATATCATATAACTGGGGAATACCTAAATAACCAGTTTCAATTTTTGGCCCCCAAGGAATCATTTTAGGACCATCGCTGCCTTCAATAAATTTCCAATCTTTAGTACGCACGGATAGGGTGTGATTGGATGCCTGTTCAATAACCCATGGGCGGTCTGTTTTGTCTTGTCCTAATAAATTTGCTAACCGATTGTAGCTGTCGGGAGCACTTCCTTTCGGAATACGGGCATCTACCAAAGAAGCCAGTGATGCCAACCAGTCTATTTGTGAAATAAGCACATCGCTGACTTCCGGCTTGTTAATAGCTTTAGGCCAGTGTACAATTACAGGAACACGGGTACCCCCTTCAAATGCACTGTATTTTCCACCTCTCAGGTTACCGGCAGGTTCGTGCCCGTTCAGTAGCTCTTCTGCCTTGTCATCGTATCCGTCGTCTACTACCGGTCCATTGTCGCTGGAAAGAATAATTAATGTGTTCTGGGTCAATCCCATTTTATCGAGGGCCTCGAGTAACTGACCTACACTCCAGTCAAATTGTGCGATAGCATCACCGCGCAGTCCCATCTTGTTTTTACCACGGAAGCGATTGTGTGGAAAACGGGGAACATGCACATCATTAGTGGCGAAATACATAAAGAAAGGCTCGTCTTTATGTTGTTTGATAAAATCAACTGCATGTGCGGTAATGGAATCGGCTATATTTTCATCTTTCCATAATGCTTTGCCACCTCCTTTCATATAACCGATTCGGCTGATGCCGTTCACGATAGACATATCATGACCGTGGCTCGGCTTCAGATTATATAAAAGTTCAGGATTGTCTTTTCCGGTAGGTTCACCGGGGAAATTTTTTATATAGCTTACTTCTATCGGAGCTGAAGGATCATAATTGGCTACTTGACCATTCTCGATAAATACACAGGGAACCCGGTCGGCTGTGGCTGCCATGATATAGGAATAGTCAAACCCCAAATCACCTAGAGAAGCGGAGAGAGGGGCATTCCAGTCTTGTTGTGCAGTTTTATCACCTAATCCTAAATGCCATTTGCCAAATGCTCCTGTGGCATATCCGGAGCTTTTAAACATATCTGCCATAGTATACTGCTCGGGGCGTATAATCATTCCTGCATTGCCTGCAGCTACATCTGTTCCGGGTTTACGCCATGCATATTCTCCGGTCAGCATGGAATATCTGGATGGGGTACTGGTAGCGGCAGTGGCGTGTGCGTTGATAAATCGTATCCCTTCGGATGCCAGACGGTTGACATTTGGAGTTTGTACGTTTTTTGCTCCATAACACTCCAAGTCACCATATCCTAAATCATCAGCATAAATGAAGATGACATTGGGCTTGTCTGTGTTTTGATTTTTATTTTCCGCATGAACAGCCAAGCATGAAGTAAATGCCAATGAGAGCATTCCGTAATGTCTTTTTTTCATAGTAATTATATTGTTTAGTGAGTAATCAATTCTACAAAGATAAAGATATATTTTAAAAACGGGGATTAATTCTACAAAATTGTGGAATGAAATTGTGGTATTTCCACATAATGTGGAAAAAAAAAATGATTATTCTGTTGATTTTTAGTGTATTGAATGGTACTATGCCCCGTGGTATATTTTTTGTTATGTGAATTAACATAATACGCTAAAAACTAAACTTTTAAATATATAACCATTTACCTTAACAAAACAAGGGTGAAAAGCTGATAGAAAAGCCATGTTCCCCCTGAATGGGAAAATCTGTATATAACTCAGTTTTAAGCTTCCCGGTTCGTGACGAATCGGGAAGCTTCTATTTTTTTCTTAATGAATCTAGTTTTTCTACAAGTCTTTTACTGAAAATAAGTTAATATTAATGGATGAAATGCAGTATTTGATCTCTTTTTTACTTTTAAGAGTAGAAAATAGATTAATACATTATGGTTATGAAAAAATTGAACCTTTTATTATTAGCATTCCTAGTAGTTATGGGAGTCACTTTCCAATCATGTGATGATGGTGATGGCTACTCTCTTGGTGATGTGGCAGTGGATTGGGCTACTGTAAATGTGAAAGGTGCCCATGTATATGACTTTACCGGTGACAGATGGGGACAAATTTGGCCTGCAACTACTGATTATTTTTGGTATTCCCCGATAGATGGACAACGAGTTATTCTTATTTCAATCCTCTGTATGATAATTATCCGGAAGGATATGATTGTTCAGTCAAAGTGTTGAATATAAAGGAAATTCTAACTAAACCTATAGAGGAGTTAACAGCAGAGAATGAAGAAACGTTTGGCAATGATCCTGTAGATATATTTGAAGGTAATATGTGGATTAGTGGTGGTTATTTAAATATTATTTTTAATCAGAATATGCCTTCTAAAATGAAACATTTGGTTAGTTTGGTAAAGAACACTACAATTACGCCCGACCAGGATGGCTATATTCATTTAGAATATCGTTACAATACGTATGCTGATACTACTGGTTATTGGAGAAACGGTGCGGTATCCTTTAATTTGAATTCTTTGGAAATAACATCGGAAACAAAGGGTATAAAGGTAAAAATAAACTCGGCTAAAAATGGTGAGAAGGAAGTCACTTTTGATTTAAAAGAAACACCGTCACCAGTAGGTTTGAGCCAAATGGATTTTTCTCAAATGGAAATCAAATAATTAGGGTTTGATTAGAGAGAGTTGTGTGTGGCCCCTTGCATCTTGTTGTGGTAGATGCAGGGGCTGATTGTATTGTTGATAACGTTTTTCAGTTTGATATTTGTTGTTTATTGGTTGGTTGATGGAAAAAATTGTATGGTTACTTCGTTTTTTTTCTTATTTCAGTGTTTTTTCAGAATTATCTTGTTTCTTTGTCTTTAAGAACCAAAAGTTGGACTTATGAAAATACTATTAGTAGAAGACGATGCTAATTTGCGTGAAGTGACTCAGCGTTCATTGGAAAAGGAGCGTTATGTGGTGGAAATTGCTGCCGATTACCGTACTGCATTACAAAAGATAGAGGATTATGATTATGACTGTATTTTGCTGGATATTATGTTGCCGGATGGGAGTGGCTTGGATTTGTTGGAAAAGTTAAAAAAAATGCATAAACGGGAAAATGTTATCATTCTTTCAGCCAAAGATTCTATAGAAGACAAAGTGCTAGGATTGGATCTCGGAGCTGATGATTATCTGCCTAAACCTTTTCATTTGGTGGAACTGAATGCACGTATCAAAAGTGTGATACGCCGTCATCAGCAAGGTGGGGAAAATAGTATCAAATACGGAAATATAGAAATTTTTCCCGATAAATATGGGGTGACCGTAGCTGGAAAAAAGATTGAACTGAACCGTAAGGAATATGATATTCTGGTTTATTTTATGAACCGTCCCGGCAGATTGGTTAATAAAAACACACTTGCCGAATCCGTATGGGGCGACCATATAGATCAAGTCGATAATTTTGATTTTATCTATGCCCAAATAAAGAATTTACGAAAGAGGTTGAAAGAGGCAGGAGCTACTCCTGAACTGAAGGCTGTTTATGGTTTTGGATATAAAATGGTAGTGGAATAAATGAAATTGATTTATTATGTCATTATCCGTATATCGTTAGTGTTGTCGGTTTTATTGACTGGCTGGGCCATCCTTTTCTATTTTACTGTAATGGATGAGGTGAATGATGAAGTGGATGACTCATTGGAAGATTATTCTGAAATTATCATCATACGTGCATTGGCGGGAGAGGAGCTTCCTTCTAAAAATACAGCTTCCAACAATCAGTATTTCCTGCGTGAAGTGACAAAGGAATATGCAGGATCTCGTGATGATATCCTTTATAAGGATTCTATGGTTTATATTCCCGAAAAAGATGAAACTGAACCTGCACGAATCCTTACTACCATTTTTAAGGATGATGGCGAAAAGTTTTTTGAATTGACGGTAGCGACCCCTTCTATAGAAAAAGATGATTTGAAAGATGCTATGGCAGGTTGGATGATTTTTCTTTATATAGCTTTATTACTGACTATAATTGTTATTAATGTGTGGGTGTTTTATCGAAATATGCGTCCTCTTTATGTATTGCTTCATTGGTTGGATAAATATCGTATCGGTAAAGGAAACGAGCCTTTACAAAATAATACCCGGGTTTCAGAATTCAGAAAATTGAATGAGGCGGCTGTTCGTTATGCAGAGCGCAGTGAGCAGATGTTCGAACAGCAAAAACAATTTATTGGTAATGCATCTCATGAGATGCAGACACCACTAGCTATTTGTCGTAATCGGTTGGAGATGCTGATGGAGGATGAAAATCTTTCAGAAAGCCAATTGGAGGAGTTGATGAAAACCCATCAGACTTTGGAGCATATAACGAAGCTGAACAAGTCTTTGTTATTGCTTTCGAAGATAGAGAACGGTCAATTTACGGATACTACCCAAGTAGAAGTGAATAAATTATTGAGGCAATATTTGGAGGACTATAAAGAAGTGTATCAATATCGTGAGATCATAACAAGTGTAGAGGAAGAAGGTATTTTCTATCTTACGATAAATGAGACACTGGCAGTGGTGTTGCTTACCAATTTGTTGAAGAATGCTTTTGTACACAATATAGACGGTGGACACATCCGGATTGTCATTACTCCCCACAGTGTGATGTTTTGCAATACAGGGGCGGCACAACCACTGGATGCCCAGCGTATTTTTGAGCGTTTTTATCAAGGAAAGAAAAAAGAAGGCTCAACCGGTCTAGGCTTGGCAATAGCAGATACGATATGTAAAATGCAGGCTCTCAGGCTTTGCTATGAATATAAGAGTGGGGAGCATTGTTTTATACTTTATACATCCACTCATAATCAATGAAAAAAAATCGTGTTTTTTTCAGAATTTCAAATTCTTTTCAGAATCTCCCTTCATATTTGCATCAGAAAACAGAATGTAGAACCAAATAAAAAAAATGACGATTATGAAAAAGGTATTATTATTGTTAGTGTGCTTATTTACGTTGCAAACAGTGGTATGGGCGGATGATGACAAACCTATTCAAGTAAACCAATTGCCTCAGACTGCACAAACTTTTATCAAAACTCATTTCCCCAATAACAAGGTGGCGATGGCTAAAATGGAAACAGACTGGTTTGATAAAAGCTATGATGTGATTTTTACCAATGGAGACAAATTGGAATTCGATAAGAAAGGGGTTTGGACAGAAGTGAATTGCAAATACAGCGCTGTACCTGTCGCTGTGGTTCCTGACGCGATAAAGAAGTACGTCACTACGAATTATCCCGATGCCAAGATGCTCAAGATCGAGAGGGACAAGTATGATTATGAAGTGAACTTTCCTATGGTTGGGAGATAAAGTTTGATATGCAGTTCAATGTGATTGATATTGACAATTATTATTTAGTATAGATCTGAAGTGTGGTTTATGTGAATAAACTGAAGCTTTGCAGGCCGTTCCTGTTCCATGAAGAAACGGCCTGCCTTTTTTATTGATTTTAATAGCATAGTAATTCTGCCGACACGATCTTGTAATAGATAACATGGATATTTGCATAGTTTTAATAATAAAGATATGCATCTAAGAACGTATTATCCTACAGTGGTTTTATCGGATATCCATCTGGGAACCTCTCATTCCAAAACAATTGAAGTCAGTAACTTTCTGAAATCTGTCAATTGTGACCGTCTGATATTGAACGGAGACATTATAGATGGTTGGCATTTGCGTAAGGCAGGTACTAAGAGGTGGCAAGCAAAACATACTGATTTCTTTAAGGTTATCATGAAGATGATGGAGAACTTCGGTACTGAAGTAATTTATGTGTGTGGCAACCACGATGATTTTCTGGACAGCTTGGTCCCTATGACATTCTATAACGTAAAAATCGTCAAAGAATACATCCTTGAAACACATGGAAAGCGTTATTATGTGACACATGGCGATATATTCGACCGGGTTACTACGCAGATGAAATGGTTAGCCCGGTTGGGCGATGCAGGTTATACATTCCTCTTATGGGTGAACCGCTTTTATAACCAATATCGTACTAAGCGGGGGAAACCGTATTATTCTCTGTCACAGGCCGTCAAACAAAAAGTAAAGTCGGCTGTTTCCTATATATCGGACTTTGAGAAAGTATTGGTGGAGTTTGCACGTGTACGTAAATGTGACGGAGTGATTTGTGGTCATATCCATCATCCGGCTAATACCTATTATGATGGTATTCATTATCTGAATTCGGGCGATTGGGTAGAAAGCCTTTCGGCACTGACTGAGGATGCGGACGGGAATTGGAATATCATGGAATACCATCATGTACTAGCTGATGAGAATGAAGAAAATAAAGAGTTTACCCTAATACATACAGCCTCATGAAATTTTTATTTATAGTACAGGGTGAGGGGAGAGGACATCTTACTCAAGCCATTACGTTGGAGGAAATATTGCGCCGGAACGGTCACGAAGTAGTGGAAGTACTGGTAGGTAAAAGTAGTTCGCGCCGCTTGCCGGGATTTTTCAATCGTAATATCCATGCTCCGGTAAAACGTTTTGTCAGTCCTAATTTTCTGCCTACACCAGCTAACAAACGGGTGAGTTTGATGCGGAGCGTGGCGTATAATCTAGTGAAACTTCCTGTGTATATCAATAGCATTAACTACATTCGTCAGCGTATCGAGGACAGTGGTGCGGATAGGGTTATCAATTTCTATGAATTGCTGACCGGACTGACTTATTTCCTGTTCCGTCCCTCTGTTCCGCAAATCTGTATAGGGCATCAATATCTGTTCTTGCATAAAAGTTTTGAATTTCCAAAGGCTGATAAAGTAAGCTTGGCTCTTTTGAAGTTTTTTACCGTATTGACCAGCTTGGGGGCGAAGGAACGTTTGGCTCTTTCTTTTCGTCACATGAACGATGATCCTCAGAATCATATCCGTGTGATTCCTCCCTTGTTGCGTAGGGAAGTGACTTTACATGAACCTTATTCCGGTGACTATATACATGGCTATATGGTTAATGCGGGTTTCAGTGAAAATGTAATGAAATGGCACAGGCAACATCCCGGGATACCGCTTCGTTTCTTTTGGGACAAGTGGGAGGAGGAACCGGTGAAGAGAGTGGACAATACATTGAGCTTTTATCAACTGGATGATGTGGAATTTTTGAGGCAGATGGCGGGATGTAAGGCTTATGCCAGTACTGCCGGATTTGAATCGGTGTGCGAGGCCATGTATTTAGGCAAACCTATTCTGATGGTTCCTGCTCATATAGAACAGGACTGTAATGCATATGATGCCGAAAAAAGCGGTGCGGGTATCATTTCCTCAGATTTTAATTTGCAACAGTTGCTGGAATTTGCGAAAGATTACCACCCCAATCGTGATTTTGTGTATTGGGTACGTGGAGCTGAATATACTTTGTTGAATTTGTTAGAGAGTGATTCTTCCAATTATCAACAAGTTTTATTTAATGAGATGTATTTGGTTGAAGAGTTTATTTGATTTTCTTATAAAAACTCTCTTTAAGTCATGGCTGTATGCGTCGGCTGTGACTTTTTTATTGTTATTGATTTGTAGTTATATTGACATGTTATTGTAATGTGTATGACGTATTTTTGCTAAAAATATTAAAACCGTATGGAGAAGAAGAAAAAGGAAGATAAATATTATCTGCCGAGAGATATCAGTTGGATGTATTTTAATCGTCGCATTTTGCAGGAAGCCATGAAAGAACGTGTTCCTATACTGGAACGGTTGAGCTTTTTAGGAATTTACTCTAATAATTTGGATGAATTTTTCAGAGTACGTGTAGCTACTCAAAGCCGGGTGGCCGAGTGCGAAGATAAAGCGGCGCATTCTGAACGGGAAGAAGCATTGAAATTGATTAGACAGATAAATAAACTGAACAACAGGTACTCTAAAGAATATGAAGGTGCGATCAAGCAGGTAACGGCAGAATTGGAGAAAGAAAATATTTGTTTAGTCAATCATGTACAACTGGATGAGGAACAACAGTTATTTGTCGATTCTTTTTATCAACAACGGCTGAATGGGTTTATTAGTCCTGTCTGGCTGAAATCAGTAAAACAACTGGGTAACGAAGCGGATGAAAATATCTTTTTGGCTGTAAAGATGAGGAAAGAAGGACATAAAGTTGGAGAATATGCAATTATAGAGCTGCCTGTAGCACAGGCAGGGCGTTTTATCCGTCTGCCGGATAAGGATGGTAAAAATTACCTGATGTATTTGGATGATGTGGTACGCTATTGTTTACCATTGATATTTCATGGTATGAACTATAAACATTTTGAAGCGTATGCTTTCAAGTTTACCAAGATGCGAGATGGAGATAGANATGATCTGCGTAACGAATGATGCAGAAATTT
>BABB01000484.1_pt1 | contig 10344 bp, 9 predicted proteins | sample 270368 | NCBI WGS metagenome assembly BABB01 (sample SAMD00036531, study PRJNA27869) | human gut metagenome | isolation source: feces from healthy human sample In-A, Adult, Male
TAGCAGATCTTCCGGGTGATTCGTCGTGGACTTAGGCTGTGGTACGGGAAAGCTTACCACGCTTCTTGCAGATGCAGGCTATGATATGATAGGCATTGACAATTCTTTTGACATGCTTGATATGGCACTTGAGAGAGAGGATGACAGAATCCTTTATCTGATGCAGGATATGAGAGAGTTTGAACCGGGAGAAAAGGTGAGTGCCGTCGTAAGCGCATGTGACAGCATCAATTACATTCTTGAGCCTGAGGATCTGCAGGCAGTTTTTTTCTGCGTGAGCGAAAGTCTCAAAGATGGTGGCATTTTTATATTTGATATCAATACTCCATATAAATATGAGGTGCTCATGGCTGATAATACCATAGCTGAAAACCGTGATGAGGGCAGCTTTATATGGGACAATTATTATGATGCCGATGAGAAAATAAACGAGTATGACCTGACACTTTTTATAAAGGAGCAGTCAGAGGATGAGGATGACATCTACAAGAAGTTTGAGGAAACTCATTTCCAGAGATGCTATGAGATTTCAGAGCTTAAGGAGCTTCTTGAGCAGTCGGGACTTGTGTTTGATGCGGTGTATGATGCGTACACAGACGATCAGGTGAAGTGTGACAGTGAGAAGGTCACTGTAATTGCACATAAAGCATAGAATTAGATAATGAGAGGTAAATTATGTCAGATTATATAGTAAGAGCAACAGCGGCGGATGCCAATATCAGAGCATTTGCTGTAACATCAAGGGAGATGGTGGAGACCGCCAGAGAGGATCACATGACAACACCTGTCATGACGGCGGCACTTGGCAGACTTCTTTCTGCGGGAGCCATGATGGGAGCTATGATGAAGGGCGATAAGGATATCATAACTCTTCAGATACAGTGCAGCGGACCTGCAAAGGGACTTACCGTCACAGCAGATTCGCACGGCAATGTAAAGGGCTTTGCCATGAATCCACAGGTTGAGCTGCCACTCAATGCGGCAGGCAAGCTCGATGTGGGTGGAGCGCTTGATCTTGGAATACTCACAGTCATAAAGGATATGGGCTTAAAGGAGCCGTATTCAGGTCAGTGTGAGCTTAAAACAGGTGAGATAGCTGAGGATCTGACCTATTATTTTGCCACATCTGAGCAGATTCCGTCGGCGGTTGGTCTCGGCGTGCTGGTGGATAAGGACCAGAGCGTAAAGCAGGCAGGCGGATTTATCATCCAGCTTATGCCGTTTACACCGGATGAGGTTGTGGACAGGCTTGAAAAGAAAATCACAGAGATTGATTCTGTGACACAGATGCTTGACAGGGGGCTGACTCCGGAGCAGATACTTGAGGAAATTTTAGGAGATTTCGGGCTTGAAATCACAGATACGACTGAGACACGCTTCCACTGTGACTGCTCAAAGGAGCGTGTGAGCAGAGCACTTTCCACACTGAGCAAAAAGGATCTTGATTCCATTATCGCAGATGGTGAGAGCATTGAGGTAAAGTGCCAGTTCTGTAATAAGGCATATGAGTTTACGGTGGATGAGTTGAAGGAGATGCGCTAATTGAAGGACGGATATATAAAGGTCGCTGCAGCGACACCAAAGGTAAAGGTAGCTGATACTGTATACAACGGACAGCTTATTAAAGCTCTTATGAAGGAGTGCACTGATAATGGGGCAAAGGTGGTTGTTTTCCCGGAGCTTTGCATTACCGGATACACCTGTCAGGATCTTTTCTGGCAGGATAAGCTCATAGCTGCAGCAGAGGATGAGCTTATAGGGATAGCTGATTACAGCAGGAGCCTTGACGGCATATTTTTCATAGGGCTTCCATATGAGATAAACGGCATGCTCTATAATATGGCGGCAGTTGTATCGCGCGGAGAAGTACTTGCCATGGTGCCAAAGACATTTCTGCCAAATTACAATGAGTTTTATGAGGCAAGGCATTTTGCATCGGGAGAAAACTTTAGCACATATGTCACACTGAAAAATGGACAGCAGGTGTCTGTAGATACTGATTTTATTTTTAGCTGCAAGCAGCTGCCAAAGCTTAAGATAGCGGTGGAGCTTTGTGAGGATCTTTGGACTCCGAACCCGCCGAGCATCAGACATGCGATGTCGGGTGCCACTGTGATTGTAAATCTGTCTGCATCAGATGAGGTGACAGGCAAGGCAATATACAGGAGAGAGCTTGTGAGCGGACAGTCTGCCAGATTAATCTGTGGATATATTTATGCGTCAGCGGGAGACGGTGAGTCCACACAGGATGTGGTCTACTCAGGACACAATCTCATCTGTGAAAACGGAAATGTGCTTGCCGAGTCAAAGCGCTTTACAAATGAGACTATATACAGCGAGTTTGATGTGGAAAGAATAGAGACTGAGAGGCGCAGGATGACAACATTTGTTGTCGAGGATGATCATAGATGGGCTGAGTTTGATCTTGAGGTAAAGGATACCACTCTTAGCCGCTATGTAAATCCGGCTCCTTTTGTTCCTGCAGACAAGACAGACAGGGACAGACGCTGTGATGAGATTCTTATGATTCAGGCTATGGGGCTTAAAAAGAGATTAGAGCATACCAACTGCAGGACAGCAGTTATCGGTATTTCAGGAGGACTCGACTCCACACTGGCACTGCTCGTCACAGTAAGGGCATTTGACCTTTTGGGAAAGGATCACAAGGATATCGCGGCAGTTACGATGCCGGGCTTTGGAACGACAGACCGCACATATGACAATGCGGTAAATCTCATTAAATGCCTTGGAGCTACATTTATCGAGGTGGATATAAAGGATGCCGTAAATATACATTTCAGGGATATCGGACAGGATCCGTCTGTGCATGATGTCACCTACGAGAATGGACAGGCACGCGAGCGCACACAGATACTTATGGATATCGCAAACAAGGAAAACGGAATGGTTATAGGTACAGGAGATTTGTCAGAGCTGGCACTCGGCTGGGCTACCTACAACGGAGACCATATGTCCATGTATGCTGTGAATGCATCGGTTCCAAAGACTCTGGTGCGCCATCTGGTAAAATACTATGCAGATACCTGCGGCAGCGATTTGCTGGAAAGGACACTTCTTGATGTGCTTGATACACCTGTTTCTCCTGAGCTTTTACCACCTGAAAACGGTAAGATTTCACAGAAGACAGAGGATCTTGTGGGCCCTTATGAGCTGCATGACTTCTTCCTTTACAATATGCTGCGCTGCGGCTATGCTCCTGCCAAGGTTTACCGCCTTGCAAGGATAGCATTTGAAGGAAAATATGATGATGAGTTTATTCTCAAATGGCTTAAGAACTTCTATCGCAGATTTTTTGCACAGCAGTTCAAGCGCTCATGTCTGCCGGATGGACCAAAGGTAGGAACAGTGGCGGTCTCACCGAGAGGAGACCTAAGGATGCCTTCTGATGCGTGTGGACGTATCTGGATGGATGAGGTTGATAAGCTGTAATAGTAAGAGGAGAACAATGGGAAAGACACATAAGAAAACTCATAGAAGGCAGGGAAGCATAAAACGTGCAAGGCACCGCGACAGGCGCATGAAAATAGGCGCAATAGTTCTTTGTGCAGCGATAATCATAACAACATTTCTGGCGTGTGGCATGCAGCTTTTAGTTCCCGTAGCTGACGCGGTGGTAGGTGCTGATAATAAGACGCAATCAAGAGATGTTGATGTGCAGAAGAATAATAATTCACTTACCGCATCTAAAATGGATTCAGAAAAAAAGCAAAACAGCTCAGAGGCTGATGTAAACTCTGCGGAGCAAGACAGTGAGCCTGACAAGGAAACGAAGCTTGATGAGATACTTCACAGTGCAAAGTATCCGGGACAGCTAAAGGAGCTTGCCAAGAAAAATGATGAGGCAATTGACTTCATATATGAGTATCCTAAGGAGCATTCGATAGAGCATGATATTGATCTGACTGCAGAGGCTTCGCAGGATACAGTACCTCTTTTGCAGCAGTGGGATAAGAGATGGGGCTATGAAAAGTACAGTGGCAATTATTTTGCGGCGAGTGGCTGCGGTCCGACTGCACTTTCGATGGTTGTATTATATCTGACACATGATGCACAGGCATCCCCTCTTGCGGTGGCAGAGTATGCAAAGGAGGCCGGCTACAGTGTGGATGGCTCCGGAAGTGCATGGAATCTTATAAGCAAGGGCTGCAGGCACTACGGGGTAAATGCAAAGACTATAAAGGTGGATGAGGATACATTTAAAGAAAGGCTTGATGAGGGCAATCTGATAGTCGTAAATGTCGGTCCGGGAGATTTCACAGACAATGGACATTTTATGGTGATCACAGGCTATGATGATGAGGGCTTTACTATAAATGATCCAAACAGTATCATAAAGAGCAATACCCACTGGCAGTTTGAGAGGCTGGGTTCGCAGATCAGGGCTGCATGGAGGATGTTTGTGTAGATAATAGCAGCAATACATGCATTTATGCTGATGTTTGTGATGCATATGGAAAAATTAAAAAATAAGAAATAAAAAACCTGCTGTGTCATGCTTGTCTGACACAGCAGGTTTTTAATAACAAACAGTAAAGTATGGTATGCAGATTATAGCAATTGAATACCATGCTCCTCACATGCCTTAATTGTCTCCTCAGGCCACAGTGAGCTCTGTACCTCACCGATATGAGCCTTTCTGAGGAAGAACATACAGATTCGTGACTGTCCGATTCCGCCTCCGATAGTGTACGGAAGCTCCTTGTTGAGGATAGCCTTCTGGAATGGAAGCTTAGCACGCTCAGGACATCCGGCCTTGTCAAGCTGCTCCTTTAGAGCTTTTTCATCTACACGTATACCCATTGATGAAAGCTCAAGTGCGATATCAAGAACAGGATAGTATACGATGATATCAGCGTTTAAAGCCCAGTCGTCATAGTCAGGGGCACGTCCGTCGTGAGGCTCTCCGTTTGCAAGCTTGTCACCAATCTGCATTACACAGATGGCACCCTTTGCCTTTGCAAAATAATACTCGCGCTCCTTTGGAGTATTGTCCGGGAACATTTCCTCAAGCTCTGATGTGGTGATAAAGGTGATATCCTTTGGCAGAATCAAATCTATGTAGTCGTACTGTATAGCCATGTACTGCTCGGTCTTGCGCAGGCATTTGTATACTGTCTTTACTGTTTCCTTAAGGAAGTCTAAGTTTCTGTCCTCCTTGCGGATGATCTTTTCCCAGTCCCACTGGTCAACAAATATAGAGTGGATATTGTCAGTCTCCTCATCACGTCTTATGGCATTCATATCTGTGTAGATGCCCTCGCCGAGAGAAAATCCGTATTTCTTTAATGCATATCTCTTCCACTTGGCAAGAGAGTGAACGACTTCAGCCTCCTTGTCACCCTGCTCAAGGATGCCGAAGGTAACAGGTCTTTCATATCCGTTTAAGTTATCGTTTAAGCCTGTGGTAGGATCAACGAAAAGCGGTGCTGAAACACGTGTCAGGGAAAGACGCTGTGCGAGCATGCCCTGGAAGAAATCCTTAACAGTTTTGATGGCAAGCTGTGTATCGTGAAGATTCAGTGCCGAAGAATAGTTCTTTGGTATTGTTAATTTGCTCATTTTCGATTAAACCTCGTTGTATTATTAATTTTTAAATAAAATTCCTTTAACCTGATTATTATATCACAATTTTTCTAGAAAGATAGTCCATAATATGATAAAATTAGATAGTTTAAAGAGAAACAATATCGTTTTACCTTATTTTTACGTGTTTAAGGTGTTAATGAAAGGTAGTAGATTTATATGAGAAAAAGAGATATGACCTTTGCTTCGGCGGTGCTTGAGGCAATAGATGCGCTTTTAGCTCTTGCGTATATAGGCTTACAGATTTATTATGGAGTGTGCTATCACATACAGGTATTTAAGTTTGTGGCCAATATACTTGTGCTTTTGCTTGTATACATTGCAATCACATGGCTGCAGCATTATCCGGAAAAGCTAAATCACATAGCAGCGGAGCTGTGTGTGGGCAATATCAGAAAATATTCGCTCAGGCTTTTGACGTTTGTAAAGCTTGTTTTTACTGCGGGGCTTTTAGTGCCATGCGTGTGTGATGCGTTTGGAATAGCAATCAGCGATGTATACAGCCTCATTATGATAGGGCTCATCCTTGTGGTGACGGCATATTATGAGTACAGGATATTTCAGGAAATAAAGTCATTGCGGAAATAATATAGGAGAAATAAAATGCAGCTTAGTATAGAAGAAGTTAAAAAGCTGGATAGTAACAGCTATCAGATAATAGATATAAGAAGTGAGGAAGAGGTGGCGCACGGTGCCATAAAGGGAGCACTCAATATTCAGGCAGATGAAATAGAGTCAGATGAGAGGGTGTTGCATGATAAGAAGCTTGTCATAGTCTGCAGCCGTGGTAAGACGAGTGTGGATGTGGCAGAGTATCTCACAGAAAAAGGTTTTGATGCGGCAAGCTTAAAGGGAGGCTATATAAGCTGGCTGCTTGATGCCATGAAAGAGGATGAGGTGGCAGAGCGCGATATAAAGGCAGATGTGGAGCAAAGCATCAGAAAGAAATTTAAGAAATCCATCTGGCGCAAGTTTACAAAGGCGATAAATACCTATGAGCTTGTAAAGCCGGGGGATAAGATTGCGGTGTGTATTTCGGGAGGTAAGGATTCCATGCTCATGGCAAAGCTTTTTCAGGAGCTTAAGCATCACAACAAGTTTGATTTTGATGTGAAGTTTCTCGTCATGGATCCGGGCTACAATGAGGCAAACAGGCATGTCATAGAGGAAAACTGCAGGAACCTTGGCATCCCTGCCACTATTTTTGAGTCAGATATATTTGATGCTGTATATGATATAGAAAAATCGCCATGCTATTTATGTGCGAGGATGAGAAGAGGACATCTGTATGCATTTGCAAAGGAGCTGGGCTGCAACAAAATTGCGCTCGGACATCATTATGATGATGTTATCGAGACGATACTCATGGGCATGCTCTACGGTGCACAGGTACAGACCATGATGCCTAAGCTTCACAGCACAAACTTTGAGGGCATGGAGCTTATCAGGCCTCTTTACCTGGTCAGGGAGGACGATATAAAGGCATGGCGTGATTACAACGGTCTGCATTTCATACAGTGTGCCTGCAAGTTTACAGATACCTGTACCACCTGCAATAATGAGGAAAACCGCTCAAAGCGTGTTGAGATAAAGCAGCTCATCGCTAATCTTAAAAAGGTGAATCCTTTTGTCGAGGCAAATATATTTAAGAGCGTGGAGAATGTAAATCTGGCTACGGTTGTAGCATATAAAAAGGATGGCATAAAGCACAGCTTCCTAGATCACTATGATGAATAAGACAGATATATTTCAGGAGGGCATTGTATGGCAGATATCATGGATTATATTGACTGGCGTGGAGACATAGGCTTTGATGAGGTGCATGTAAATGAGGTGGACGGACTGATTTTTTCACAGCTTATTTATGTGCAGATGAAGCCATATATGCCGGATGCAAAGAAGTCATACCTTACGATAAAACAGCTTTCAAGCCTTTACTGCGCGGACCACAGTGATGATGAGATTGAGCAGATGCCTAATCTTTTCCGCCACTCCGCGAGGCTGCTTCAAAAGCTGGCGCACTCAAGGCGCTATGCTGACTGCATTTTGAGATATTATATATACGATATTAGTGAAAAAGAGGAGTCGCAGTTTTCTGCGGTTACGATAGAACTGCCCGACGGCACATATTTCATTTCCTACAGTGGTACAGACCATTCCGTGGTCGGCTGGAAGGAAAACTTTAATCTAAGCTATCTCGATGAGACACCGGGACAGAACAAGGCGAAAAAATATTTAAAGCAGGTGGCAGCATATATATGCAATGATGATAGGGGCATAAATGAAAAAGCCATAAATGATAAAGCTTTAGATGATGAAAATATCAACAATAAAAGCATCAATACAGGAAAGCTGTGGATAGGCGGACACTCAAAGGGTGGAAATCTGGCAGTGTTTGCCGCCATGCATGTGGATAAAGAGGTGCAGGATGTCATTATTAAGGTGTTTAATTTTGACGGGCCGGGCTTCAATCACAAGATGATATATACGGCAGGCTACAAAAGAATTTTTGACAGAATAGAGACATTTCTGCCACAGTCGTCTATTGTTGGCTTATTGCTTGAGCATGTGGACGATTATGAGGTGGTAAGAAGCCGTAATTCGGGGCCGCTGCAGCATGATGCTTTTTCATGGGAGATAATGGGCGGAAGTATCATAAAGGCGGATGGGCTGGACAAAAACAGTGTGCGCCTTGACAAGACACTCAGAAACTGGATAGGCAGCATGGATGAGGCGCAGCGAAAGCAGTTTGTAAATGTGCTTTTTTCAATAGCATCGGACTCCAATTTTGAGAACCTTGACCAGATGTCATTTAAGCAGCTCATTGAGATGATAAAGGCTGCCGATGAGCTGTCAAAGGCTGACTGGAGTATGCTTAAGGATACAGTAAGACTCCTGATTTCTGCCGGTGTCGGCGTGGTCAGGGATGAAAAGGAGAAATAAATGTTAAATCAGTTTTCAAGAACACGGCTTTTGCTTGGAAAAGAGGCGATGGATAGGCTAAAGGGCGCAAGAGTCGCAGTATTTGGAATAGGAGGAGTGGGCGGATATGTCTGCGAGGCACTAGTCAGAAGCGGCGTGGGAGCGATTGACCTTATCGATGATGACAAGGTGTGTCTTACAAATCTAAACAGGCAGATAATCGCAACCCGAAAGACCATAGGAAAATACAAGACAGATGTGATGGAGGAGAGGATTCATGATATTAATCCTGATGTCAGTGTCGTGACGCACAGGTGCTTCTTTTTGCCGGAAAATGCTGATGAATTTCCGTTTGAAGAGTATGATTATATAGTTGATGCGGTCGATACGGTAACAGCAAAGATAGCGCTTGTCATGAAGGCACAGGAGAAAAATGTCCCTATCATAAGCAGCATGGGAGCAGGAAATAAGCTGGATGCAAGTGCATTTAAGGTGGCTGATATATATAAGACCAGCATGTGTCCTCTTGCAAAGGTCATGCGCCGTGAGCTTAAAAAACGTGGCGTGAAAAAGCTTAAGGTGGTATACTCTGAGGAGAAGCCTACAAGACCGATTGAGGATATGTCCATAAGCTGCAGAACCAACTGCATCTGCCCGCCGGGTGCCACTCACAAGTGCACTGAGCGCAGGGATATTCCGGGAAGTCTTGCATTTGTGCCATCCGTAGCGGGGCTTATCATCGCAGGCGAGGTGGTACAGGACATAGCCTTTGACAGGGTATGATGAAGAAAATAATTAATAATATAATTACAAAAAGAGAGGAATAAAAATGCCAGTATTTGATTTTAGCGATACACCGGTAGCAAACGAGCATCCGGAGTGTACATATGAGACATTTCATTCGACAGAGACAAAGGCATCGGCCGATAAACCGATTGTTGTGATAGACAATAAGCAAAAGGAATGGGCGCATCATGCGCTCGGTATGTTTACAAATCCGATAAAGCGTACATCCTTTGAGTTTGAGGATGGTGATGGTGTGACCAGTGCCGATATCCTTCGCATTGATTCGCGCTTCGTGAGCCTTTTTAAGTGGCTTGGCGAAAATCACATAAAGGTTCAGCTTTCAGGAGCCAATACACCTGACGGATACGCGGTATACAGGGTGAGAGAGGTGGCTCTCGGCAGAGGCACAAAGCTGTCTGCGGAGGACGGCTTCCTGCAGTATATGATGGAGAGGCTCTTTGCGAGCACCATGCCTGAGGATGAGCCGGACCTCGATGATTACGAGGAAGAGGGCGACAGCATGAAGCTCACCAGTATACAAAGCATCACAGATTTCATGACCTGTGCGGGCCGTACACTGCCTGACAATATACTGCTGTGGGCCAGAAGAAACCTGGCAGTTGCGCGTTCAAGCGAGGTATCACCTGAGGAGAGACGCCATGCGCAGAGAGCACTTTCCATCATGATGAATATCCAGTGGAAGGGAAATTACTTTGAGGCAATTGACCCTGTGGAGGCAAGACGCATACTCGATGAGGAGCTCTATGGCATGGAGAGTGTGAAGCAGAGAATTATTGAGACTATTATCCAGATAAACAGGACGCATACACTTCCTGCCTACGGACTGCTGCTCTGCGGACCGGCAGGAACGGGAAAGTCACAGATTGCCTATGCGGTTGCGCGTATACTTAAGCTTCCATGGACAACACTCGACATGAGCTCCATAAATGATGCGGAGCAATCACAGGAAGCTCAAGAATCTATTCGAATGCCAAGCCGGGAATCCTTATGGAGGCCTTTTCTCAGGCGGGA
>BABB01000786.1_pt1 | contig 10183 bp, 8 predicted proteins | sample 270368 | NCBI WGS metagenome assembly BABB01 (sample SAMD00036531, study PRJNA27869) | human gut metagenome | isolation source: feces from healthy human sample In-A, Adult, Male
CTGTGTAATGTCAGGTCCTGCATCTGAACGCGTTCAGAACTCCGGCCTAGAAGAAATGGTATTTACCGATAGTATTCCTTATGCTAACCGTTGTTCTAAAGTGAAGCAACTGACCATTGCCGATATGTTTGCTGAAACAATCCGCCGCGTGATGAATAATGAGTCTATCTCTTCACAATACATGGTTTAATCTTTATATGATTATAGAAATAAAAGTCCGGACTTTCCCAAGTTCGGACTTTTATTTTAATTTTACCTAAAGATTGGATTCCCTAAATCGTTTTATCAGCAAGACTAAATGTTTTCCTTTAGATTAAGTCATTTCTTTCTCCGGTGATTCCTGCGACGACGTTGCACCTTTTCATGCTGATAACGCTGAAGCTTTCTATACACGGTGAATACCACCATAATCCCGGCAAATACCAGAATCACAATAACCACGCCTACCCCCAAATTATCCCCCTTTACACGCGACCACATCTCCAAGACCAATTCGGTCTTGTCACAGGAGTCACGAATCATGGCACAACGCTCCACCACTGTACGGTCAGGATACTGCACTTTATCTATTTGTATACTATCGGCAGCAGGACCGAAAAAATAACTTAAATCTGCAAAGTAAGATAAGGTAGTATCTATCTTTGCCTCCAAAATCTCGGGAGTCGCGACGGCACTCACATAACCACAGGCGTCCATATTACGTAAAGCCACATCAGGACGGCATAAATAATTAATAAAATAACTGGCAGCCTTTTTATTTCTAGCATACTTAGGGATCACCCATCCGTCATACCACACATTACTTCCCTCTGCCGGCACTTCATAGTCCAGATGGATGCCCACTCCTTCAGCCTCTTCTATCGCCCATACCGCATCCCCGCTCCAGGTCATGTTCACCCATGCTTTACCTTTAGTCATCATTTCCTTACCAAAATCGGCTTCCCAACCTGCTATCAAGGGTTTCATTGCTTTCAGATACTTCTCAACAGTATCGATGGACGCTTGCGAATAGTTGTTCATCAACTCCTCTACCGTAACCTTACTTTTTTTCAAATCCCCAGCATTGGCATAAATCAATGCGGTACCATATGCATCACGATAACTTTCCTTCATCAGAATCTTGTTCTTATATTTCAGATTCCAAAGACTGGCCCAAGTCCTGGCATCTTCCGCCGGAACATGATCGGTATTAAAAAGGATACCTGCTGTTCCCCACATATAACCGATGGCATAATCTGAAGCACGATGCCCCGACCGACTCAATTTATCCAATTGTTCGCGGATATAAGGAGATTCATTATGTAGATAATTGGGAGTCTTTCCAAAAACAGTATCAATGGGAAGCAATAAACCTTTCCTCAGCATACGCTCTATGATATACTCCGAAGGACAAACTACATCAAAATCTTCATGTCCGCGTTCTATCTTGGTCAACATGATTTCATTGATGTCAAAAGTCTGATAGACAATCCGTATATCTTCCCCCGTCTGTTCTTTGTACCACCGGGGAAATTCCGCCAACACATCCTCATCAATGTAGTCGGCCCAATTATATATTTTCAGTACATTTTCACGAGGCTCTGTGTTATAACATCCGGTTAAAGAAAATAACGCACACACACACACCATCAGCCATTTATTTATTTTCCTCATTTTTTATACCTCCTTTTTCTTGCTTGCATGGCGATTGATGATAACCAACAATACCAGCACCAATACGAATATAATGGTAGAAAGCGGACGAAGTTCAGGAGTCAGCCCTCCTTTTCGTGCATCCGCATAAATATAGGTGGAAAGAGTTTCAAGCCCTTCGTTACCAATAGTAAATACAGTCACGGCAAAATCGTCAATGGACAAAGTCACCGCCAGCATAAAACCAGAAATCATTCCCGGAAGAATCTCAGGAACAATCACCTTGCGGAGTGCCTGCATAGGGGTAGCCCCCAAATCAAGCGCCGCCTCATAAATATTCGGATTCATCTGTTTCAAACGCGGCAACACACTTAACACCACATATGGAGTACAGAATGTGATATGTGCAAGAACCACAGTGGTATATCCTTGTGGAATACCCAAAGATACGAACAGCAAGAATAAAGATATACCAATAATAATATCTCCATTCAAGATAGGAATGTTATTGACAAAACTGATTGCTTTACGAGCACGGGTACGAAGATTGAATATACCGATTGCCGTAATACTGCCCAGCAAAGTAGATACGGTAGCTGCAATCAAGGCAATGCTCAGGGTGTTGACCAAGGCATTTGTCAATGAATGATGTGTACCCGCAACAAACAGGGATGAATAGAGTTTGGTGGAAAACCCAGTCCAGTTGCCCAGCACCTTTGCTTCGGTAAACGAATAGATCATAATGATAAAAATAGGTGCATAAAGCAATAGCAGAAGCAGCCACAAATATCCCTGACACAAAATTTTCTTTACCATAGCCCACCTCCTTCGTTATGATCCTTATCATCTGAAGCGAGCAAGGTTGTCGCACCAATAAGGAACAGCATAATCAACGACAAGGCCGCCCCATAATTCCACATACTATTATTAATATTTTCCTGGATAGTAGTACCAAACAGTTTAATATTATTCATTGTCAATAATTCGGCAATGGCAAATGTGGAGATAGTAGGCATGAACACCATTAATATACCACTCACAATACCCGGCATGGACAGGGGTAGCACAGCCTTGAAAAACACTTTGCATAGGATTGGCGCCCAAATCTTGTGCCGCTTCCACATAACTTTTATCCAATTTCTGCAAAGTGTTGTAAATAGGATAAATCATAAAAGGCAGAAAATTATATACCATACCGAATATCAAAGCCCCCTCTCCTAAAGGTACGTTCATAAAGTCGAACAATGCTACCGTAGCCAGTGTACGTATTAAAATATTCACCCACATGGGCAGAATAAACAATACCACCACCGTCGATGCATATTTCATCCGCGTCTGTGTCAGAATATAGGCAGCAGGATATCCCAATAAGATACATACCACTGTTGTGATAATGGCCACGCCAATAGAATAAACAAATGTGTTGATTGCCTCGGGATGAGCGAAGAATTTGGCAAAATTTCCCAAAGTGAAATAACCCGCATCATCCATAAATGCATAAACCACTATTAAAAGTAGCGGAAGAATAACAAATACCGCCGAAAATATCACGTAAGGAATAGTCCAGCTTTTACGTGAAGACAAGAAAAATCGTATCGTTCTGAGCACCTCTTTTCTTTATTATGATTCTACAACCTGAGTTACTTTTATACTTTCGGGAAGGATGCTGATACCTACATGATCACCATTATCCCATACATCATTGGTATCAACAAAAATATCCTCCCCCCAGTCCGATGACACGGTGAGGTGATAATGGTCTCCCTTATATAGGATAAAACGTACATCCCCGGTTAAAGTTCCATCCTCTTCATTATCCTGCAAAATGATATCCTTGAAATCTACCTGTACTTTCACTTTGGCCCCCGGCTCAATGTCAGCCACTGGCAGACACTCAAACGTACATCCCAGAAATTCCACATGCGTTCCGTCTGCCAGTTCTCCTTCAAACGTATTGCATACACGTTCTTTTTTCATAATATGGATATCAAAAGGTTTTATCAACAAACCTACCTGCTCACCCACAGCAAAATGATGATAATCCTGTACAATAAATTCATAACCATTGGCCTCGACCACCATTTCATAATGCACACCTTTAAAGATGGATGAGGTTACGATACCGGAAATCTGTGAAGCATCCGAATCTGGAAAAATATACCAATCTTCAGGACGTACCACAACATCTACCGGCATATTTTCACCGAAACCTTCATCCACACATTCAAACTCCACTCCTGCAAAACGCACAAGCTTGTCCTGTATCATTGTTCCATTCAAAATATTGCTCTCACCTATAAAATCGGCTACAAACGAATTGATGGGTTCGTTATAAATATCCACCGGTGTTCCGATCTGCTGTATTTTTCCTTCACTCATTACAACAATTGTGTCGCTCAATGTCAAAGCTTCCTCTTGGTCATGCGTCACATAAACAAAGGTGATGCCCAATGTCTTATGCATCTCTTTTAATTCCATCTGCATATCTTTACGCATTTTCAAGTCCAAAGCAGCCAAAGGCTCATCCAGCAACAACACCTCCGGCTCATTGACGATAGCACGGGCTATGGCTACACGCTGTTGCTGCCCGCCTGACAAAGAATTCACATCCCGATACTCATAGTCTGTCATTCCTACCATACGAAGAGCTGCCTTTACTTTCTTCTCGATAGTCTGCTTGGGAATCTTTTTCAATTTCAATCCGAAGGCAATATTATCGAACACATTCAAATGAGGAAACAAAGCATACTTCTGAAACACGGTATTTACCGGGCGCTTATGCGGAGGTGTCTGCGTGATCTCTTTTCCAGCTATCTTTATCTCGCCTTCCGAAGCAGTCTGGAAACCGGCAATCAAACGTAAAAGAGTAGTCTTTCCGCAGCCGGAGGGACCCAACACGGTTACAAACTCACCTTTTTTTACATATAAATTAATGTTATCCAAGACCATTTTATCACCAAAAAACTTGGAAACACCTTTTACCTCAATTATATAATTAGATTGTTGCATACTCATTTTGTAATTGAGTTGCAAAAATACGGTATTTTTCAAGAATGGAGGATATAAATAAAGTAATATTTATTCATCCGACTAATAATTTTCCATTGCGCGTACTATTTCTCTTCTTTCAGCAAAGTGAATGATGGGCTTTTGAGGAATTGTAAACCAAAAAGTGGAACCTTCTCCCTGCTCGAATTCAACACCGATCCGCCCCCCCATAAGTCGCTCGGTACGAATCACGCACTCTTCCATACCGGGCACAAACCTGATCTCCACCTCCGGATTATTTTTGTTTCGTAATTGAAATACCTTCTCCAAATCGTATATCATTGCATTAATATTCACATCACTCCATACAAACTTCAATGTGCCCGATTCTATTTTCGAAAGATCCAGAATATCACCGATCAATTGTAACAGTAAAGGTACTATTCTGCTCTATAATCTACTTAAAGCTATCAAAATCATCCTTATTGTCAGCATTTATCAGCAAATTAGAGAAACCGACTATCGCATTCAAAGGAGTACGTATCTCATGACTCATGTTCGTAAGAAAAGCAGACTTCAACCGATCGGAACTTTCTGCACTTTCTTTAGCGATGCGCAAAGCTTCTTCCGTCCGTTTTTGTACGTCAATGTCCACATTCACTCCTGCCAGAACAATATTTCTGTTCTCCAGATCAAAAACTTGCTGAATTAAATATTGCTTCACCCAACGATATTCTCCATCTGTCATAATACGAATAACGGCTCCATTCTCTCATAACCGGCTTTTTCTATATATTCAAGGAAAAATTTCCGGTCATCAGGATGGGCATGTTCCAAATTAGAAAAAATCCGGGGCATGTCTATTTCTTCCTTTATCCCCAAATTCTTTAAATACTCCGGTGTCACCAATTGCTCGCTCTTGGACAAATTAAGAGAGCAAAAGCCTATCTTGGAAATAGAAGAAGCATAAGTAATTATCTCACGGAACATATTATTCTGACAGAGTGCTTTATGAATAAGCGTATTCTCTACCCAAATAATTAAAATATTCTCCACTTCTCCTCCGGCATTCCACATGTAATTCACAATAAAACGAAAATAGTGCACATCCTTATGACAGCTCCTTACATAATACTTATTTATTTTTTCATAATCATACTTCACTTCCTCCGATACGGGAACACCCGCTTTCATTATCTCTTTAAATTCTGGGTTTATGCATGGATTGGTGTAAATATTAAGCTGATTCACAGCCTCGTTTTTAGAGGTGGTACCCATATATCTCACATAAGTATCATTCACTTCCACCAACTTGCCATCTTTGTCGCAAATAGCACACCCAACGGTCACATTATCAAAAAAACAAAGAAATTTCTCATTACTATGTTGCAAAGATGACTTCAACACACGCTCCTTACTGATATCATGCACTGTTAAAATAACATAATATTTATTCTCCAGCAATAAATAGCGCCCGGAAATAACCATATTATAAACACCCGACGGCCGAGAAACAATTATCCATCACGACCTCCAAATTACTAAAAGAAGAATGGGTATTGAACAATTCCTTTATTTTATACCGGACAGGACAGCCCCTACACCGTTCATGCTTATTACAATTTTCCTGCTCTCTGGCATATCAGCATTGTAAAATCTCACCAAAACAAGTTCTGTCTTTATTGACAGGTTGCTTATACAGAGTACAATAATTTGTTTTCACTACATGAGAAGTCTGGTCTATCAAAAAAAATAAACTCATGTGCATTATTCCATATCGCGTCATGAAATTGTTCTACTGTCTTTATTTTACAATCAAAAAACTTTCCTTTTGCAATTACTTTGATTAATGCAAGAGAGAGTAATATTATCAGGATGATAGTCACTAATAACATTGGTCTAATAGGATTATACTTTTTATTCCATAGATTTGTGCAAAAAAACCAAAGGAATTAAATAAATGCCCATAAAATTCAAAAAAAGCAAAGCTAAACTATAGATTCCTAATTTCATTCTGAAAATAAAAACCTTTTTTCCGCAAACATATTAATTAAGTAGTTATCTTTGCGTGCAAATTATAATCATATTAAAATGAAAAAATTAGTTTATTTATTGGCTGCAGGAAGCATGGCTTTCGTTGCATGTCAGAATTCGCCTTCCTATAAGGTTACAGGTTCAGTAGAAGACATCACTGATGGCGACACAATCTATTTACAGGAATACGCAGGAGGGGATCTTGTAAAACTCGATTCCGCTATTGTCAAAAGCGGAACTTTCGTATTCACCGGAAAACAAGATACGGCTGTAAACCGCTACATCACTTATATGAAAGGAAACAAGCGTTACTTTACTGATCTTTTTCTTGAAAATGGGAATATTAATGTAACCTTAGGTAAGGAAAGCAAAGTTTCAGGTACTCCTAATAATGACGCTTACCAAAAATTCAAAGATGGTTTCATGGCTTTAAGCAAGGAAATGAATGAAATGTACCCAAAGGCTCAAAGCGACACTAGCTTGACAGAAGAGCAGGTAGAAGCTATCATGGCTGAGATTGAAAAGAAAGACAGTGTAGGCATGGATATGGTTTATCAAACAATTGAAGCCAATATCACCAATCCGGTCGGTGTATATCTGCTTCCTTCCTATGCAGGCGCATTCGAACTTGACAAACAAAAAGCGTTGGTAGAGAAAATTCCTGCCGCATTAGTTAATGAACGTATCAACAAGTTGAAAGCCCACATTGAAACTTCAAAGAAAACGGCTGTAGGTCAGAAATACATTGATTTCTCTATGCAGACTCCTGAAGGTGAAACTGTAAGCCTGTCTGATTTCGTCAGCAAAAATAAATATACTTTGATTGACTTTTGGGCTAGCTGGTGCGGACCTTGCCGTAAAGAAATGCCTAATGTTGTAGAAGCATACAAGGCTTTCAAAGATAAAGGCTTCGGGATTGTAGGTGTTTCTTTGGACGAAAATGCAGACAAGTGGAAAGAGGCTATCACTGCCCTAAATATTACATGGCCACAAATGTCTGACTTACAAGGTTGGAACAATGCAGGTGCAAAACTTTATGGCGTCAATTCAATTCCTGCTACTGTATTGGTTGATCAGGAGGGTACCATTGTAGCACGTAATCTCCGCGGCGATGCCATCAAGTCCAAGCTGAACGAACTGTTGAAATAAAACAACTGCAAAAATAGTTCACAAAGTAAAATACCGATGTCTAGAAAGGCATCGGTATTTTTTATACTCGTCCTGTCACCCTTCCCAATAATACGCACTTTCCATAGCAATCTCGGCTTAGACAAAAACTAGAATGATAATATCAATAGAACTTTGGGCGAACAGACTAATAAAAAAGAACTGCTTCCTCTCTTTTCCAAGGAAACAGTTCTTTAAATAGAAATATTATCTTAATTCAATGATTAATTAAACCAACGAACATAACAGAAGTCCTGACGATGAGGCAAATCAACATTCTTCGGGAACATACGGTATGCCACCTTGAAGCTACCTGAGTTAGACAAACTGTGTTTAACCTGGAATGTATACAAGTTACCTTCTTTCTTAATTACTTCCATTGGTTCTACAGAATAGATATGCTCCTTACCTTCCGCATTGGTGAAAGTGGTAACCAGTTCAATACCTACTGCATCATCCAATCCCTTTTCATCTATAACATAAGTAATGATATATTCTTTTCCGCTTTCAATATTACCGCTAGCTAGCTCTTCTGTCTTTTCACATGAAACGATTTCAATGGAATCCCAAAGTTCTGCAACTCGTTCTTTCCAAGCAGCCAGTTCTTTAGCCTTTGCATAATCATTGGCTACCAATTCTTTAAAACGTTTTGCTTCTTTAGTATAGAACTTAGCATAATAATCGTCTAACTGACGTTTCATTGTATAATGAGGAGCCACTTGAGCAATAGAGTTCTTGATAGTCTTCACCCAACCCTCAGAATATCCCTTACGGTTACGTGCATAATACAACGGAAGAATCTCATTTTCCAAAATACTGTAAATAGTTGCAGCATCCAATTGATCTTGATGATCTTGATTCTGATAAGTACGTTTTTCAGTTAACGCCCATCCTGCTCCTTCACGGTAACCTTCCAGCCACCAACCGTCAAGCACAGAGAAATTAACAACACCATTCATTAAAGCCTTCTCGCCTGATGTTCCGGAAGCTTCCAAAGGACGGGTAGGAGTATTCATCCAAATATCAACACCTGAAACCAAACGACGTGCCAACTGCATATCATAATTTTCCAAGAAGATGATTTTGCCCAAGAATTCCGGACGACGGGAAATTTCCACAATCTTCTTGATCAACCCTTGACCTGCACCATCATGTGGATGAGCCTTACCTGCAAATAAGAACTGTACCGGATAATCAGGATTATTCACAATCTTAGACAAACGTTCCAAATCAGTAAACAGCAGATGTGCACGTTTGTAAGTAGCAAAACGACGGGCAAAACCAATCAACAAGGCATTTGGATTAATCTTTTCCATCAGAGAAACAATGCGTGAAGGATCACCTTGATTCTTCAACCAGCTTTCACTGAACTGCTTACGAATATGGTCAACCAATTTGTGCTTCAAAGCCATACGGGTTTCCCAAATTTCTTCATCGGCTACATTATAAATAGCTTCCCAAATTTTCTCATTAGATTGATCTTCCAGGAAGTTAGGAGCAAAATGCTTAGCATATAGTTTCTTCCATTCAGTAGCACTCCATGTCGGGAAGTGAACGCCATTAGTCACATAACCTACATGACTTTCTTCAGGAAAATAGCCTTTCCAAATTCCAGAGAACATCTCCTGAGAAACCTTGCCATGCAGCCAGCTTACACCGTTTACTTCCTGACAAGTATTACAAGCAAATGTAGACATACAAAAACGTTCGCCTGCATCACCCGGATTAATACGACCTAAGTCCATCAAATCCTGCCAAGAAATCCCCATACGCTGTGGATAACCACCCATATATTTTCCAAACAAGCCTTCATCAAAATAGTCATGCCCCGCAGGAACCGGAGTATGAACCGTATATAAAGAAGAAGAACGAACTACTTCCAAAGCCTGGTCAAATGTCAGCCCGCTTTCTACATAATCACACAAACGCTGCACATTACACAAAGCAGCATGTCCTTCATTACAATGATAAACATCTTTCTTAATGCCCAGTTTCTTCAACAGCAACACACCACCAATACCTAGCAAGATTTCTTGTTTCAAACGGTTCTCCCAGTCTCCACCATACAACTGATATGTGATAGGGCGATCAAATTCGCTGTTCATTTCATTATCAGTATCCAGCAGATACAAAGGAACACGTCCTACATTTACCTTCCATACATATGCATGAACGAAATAGTTCAAATAAGGAACATCGACCACCATCGGCTGTCCGTTTTCATCCATTACACGTTCAATAGGCAGGCTACCGAAATTCTGTGATTCATAGTTAGCAATCTGCTGACCATCCATTGAAAGGCTCTGGCTAAAATATCCATAACGATACAAGAAGCCAACACCGCACATATCTACATGACAAG